>Ga0307510_10003357_pt1 | contig 18652 bp, 16 predicted proteins | sample 12_EM_MG_FD_207224 | JGI IMG/M metagenome (GOLD analysis project Ga0307510, IMG submission 207224) | Populus trichocarpa ectomycorrhiza microbial communities from riparian zone in the Pacific Northwest, United States - 12_EM | ecosystem: Host-associated > Plants > Roots > Unclassified | place...
CTAAAGAGGAGGTCTAGTCACGCCTGACAAGAATAAAGGCTTAAAAGAGCCATAAGATTAGATCCGACCGTTGGATGATGCTTAAATTTTTACAGGAGTTTCAGATGATGTTTTTCTTGGAGTAGCCATGGAATCGCTACTCACAGGGAATCTCTACTCACAGAAGAGGAGGTGTAGTCGGGCCAAACTAGAGTAACAGCTAAAAAATGCCATAACTTTAAATCCTACAGTTGGATCGCGCTCAAATTTTGAAAGTAGTTTTCTGAGGCCGTTTCCCTTGGAGTAGCTATGGAATCGCAACTCACTAAAGAGGAGGTCTAGTCATGCCTGATGAGAATAACTACTAAAAAAGGCCATAAGTTTTTACAAGATTTTTAAATGAGCTAAGAAGGAGGGGTAAAATTGATTTTGAACAAACCAAAACAGGGACAAGAGCACATCTTAACCAACCCCAAACACCCCACCTCATTTAATGTGAAGTGTAAATGCAAGGAGAGAGAGAAGGTGACCTTTCCTCTTCCTAAAGTCTGTCAACAGCAGCTGCATGTCCAACTACATGCTTCTCTTCTCTTTCTCCTTCCCATTGAAAACTGAACCAAAACCAGTAGATAGTACCTCTATGAACGTATGAGAGAAAGTGAGAGAGTTGAGATCTTGAGTGGAGACTGAACAACTGCTTAGAGGGAATGGAAAAGGGGCTGGAACAGGTGGGAAGAAACTGATAGAAGAAAGAGAATCGAGAGAGAAAGAAGGAGAAGGAGAGAAGGAACTCTACCAAACTGTCCAGATAAACTTATATCCGAAAGGTATGGGTCATGTAGTCTCCTCCCCCTTGTTCTTGGAACCCAGAACCAAAAATTATGAAGGAGTTCCTAAGAAAATTGACCTAAGACCCCTAAGCTAGCTGTAAAGGAAACTGAAACCAACTAAGAGGACAAAGAAACATAGACGAAATAAGGCAATTTCCATAACATCTAACAAAGAAAAATGTACAAAATGGAAAGAACAAAATATGGTAGAGGGTCGGCCTTAGCTATAGGGTTGGACAAAATGCATGTGTGTGTGTTCTGCTGGAATTTGATGAAGGATTATGTGTTGTAATTGATGATTGCAATGTGTGTGTTCTGCTGGAATTTAATGAAAGATTATGTGTCGGAATCGATGATTTCAATGTGTGTGTTCTCCTGGGATTTCATGAAAGATTATGAGCTGGAATTGATGATTGCAATGTGTGTGTGTGTTCATGCTAAAATCATGTGACTTTGCTGGAACCTAATGTCAAATTACGTGTCTGCAGCGAACCTGTGATTCACTACCGAATTGTGTGTCTGTAGCGAATTTGTAATTTGTTGCTGAAATTGAGTTGTTTGCAGCAAATTAGCATTCGTTGTTGAATTGTTTATTTTGCAGTGAATATGTCGCTGCTGAAATTGAGTTGTTTGCAGCGAATTAGCATTCGCTGCTGAATTGTGTGTTCTGCAGCGAATCTGTAATTCGCTGCTGAAATTCAGTTGTTTGAAGTGAATTAGCATTTGCTGCTGAATTGTTTGTTCTGCAGTGAATTTTTAACTTGTTGCTAAAATTGAGTTGTTTGCAGCAAATTAGCATTCGCTTCTGACAATGTGTGTGTTCTGTTTGGATTTGATGAAAGATTATGAGCTGGAATTGATGATTACAATGTGTGAGTGTGTGTGTGTATGTTCATGCTAAAATCATGTGACTTTGCTGGAACCTAATGTCAAATTATGTGTCTGCAGCAAACCTGTGATTCACTGTCGAATTGTGTGTCTGCAGCGAATTTGTAATTCGTTGCTGAAATTGAGTTATTTGCAGCGAATTAGCATTCGCTGTTGAATTGTTTGTTCTGCAGTGCATATGCCGTTGCCAAAATTGAGTTGTTTGCAGCGAATTAGCATTCGCTGCTTAATTGTGTGTTCTGCAGCGAATCTGTAATTCGCAGTTGAAATTCAGTTGTTTGCAATGAATTAGCATTCGCTGTTGAATTGTTTGTTTTGCAGTGAATTTTTAATTCGCTGCTAAAATTGAGTTCTTTGCATTGAATTAGCATTCACTTCTGAATTGTGTGTTCTGTAGCGAATCTGTAATTTGTTGCCGAAATTGAGTTGTTTGCAGCGAATTCACATTCGTTGCCGAATTGAGTGTTCTGCAGCGAATTTGGGATTCGTTGCTGAAGTTGTATTGTCTTCACCGAATTTGTAATTTGTTGCTGAAATTGAGTTGTTTGCAGCGAATTAGCATTCGCTGCCGAATTGTGTGTTCTGTAATGAATCTATAATTCGCTACTGAAATTGAGTTGTTTGCAGCGAACTAGCATTCGCTTTCGAATTGTGTGTTCTGCAGCGAATTTGGGGTTCGCTGCCGAAGTTGTATTGTCTGCAATAATCTGTAATTCGCTGCTGAAATTGAGTTGTGTGCAGCGAATTTGCATTCGCTGCCAAATTGTGTGTTATGCACTAAATTTGTAATTTGCTGTCGAAGTTGTATTGCCTGCAGCGAATGTGTGATTCGCTACTGAAATTGAGTTGTCTATAATGAATCAGCATTCGCTACTGAAGTTGTATCATCTGCAGCAAATCAGTGTTCGCTGTTGAAGTTGTATTGTCTGCAGCGAAATTGTGACTTGCTGCTAGAATTGACTTGTCTGCAGCGAATTAGCATTTGGTGCCGAAAACATGTTGGCTGCAGCGAAGTAGCAGTCGCTGCCGAAATTGTGGCGTTAGCAGCGAAACAGTTTTCGCTGTCGAATTATGCAGCGTGCAACAAATGATTGATTAGCTTCGGCTAATGGCATCTGAAAGGATGACCGGGACAGATGATTGATTAGCTTCGGCTAATGGCATCCAAATGGATGGCCGGGACGAGTGAACGATTAACCTCGGCTAATGATGACTTAAGAGGATAATTGAATTTAAGATTATGGCTGATTGCAAGAATTGATGCATTTATATGTAGTACAAGTCATGCATACCAAGTACATAAAGGGACTACGAATGTTACGCTTCAAACATGGAATAATGTTAATGCTTCATTAAACTGCCAGACTATTTATTATTATTAAGTAATCGCATTTTTATAATTTTTTTGTACTGCAGCAGGGATGTCACACCAACGAGGTGCCTAGGAAACCCAATACACGGGAACCTACATTTGCAAGGAATCATGTAGTTGCATTCTAAATCACGATGTATTTTGTACGAATTAATGTACTGAACGTATAACTATTATTAGATCTTTCTGTTTAAATTCATGACGACTATTAGTAGGATAGGAATGCAAACTCATGTCTATGTATGTATATTTTTAATGTGAACTTATAATCATGCAAACATAATATATATATATATAGGAAGTGTTATGGTTTGATCTTATTACATGTTATCTTGGTAAAGGTAACAAATGGGCAGACATTGGATATAACATAAACTATATGAAGGTATTTAAGTGATCGAGAGAGGATTTATCACCTTAGGTGAATTAGAAAAAACTTTTCACATGTTCTTAAATAGTATTAATTGTTAAATTCTTACGCAAGGTAAAAATTTGAAAAGAGTTTTAAATTATTTTCAAATTATCAATGACTATAATGTTGTGAACATATATGATTTAACATGGCATACACACTCAATGGTAAAATATCTAAATTGAAACATTATTAATTAAAGGATAATAATTACACTGAGAAACCGGTCACTAAAAGGTTAAGTCAAACCACTTATGACTTTGCTAATATTTGAGGGATCATGACACGTTGTTAGACGTTGCACTTTATCTTCAAATATAAATTAATCAATTATTCAATTGATAATAAATTAAATTATTTAATTTATTTAACTCTATTTATTTAGAATTATAATTTATATTTGGGTCAACATATTAGAAACCTAATGGGTCATACACACTAAGAACCATTAGTCAAAAATTAAACTAGGATAATTAATCAAGTATGACTTGATTGAAAATAATTTTAGAAATTAAGCACTATAATGTATTTAATTCACAAATTATATTTGTAGTCATAGAATAATCAAGTAGGGACTTGATTGATTAAATTTCTAAAATTATCCCTAAATAATATATGGATATTATTTAAGGAGAAAATTAATATTTTGTTATTTATATGATTTTTAGGATTTCCTATATATATAAAGGTAAGCCTATTATTTTGGTAGAGAGAAAAAAATAATAATAATGTTTGACAATTTTTACATAAAAACTACGTAAACACAAAATTAGAGCTAACACTCTAAGCTTAGCAAATTCATCTCTCCTAAATAAGATTCAAAAGATTTCTCATTGGTGGTTCTTGTGGATTACTGTTGGAGGTCAGATAATTGAACGACTTGTTGTTTGTAACAATCCATCCCTAAGAATTTAGTCAAAACCAAAAAAGATCAGATCTCTAAGTAAATATTATAAAACTCTAGATCTGTCTCACAAGATCTTAAGAACTCTCGAATAATTTTGTTTCATTATTTCTGTTGTGTATATGAATTCCAAGAACCCAATAGATGTTTGACCAAAAACAAGCAAAAGAAAATAAGAGTGCCCATAAAAGGATAATCAACAAAATACATTTAGGTGGAGAAATGGATGTTTGGGAAGATAAAAGGCTTGAAAGGTTTATTTGTGGGAAAGAAGAAATGGATGTTGGTCTAAAACGGGTAGGAAGTTGAGGGCAAAAGCTTGAACACATTGATATCGCAATAATAGAGGATAACAAGAGATGTGTGTTACTGGTCTGAAGTCTTAACCAACAAAAACATAGTCCTAGTAGTTTAAGCGGTTGTCTTTTTGTTTGTGACCACAGAAGATAGAGCTCACATTTCTATGCAGCCCTTTTTCACGTTAGTTAATGGATAAAACAAAAAATATTTGAAGAGAAGTATTATTTTGCTCATGGAATTTGTAGCAAAATTCAATACCGCCTTTATGTCCATTTCGACTCCATTTCCTCCATAAAAGTCAAATTAGATCAATTAATAATGGTCTTCAATCTCCATCAATTTTTGGCAAGGATAAATGGCTCGCACGTTACATAGGCCGGGATAATTTTCTTAGTGTAAAAAAAAAAATGTTTAGGTGCTGCTAGTGCAACGCCCTACACTTTCATATGTGTTTATAATTACTTTCCTATGATTTAGTACATAAAAATACGAGTAATTGTTTTTTTTTAAGTTCTCAAATGAAAGTCTATCAAAATTTGAACTGTCTAACTGTTATTGTCTAAGTCTTGAACTATTACTATCTTACGGTTACTGTCTAAACCTCGAACTGTTATTGTCTAATTGTTATTGTCCAACGGTTGTTATCTAAACCTTGAACTGTTACTGTCCAACGTTTGCTGTCTAAACCTTGAACTGTTACTGTCTTATTATTACTGTCTAAATCTTGATTGTTATTATCCAACGATTGTTGTATAAACCTTGAATTATTATTGTGTAACGGTCATTGTCTAAACCTATCTCACCTTTGAAATTATGTAAGGTATTCATATGAAAGTCTACCAAAATTTCCACCAAAATTTTGGCAGAGTCTTCCCTGTATCGGGAGGTCTCAAGTTATCGACATTCCACCTGTTTACACTCCCAAAATTTGACATCTCACAAATCAACCATGACCCAATCATCTTGGGTTTCAATCCCATGAATGTAATCATTAAAACAACCACAATCTTTATAATATACAAGGGACATCAATTATCATTATAGAAGGATAAACAAAATAAACACGCGTACACGGAACATGACTATGAATTTCAGAATTAAGTCCATCCATCTAAGTTTAAACATTCATTGTATAGACGTTTTAGTATTACAAAATACATGGATATATTCCTTAAAACTAGAATACAAAAAGTGAATGAAAACTAGGATCTACTATTGTTGTGCATGCGATGGTCCTAGAACAAAACAATTATTATGGAACATGAATATCATTGAAAGTATATAAACGCAAAAATTCAATCATCATTTTTTTAAAAAAAGACAAACAAGTATTCATATACTATTTTGTCTCCCATTTTCAACATCCATTCAAAATTCCATTAAAATCAACCGCAACTACTTTCCACCCAACACATTACCGATATCATTTTCACCGGTATCATCATCACCCCGTTGGGATCCATGTATGGAGAACCCTTTACCCGGAATCCTAACATACACTAAATACATACTAGTCATTGCATGACGATCCCCGTACCCGGGATCCCAACATACACTAAATGGATGCTAGTCATTGCATTGTGATCCCCTTACCCGGGATCCTAACATAAATGTATGCTAGTCATTGCATGGTGGTCCCCTTACCCGGGATTCTAACATACATTAAATGTATGCTAGTTCATGCTTCATATCATACTTCTCATACTTTCTAAGTTAGCGTGAGCTCTAAAGGTCGAAATGAAGTGATTCTAGTGGAATTAAGAAGCTAACATCCATACCTTTCTGAACATCTAAGGCAAGAAAATAAAATAAGGAAGAGCATGGAAATCGCAGCCTTCAAAGTCAAATCTCGCAATTTGCCAATGTTGTCCTTCGACCATTCCGACTTGAATATCCTGAGCTACAGAAGTCCATTTGAAGCAAACTCAATTTTGTTGGATTCCTGACTCAAAGACCTATCAACACTCCACATGTAAGCCAAAAATGATGTCATATGAGGGAGATATGAGTTTTTAAAGATGACAACTGAATTTTGCCACCAAATAGGTTTCATTAAGAAACGAGTCCAAATTACATTCTGAAGCATCTAAACCAACATCCAAGTTTTTATTTTAACAATTTAGATCCTCTAAGTCAAAGCTTGAAGATTTCATGCAAGGCTATTTCTTTTTTTTAGGAAAATAGTTATTGAAGTACTTAAATGTAAACTGTCTACTTAAAGGAGGACTATTTTGTAAAATAGAGACTAGGGTTTCCTAAGATATAAAAAGAATGAGAGAAAAGAAGGGAGGGTAGCCAGCCAAGAAGAGAAAAACGCTCCCTTCCTCTACGAAACCCGAAATCATGCATTCCTCCTTCTTTTTTATTAGTTGTTCAACAAACATACAAGGCTAAACTCTCTTTCTTGGTTGCAAGGACACGGAAACCTTCGGATTTCAAGAACTATGAGATTTATTTTACTTTTTCTTTCCAGTTTATATGATGAATATGTTTGTTCTCCTAAGCTTATTTTTTCTATGATTGTTTCTTTTAATTGCTAGAGCGGACTCTAAGTTATTATTGTAGACAATGTATTGCTAAGTTTGATATCAAAATCGAAGTTGTGGTACACAAACTTGTGAAGCAACTGAGTTTAATAATTGTGGCGGATCTACGTTATTAATCTTAGGGAGAACATTCAATCAAATCAAACATAGACTGCGGACAGTTATGTTTTCTTGATTAATCAACTTATCTAGTTCTTAAGGCTGCCATTGAATTAAATTACTAGTGTGGATAATGTGGTTGTTTGATGGGGCGAGTTAGTTATATGGCGGATCCGTTAACTAAACAATGTTAAGAGGAGATAAATATTCAGAATATAAATTGATGTTTCATTTCCATGATCAGTTCTGATTTCTATAGGCCCTTAATCCATTTTCAAGATGCAATGAAATATCCTTACAACAATGTTTATTCTATCACATGCTATGACCAAGTTGATAAGTGTGTGCATCAAGTTTTTTATTATGACTGTGAGAACGGATTAAGCGTGGCTTTGAGTTATGGCTATGATTTTATCGAGATAGAAGATATGGAGAGGCATATATGTGTTCCCCAAAACGTGCACCAATCAGCATTGGCTTTGCAAGCTTTACAAACTGTCCTCCATGATGCAGGGGTCATTTACCCCATCACGAATAGTAAATGGGTGGCGCCTATTGACACGACCAAAGAGTCGATGTCTTCTTCCAAGTGTAGGAGTGTCGAAGTAATAAATAACTCGGCAAGACCGGGGTCAAACCACAGGGAGGTTAACTGTATAAACTACAAATAGATTATAACAGAAAAGGAGTTGAAGAGAGCTTTGAGATGTGATATTGATGTAAGGATTTAAACAAATATAAAACAATTGTCAAGGTTAGAGGATTCACTAATGGTATTTCAAACAAGTATAGTATAAACTCTTTTTATTACTCAACTGGAAACCACACACAAAGGAGGTTCTAATCGGATTATAAATTGTTAACATGATTACATTAGTTATTTTACTCGAATAATGCTAATACTTGTAAATATTATCAAGTATTCATGATTATAACTTATGTTAACAACAAATCAAGTTCCTTTCATAGCACAGGTGTCGGTTATACCATACGGTTGTGCTATGAAAGTGCCAAGTATTTGTTGTACCAAGGGTTATACAACATAAATCTAGATTAACCATTTAACAAGCAAAGTATTAAAAGTGAACAAGATAACAAATACAAAACATGTTAGTATCAAACATTAAAGTCCATGTTGAGTTTATACTATACTTATTCTTACACCATTAGTGTAACCTTTTCACCTTGACACAATAAACTTAGCTAAACATAATGAAAGAGAGAAACATAAATAAACAAGATAAGAACATATATAAGATATAAGTTAACTAAGTAAAGGAAAGGAAATGAAAATCATAAACAAGAGATTAATATAAACAAAACTTAAGCATTACAAAAATATAAAAAGAGAGAGCAAGAACATGATCTTGATCTAAAAACCAAGATGCCTAAATGCATGGCAAATGCCTCCTTTTATAGGCCAAAATTTGGAACTATTGATTTGATGACTAATTGTTGAGTGGGTGGCCACATCTTGAATTGGTGACAATCCTTATCTTCTTGTCTGAACAAAATGTCATTGCTAATGTCAGAATTGGAATAGATTGTCCCCATGAAATTTCTAGAAAATTGTCTCAGCTTTCCAACAAAAAAAGAATCGGTGCATTTGGACTTGTAGAACTCGAGATATGGGCTGAACACTGAACAATGTCTGGGTTGCAGGACAGATTCTGACTTCTCTGTTGTTGCTAAGATTTGGACTTCCAAATAGTAGAATTGAGTCTTGGACTCCCCATGAGTGTTTTAGGCTATGTCTTAGCTTTCTAACCATATAAACCATATTGAAATCCAAGATATATAGCTCCAGATATGACCCAATAACTGAATAGTGTTCCAGTTTGGACTGAACCAGCATCTCTTTTCCAAGCTTAACCCTCTCTTTATCTTCTCAATTTCAGTAGTTGAACTCATCAATCAATCATTTGATTTATGTGATAGGCCTGCATTTAAAATGAGCATTTACCATAAATTAAAGCTATCTTATATTATCAGACTTGTTATTATAAAACATGCTTAAGTTAGGGAATTTAATGATATTTTAAGTGCAATATGATGATATAAAACCTTGATGAAAATGCACTTTTGAGTACTAATCACTTTCCTATGGGATAAACCACCCATTTTTTTTTTGACATTTTTCACAACTCTTGCAAAATTGGTAAGCATCCCTAAAAAGAGTTTCCCAATAAAACCTATTGTCTAAGATTTTCCTTGTTGTTCTTTTGGGTCCAAAATGTCCTCCACATGTATGACTATTGCAAAAAGTAAGAATGAAATGAATTTCATCGTTAGTTACACATCGACGAATAATCTGATCAGAACCTATTTTCCTTAGGTATGGTTCATCTCATATGTAATACTTAGAGTTATTTTTTATTTTTGTTTTTTCTTTGCCTTATTCAAATCATTAGGTAACATTCCAGCAACTATAAAATTTACCATATCAGCAAACCAAGATTCCTTACCTTGTAGATGCAATAACTACTCATCGGGGAATGTTTCAGCAATGACAATGATTCTTATTCACGCATAAGTCTGCTCAAATAATCTACCACATAATTGTCAGCTCCTCTTCGATCCTTGATTTCCAAATAAAACTCTTGCAATAAAAGAATCTAGCATATGGGTCTCGGTTTGGATTCCTTCTTTGCTAGTAAATATTTGAGGGCAACATGATCAGAAAAAAAAAACAATGACTTTAGATCCTAATAAATATGATCTAAACTTGTCTAAGACAAATACAATAGCTAAAAACTTCTTTTCAGTGGCTGAATAGTTGCATTGAGCAGAGTTCAGTGTCCTTGACACATAACAATTGACATGACGTTTTTTTTTTCTTTTGTTGGCCAAGTACAGCTCCTACGATATAGTTACTAGCATTGCACATGATCTTAAAGGGCATATCCCAATTTGGTAGCTATATAATTGGCGCTAAAGTGAGCAATGTCTTTAATTTGTCAAATGTTATTTGCCAATCTTCCTTGTAGTCAAATGGTACATTCTTTTGCAATAACCTTGACAATGGTGTTGCAATTTTCAAGAAATCTTTGATGAATCTTTTATAAAAACCTGTATGGCCAAGAAAACTATGAATGTCCCTAACATTAGTAGGTTATGATAAACTTGTAATTAAATCAACCTTGGCCTTATCAACCTCAAAACCCCTAACTGAAACTACATGACCCAAAACTATTCCCTATTAGACTATGAAATGACTTTTTTCATAATTTAGAACCAAGTTGGTGTTAATGCATCATTTCAAAACCTTGGTCAAATGATCTAAACATTGATTGAAAGAATTACCATAAACAGTAAAGTCATCTATAAAAATTTCAATGCAATTTTTAATCAAATCAGAAAAAATGCTCGTCATGCATATCTAAAATGTACCTGGGGCATTACACAATCCAAAAGGCATACGTCTTTAAGTGAAAGTCCTAAATGGATAAGTGAAAGTTGTTTTTTTCTTGATCTTCTTGAGCTACAATAATTTGATAATAACCAGAAAACCCATCTAAGAAACAGAAAAATAACTTACCTACAAATCTTTCTAGCATTTTATCAATGAAAGGAATCGTAAAATGATATTTTCTTGTGGTAGCATTCAACTTCCTGAAATTGATGCACATTCTCCACCCATTTTAAAATCTCATGGGAACAAGTTCATTTTGTTCATTGGAAACAAGATTCAAACCTATCTTCTTAGGAACTACATGCACTAGACTAACCAATTGACTGTCGGAAATGGGATAGATGATTCCTTGGTCAAGTAGCTTCAGAATTTCCTTCATTACCATTTTCTTCATAGATGGGTTCAACTTACATTAAGGTTCTCTCACGAGTATGGCATCATCTTTTAGTAAGATTTTATGCATGTAAATGATTTTATGCATGTAAATTGCAGGGCTTATGCTTTTTATATCAGCTAAAGTCCATCTGATAGCTGTTTTATTTTCTTTTAAGACCCTTAACAATTTTTCTTCTATTGTTGCAATGATCACTAGTAATGTCTCACCTTCTCCTAAGTACATATACTTGAAATGCTTGGGCAAAGACTTCAATTCCAGCTTTAGTGCTTGTTCAACAAAAGGTAAAACCCTTTCATGAGAATTCAGTAGTTGTAAAGGAGAGTTAACTAACTTGTTTGGAATTTAAAATAGTGAATGCAAAGACATAATTGCTTCCTTTATGTCTTTATTATTCTTCAGCCTTGTATCCCTATCTGTCTTGCTTTATCGTAATACAAAGTTCAACTTATCTTGCAAAACATTTTGTTCAAAATCGCCATACACAATGAGGTCAATTACATCAACATGAAAAACAGATTAAGAGTCATTAAGATATTTTATAGCATCAAAAATATTAAATGTTACTATTTCTCCATCAAACTCATAAGATAAAATTCCCTTATGCACATCGATCTTAGTTCTTGCTGTTTTTATAAATGGTTTGCCTAACAATATATGAGTTGAATTTAAAGCAAATTCATCATCCATGTCTATAATGTAAGAATCCACAGGAAAAATCAATTCATTTACTCTAATTAAAACATCATCAACAATGCCTTTAGGGTATGATTAGACCTATCTACTAATTGAATTATTACCCTTGTTTCTTTTAAAGGTCCTAGATTCAAAGCTTTATAAATTGAAAGCGGCATAATATTGATCGATGCTCCTAAATCAAGCATAGCTCTTTCTACCTTATGATTTCCAATTACGCATGGTATAGTGAACATATATGGGTCCTTGCATTTCTGAGGCAATTTCCTTTGTATGACTGCGAACACATTCTCTCCAACTCTTATTTTCTCATCAATGTTCAACTTTTTTTTGTTGGTGCATAGTTTCTTGAGAAATTTTACATGTTGTGGAATTTGCTTGATCGTATCCAACAGTGAGATATTAACTTCAACCTTCTGAAAGGTTTCAAAAATATCTTATTCTGACTTTCTTCTTTGCTTTCACTAATCTGCCAAGAAATAAAGGTGCTACCAGATTCTTAGTAATGGGAAAACTAGGCTTATTGCTTAACTTTGTTCTTGGCATATCCAAGATTGTTGGTTCTGTTTCTAGCTTACTGTTTTCAGTTGATGTTGATCTTGGTGTAACAGACATTGTAACTGGCTGGGTAGTCTGCACCACAATAGCTATTGAATCTGGCATTTCAACTAGCAATATGGTCTGCACTTCCTTTCCACTTCTAAAAGTCATAACACTTGTGTTTTCTCTTGGATTAATTTCAGTTTAAGATAGCAGCTTCCCTCTATTAGTCTCAATGCTCCTCACAAATGATGCAAGTTGTGAAATTTAAGTCTCCAAATTCTAGATGCTCGCTCTTGTTTCTTATTGGAACATCTAAGTATTAGAGGCTAAAGATTTCACAATTTGTTTTAAAGACATACCTGAGTATGATGCTTAGCGAGGAGGAAAAACTGAATTGCCATTGACATATGACCAAAAAAGGTTGCTGGTTTGGGGGTTGATCGTACTTAAGGTTTAGGTGATCTTTCCAACCAAGGTTGAATATGGGTCATACTTTCTTGATTGGTTACCAAACCCACTTATCATATTCACTTAAAGAACTGCCTCTTCTTAAAGTTGTGGGCACATATTAGTGGCGTGTTCTGGAAATGCCCAAATGCCATAATCTCTGAACTGCTTAACCTATCCCTTAGCTACTTGTTTAACTCAAGAAGTTAGTTCTAAAAGTTGTGTTTCAATGTTGGAATGCATTACCTCATTTACCTTTCTAGGCATGTGGTCTACCCTGACTCCAAATTGTTGTGAGTTTGCTGCCATCTTAGAAATTAAATCTCTTGCTTCTTCATGAGTCTTTTCTACAAGTGCTCCATCACTTGCAACGTCTATTATGCTTTGCTTTATTGGCAATAACCCTTCATATAAATATTGCAGCAATAATTGATCATAAATTTGGTGTTGTGGGCAACTAGCGCACAACTGACTAAAACATTCCTAGTACTCATATAAAGTTTCTGCGTTGTTTTGGAGAATCCCACTGATTTCCTTTTGAATTGTTCCAGCCCTAGAAGGTGGAAAGAATTTTTCCAAGAACTTTCTCTTCAAGTCAATCCAGGTTCTTATTGATCCTGAAGGAAGGTAGTAAAGCCAATCCTTTGCTTTGTTAGCCAATGAGAACGGGAAAGCTCTTAATTTAATGTGTTCCTCTATTACTCCTTGTGGCTTCATGGTTGAGCAAAAAATATGGAATTCTTTCAAGTACTTGTAGGGGTCCTCACCTGCAAGACCTTGAAAAGTAGGTAGTAAATGAATCAAACCAGATTTTAACTCAAAGGCTACATCAATATTTGGAAATTCAATGCACAAAGGTTGCTGGTTCACGTTGGGATTTGCTACCTCTTTTAATGTTTTATGTTCTGCCATGTTTTCAGAGACTTCTGCTTCTCTTTTACTTTCAAAATTGCTAGTCTCATAAAAATAGCTTCCAATAAGCTCACATAAGCTCAAAATACATTTAAAAGCATAGTGTAAAAGGAATAAAAACATATGTATATTTTGCACTTATCACTCCTCTCTAAACCTCGAGTACATCAAAATATCATCGATAAAAAGTATCACAAATTGATCGATAAACTGCCTAAACACCTTGTTCATCAAGTCCATAAAAGTCGCTGATGCATTCATCAATCTAAAAGACATCACATCAAGAACTTATAATGACTATACCGAGTTCTAAAGGCTATCTTCGGAATGTCTTCTTCCCTTATCCTTAACTAATGATACCCAGATTGAAGATCGATCTTAGAAAAGAATTGAGCTTCCTGCAATTGATCAAACAAATCATCTATGCAAGGGAATGAGTTTTTATTTTTAATTTTCACCCAATTTAGTTGTTTTTAATCTATACACAATCTCAATGTCCCATCTTTCTTCTTCACAAACAACACTGGGGCTCCCCAAGGGAACACACTCGGCCAGATGAACTTCTTGTTCAACAAATCTTGCAGTTGCTCCTTTAGCTCCTTTAACTCCACTAATGCCATTCTATATGGTGTGATTGATATTGGTTCGGTACCTAGAACTAGATGAATACAAAACTCAGTCTCTCTATATGGAGGCAATCTAGGTAAGTCATTGGGAAAGACATCAAAGAACTCCCTGACTATAGGGACTTGGTCTAAATGGGGTATTTGCTTCTCTACATCCACCATATATACTAGATAGAACTGTACCCTTTTCCACGCCATTCATCTTGAGATATGTAAACCCCTGTAAAAACATAGGATCGAAGTAATGTGGTCTCGATGAGTAATTGAGACTTAGTATGAAATAAATGAATAAATAGTGGGAATGATAATAAATGTGATATGTAAGGGAGAGAATGATCTCCATAAATAAATTTAAAGGTATTGTTGAAGTTGAAATAAGGGTTATGATTTTTAGTTTAAAACTTGTAACGTTCACGAAACCAGTGACGAGTTTCAATGGATAAAACAATAAGAAAAATGAGAAGATATGTAAACCCCGATCAAAAAACTTATTTTGACAAATTAGTGATAAATGGGGTAATATTGAATTTAATAAGTATAAATAAAGGGGAAATTTCATGATGATCTAATTAAATAAATTAATGCATGAAATTCAGATTTTGGTGTAAAAGACACTGACTGTCTAGTTTTATGGTATCGATGATATATCTCAATCCGACTGTTGGATTGAGCTAAAATTTTATAAGGAATCTCTAGACTTATTTTTTTTTATCTTTGGTTAAATTGTCATGTCAATCGGAGTTTGGGAAGGCTTTACGAGAGTACTGAAAATTAGGTAAATTAAAGAAGATGACACACGAGCCATTAATAAGGGCATTTTGATAATTTTATCAAAACAAATATTCTCTTCTCCACCTTTAAAGACACCTGACGTCCTGTACAAAAGGAAAACAAGAGGGAGACCATTTATTTTTCTCCCATTTCCTTCATCTTCCCTCAATTTCTTCAAGCTAAATCAAAAGGGAGTGTTCTTGGGAGGATTATATCCAAGAAAACAATAAGTTAAAGTAGCAAAGATGAGGAACATACCCTCAAGTAATTTCATTTTCTCTCTTGTTCTTACATGAGGAGAAGAGAACCTCTTAGTTTAAAATTCTAGGATTCATATAAATATTTTAGGGGAATAATTGTTGTGAATTTTGAGGTTATTTGCATGATAATGGCTTGATTAACAAAAAATTGAAGGAATAAACTGATTTGAAACTATGGGTTTTGGGATGGCAACATGGCAGGAACTTCGACAACCATATCTTGGCTTTCCATCGTTGGATTAGATTGAGTTTTTGATATGTTATTATGGTCAATATCACTTACATTCTGACTAAAGGGATTGTCAATATTAGACTCTGTTTGAGAGCTATCACCGAAGGAACATTTCTGGAAAAGCACCCTTCAAGACAGTCTCGTTCGTCAGCCATTATCTCATCTTTCCACCATTGGATTGGTATGGATCTTGGATAAGTTGTTCATCCAGATGTTCTATAAATTCAAAACAATTAAGATCAGAAATAAACACTCTTACTAGAAATTGTACTTCTAGAACAATAGGTCTTTAATTTTCAAGTCAAGTTAGTGTTGTTCCGATATAGGGAGATTTAACTGTTGGATTTATGTTAATTTTGGATATGTTATGCTAATGATGATGATGTATAATGCCACCATTTGGATTTATTGAATTTTGAGTTTACAAAATAATGTTTTAAGTTTGGTTTGAGAAATATTGAATGAGAATTTGATGTTTAGCATAAAAAGTATGTTTTGGGCCGAAGGATATTGTAATGGGTTTAATGATGATAAAAGTGTTTAAGAATTGTTTGTGTTATGTTTGAGTTATGTTTGATGTGTTGATAAGTGATGGGTATAGTTAAATTCTATAAAAAATAGTGATTAATTAATACTTTGGTTGTAAATATATCAATACTCTCAATGAGGGAATCTCCACTTCTAAAGGCATCACGGTCTCTATTCCATATGCTAAAGAATACGAGGTAGCTCCCGTTGAAGTTTTGATTGTAGTGCGATATGCGTGAAGGGCAAATAGAAACATCTCATGCCAATCTTTGTAAGTAATTACCATTTTCTAAATAATCTTCTTGACATTCATGTTGGCAGCTTCTATAATGCCATTCATCTTTGGCCTGTTTGGTGAGGAATTGAAATGCTTGATTTTCTATTTGGTACAGAGCTCTACTATCATCTTGTCATTGAAGTTCTATGCATTATTAATCATTATCTTTTCTAGTGGACTATATCAGCAATTCAAGTCTTTTTGTATAAACCTTTTCACCACTTTTTGTGTTACATAAGCATATGAATTGCCTTCTACTCATTTTATGAAGTAATTGATAGCCACGAGGATGAACCTATACCCATTTCTTGCTTTTAGGTTAACAAGCCTAATAACATCAATTCCCCACATCGCAAATGGCCATCAAGTCTATCATTTTCATAGCGCTGATGTGTCATCTTAAGAGAGATTATAGGAACATATCATAATGCTTGATATGAGCGGGAATAAAAGAAAAACAAAAATTTTTAGAACCTAATTTAATGGTATTGTTCATCAAAACACGTAATCATCTCTCTCTCTCTCTCTTTGTTTCTTGTTTAAAGGCACTCATCTCACAACTTTCCAAATAAATCTTTTCATCTTTACTTGACATCTTCTGCTAAATATAAAAGAAATTTCTAAGACAAAAACATTTGCTCATCCTCTCCATCTTGCATTTAGCCTTTTTGCAAAAATGGTAAGGATATTTTATCTTGATATGAAATTTCTTGAGAAGATTATTAAAAAAAAAATGTGTTTACAATCATTTATGCATAACATTTATAGCACACATTTCTTTTGGTTTATTGCTTTTGAAAATGACTAATGTATTTTCTTGTTGTAGGGTCGTTATAAAATATAAGCCAAGAAGAAACCTGGAACCCTCATTCCAAGTTCTTCCAATGTGGAAAAATAGGAGACTTCATCCCCTGAAGAAACTCTAGTACAACACTCTAAGATTCAAAGTACAAAATAAAAAGGCAAAGTGGTGGCTAGTTCCTCTAAATATACAGCACAGACTGAAAAACCTAAGCATTTCATTTCCCCTAGTGCTGAGATGGCTCACAGAAATAAGTATCTAAGAAAAATGTACTGGTGAAAGAGAAGTTTCGATAAATGACAGACTTGTTCAACTCGGCTTGGACATTTAACAAGTGCATCAATATGTGGTTGATGACGATGAGGAATAGGATTGGTGTCAAACCAAAGAGGAGACAACAAGGATGCATGCAAGGAAAAGGAAGCAAACAAGTTAACAAGCTAGCCAACCATTAGACAAAAAAAATTGTTTTGAAATTTTATGAATTTTTTAATCAATAATGAATATTAAATATTAAATATTCTAGTCTGTAATAACTAGGATATTTTTTTTGTAACATAGGAACCTTTATGTTGAAAACTAGATGCACTTTGAACTTTATACATGTAGTTGTATAACAATATTTGATGCATGATAACTGCACTTTGAACATATTATGAATTGTTAGAATGCTGCATGAAGTATTCTTTGAGTATATTATGAATTGATTGCATGAAATATCTTAGGAACTATTAGGATGTTTTAATTGCATAATTACATACTTTAATGAAGTATATGTTTATGATCAAACTATTTGAACTACGCGCATAACATTTCATCCTTCTTATGTTTTGTCACAAATCAGCCAAAATGGGAGATTGTAAATGTCAAAATGGTTGGTTTTGATTTGTGAAGGATTATGTGCATTGTTAAAGATGAATTTGTTTAGATTATTAGTTTATCCAAAATTAGATAAAGAATTAGTCATGTTTATCTTTTAGGATATGGTATGATTATTTCTATAATTATCTAATTTGTTTGGATAAATTATATAGGATGTTTAGATAGAAGATAAATACAAGTTATCTGAAGATATCTATTAGAGAAGTGTTTTTGTAAAACATAAATAGTAGTTTGTTAAGAACATAACAGACTAGAAAACTTGAAGATAATGCTCTTGCCCTTATCACATGAATGTGAATATAAGAAAGGATAATCCAAAGCATTATGAGGCGAGACCAACACTTGCAGCGGAGCAAGAGTGCTCAATCAGCTAAGGAGTTATATAGTGTTTCATTGAATAATTGGAGAGAATCCTAATAGGAGTTCATGTGTTAACTATTAGAAATTTTATGTTCTTATTAGGATGACAACAGTTTAAAGATTGTCACGTGTTCTGCCAAGCTATTGCAGTAAAAGACAAAAATGAAGTAAAAAATACCC
>Ga0307510_10003358_pt1 | contig 18649 bp, 18 predicted proteins | sample 12_EM_MG_FD_207224 | JGI IMG/M metagenome (GOLD analysis project Ga0307510, IMG submission 207224) | Populus trichocarpa ectomycorrhiza microbial communities from riparian zone in the Pacific Northwest, United States - 12_EM | ecosystem: Host-associated > Plants > Roots > Unclassified | place...
GAGTCGTGTGCTATGTCGTTGAGAATTCCCTACTTTAGAAAAGGGGCCAAAAACACAGCAAAAGAAGAGCGACTCAGCCCCTCTGAGAGACATAAAAAAACAAAAAATATCAGACCTTACCAGAGGGGGCAACTCTGACTACACAGCACACGACTCGATTATTCCAGTTTTTACGGTATTTAAGTCGAGGTAAGGGATCCGTGGGGTGTTCGCAAGAGATGAAAAAGAACCTCAGCGCAGCAAAGAATTGCACAATCCGCACTCAGTTTACCACTTCCCAGGTCTGTGGCTCGACCACCTGCTGATCCGCAGCAAAGCCACTGCGGAGTAGGCGATTCCTGACTTCACTGGGTTTCCTTGTTTCACCTCTCTGTGGGATATCAGTGAATTAAGGGGAGGTTTTCTATTGTGGAAAGTCCCCCGACTTGCGTATAGTACCGGCGCTGCGGGGAGTGCTGTACCGGTAGACCTTCATCCGTGGGATGTAGACTAGTATGTGCTCGTGCAATATCATACAACAAGGGAGTGAAGGATGTATGGGTATGGTATCGTAGGGCATGGGTATGTCATGACAAAGTTGCGACGAGACCCTCAGATTGCCCATGTTTGTAGACTCTATTCATATCATACTGTGTTGGTGCCAGGGTCCGCTGCAGTACTTGGGTGCCAGGGCTATGGTCGGGGGTTAAAACTCCCCTCCACTTTACATAGTCCTCGAGCACACGGGATCTGTAAATTCGGGACACATCAGAGACCGGTGTATAATATTGACAACATCACAGAGGCTGTGGGCACATGATTTCGCAAGGTCTGGACCTGTAGCGGTAGGTCGTATAGTAGTGTTACCGGTATCGTACATACGGTGAAACAGACCCGAGGGGATCAGAAAGGAGTTTGTCAACAGAGTCTAAGATGGGGAAATCGTCGCTTTGGGGGAACCCGGGATAACCGGCCTTAGATCAATGGTGCTGTAGTTTCCCTAGTTTTAACTCATAAACCTGATCGGCTGCCCAGTCGAGAAACTCTACGATATATGATGTCTAGCACTTGCTATCTGTGCTTAAGCGCAATTCATTTTGCCTACATAACATACAAGAAGTGGGGCTTGACTGGAACAACCTCGAAACAAATTATAAGTTACATTCGAAATTTTACTATCTCTCCGGATGCTGCTCCTGCTTGGGAAGCACCAAACCAGAGAGGACCATCTTCTAAGCACTTCTATTGAGCTATATATTCCTAAGGATGGGGAAAATTATCGTGTTGGTTTTCGGTTGGTTTCACCGTAATATATCGTAGACTAGTACACGGTATTATCCCTCACATAACGAGCAGTAGGAGCTCGCTGCTGCAACAGTGGTGGCCCTGTATGGCCGAGCTACCTATGCGAGGGCCTGATGGACTTCATATTCTCGCTGTCATCCAATTAATCCGGCACCGGAACAATATGGTGGATATGAAGCCATTATCGTCGGTGATAGACCAGAACATCATCCTATATTGCACGAGTTGTGAGTCACAACTTTACCACTCCCGACGTCGGAGAGTTTTTGGGAAAGACTCCCACTACATGCCACCAGAATCTGGCCCTTTCGCTTGGATCTAGGCTGAACGCAATCATGAGTAGTTCTTTTTGGAAGTGCTTTGACACTGCGGGTAATTTGATGACTCGTCCTGCACGGATTTGGTCCTTGAAACGGAGAAGCTGCGGTATGCAACCCACTGACTGGCATCCTGTCTGATCCTGCAGGGCGTGATCTCGTGTCATGACAGGGATAACGCGCTGCTGGAAGAACGCGTTTGACTCACGCCTTGGCGTGCTGCTGGCACTGTGCTCGTATGATACCAACACGTGCACAGGCGCGTACCCCTCCCCCACTGTGAAGCCCAGCATTTTTCCCATAAGGAGGGGGAGACGCGTTAATTAGATTTTTCATCTTCATAATAGTCTATTTATCAATTATCAACATATCAGAAGGAAAAACGAGAGAAAATTATTATCAGAGTCGGTCAGATACACATAAATATGCCCCCCATATCCAGGATACCTCTCCTTGTGACCCCCGTCCCACTTCCCCAGCGGCTCCCGGAACTTCCCGTCCCCCCTGCCAAATTCCTTCACCACGTTCAGGCAAACCCGGATGTTCCTCTTCGCCAGCTTCTTCAACCATTCATCGAGTATGAGGCGGCCCTTCGTGCCTACTTTGCTCAGGCTCCCGATCACCAGTTTGTCAAGGGTGATGTCAATCTCGTCTCATTGTTCGAGGATGAGAATGAGAGCTTGCTCAAGATTCGTGGGAGGAAGCTTGATGAGAGTCCGGAGGAGCAAGAGAGGTATATTCTTTCCTCTTTCCTTTCAGGGGAATATCCGACTTGGACTGACTCCGGAGTTAAAGATATGTGATGCCGTTGAGCGAACAAGTCCGGAGGTCTGATGGGGAGCCGGCGTTGGTCAGTTCATTGGAGGATTTCAAGAAGAACTTTGCTATCTTTAGTGAAGGGGCTCTGATGAACCTTGATTGGAGTCATGTTGTTGGTCAATACCCCCTCCCGATTCTTGCTACATCCAAGGACTAATGTTGCTCAGCCGCTGGCTCGTCCGTCCTAACCCCCCTTCTGCGCGTGCCGGAAGAGTCAGGTAAGAGCTTGAGTGTGAGGTTGCTCCGCGAGTATTATCATGATACTCTTGCCCCCGCCTCCGACATCGATTTGTTCATTCATGGGATTGAGGACCCGCAAGAAGCCATCGAAAAGATGGCGGCTATTGAGAACACGATCAAGGATAATCTTCTCTGGGAGACAACGTGAGTGGTATCGAGCGGGCGTGGTTGACCAAGCTAATTCAAATTGATCAGGACTGTGAGAACGAAGAATACCATCACTATTGTCAGCCAGTATCCGAACAGGCACGTTCAAATAGTATTAAGGCTGTACAAAAGCATCTCCCAGATCCTTACTGGCTTCGACGTGAATTGTGAGTCCACTTGCCGTTTCTCGGTTTCGCCCTTATCTCTCTCAAAAATACCTACTAACGGTGCATCTTAAGGCGCATGTGTTGCTTATGATGGTACTCGAGTCCTGGCGATTCCTCGTGCGTAAGTATAATATGATCCCGGACCTTTTCAGCGAACCCCTTGGAGCTAATATTTGCTGTAGTATCGCGGCTGCCATGACCCAATGCAACGACATTGACCTTACCAGAAGATCTCCTTGTAACCGGCCCTTGTTCTTTGCTTCCCCTTCTTTCTATTTGATATTCTCTAGGATCTAACAGCAGATCAGCATACGAGAATCGTCTTGCCAAGTATTCTCTTCGAGGGTTCGAGGCCTACTGTCCGTTCCTAAACCGCTCGCGCATCGACCCAACCATATACGAACGAGCGTTCAATAGAACCGTCGGTTTAGCTAGGCTCCTTGTCCTCGAAGCCCTCCCTAAGCCTGAGGACCGAGATGCATACGTACGCCAGAGAAAGGAGGAGATGGGGCGTCCGGCGAAACTTTACCCCTCCCCCTGGATCAGGAACCAAGGTAATAAAAAAGAGGGGGCGGATGAGGATCTTGCCGAATGGAACTTTGAAGATATGTCGAATTACGAGAGATTCTCAATTCCTTACGGGCCAAGTTACAGCGCTAAGAAGTGAGCTTCCCTGATAGCTTGCTGTGGACATTCAATTAACGAAAGCTAGGATTGAGAGGCTGTTTATTAAGAGGGATCTCCTATTGAATGCGGAGTGGAACCCCCGGAATGCCCCCCCTCACCGCACAGTCCAACTCCATCGACACCCCGTATTTCTTGGCACTGTCAAAGGCGTGGCTGTAGACTGTTGTGGCTTCTGTCCAGAGCCATTGGGCGATGAAGAGAAAAAAGTACAGGAGCAGGAGGACGTCATGTATGTCCGTGGAGACCTCAAGTTCCTCAAGGACGACCCTGGTAGACAAGAGATTGGTAGCTTTTACCCACTCGGCCCGGAAGATTATACTGAAATGGCATATGTTGGAAACACGGAGCGATTCTGCCAGGCTATTGTTAAAAATGACCTTGAGTTCGTCAGGTCTTGGTGCACTACGGGAGAGGGGAAAGCAAACATCAACCGTCGGGACTTTTGCGGCCGAACTCCATTGCATTTGGCTGTGTTGAACGAGGGCGTCCTGGTCGAGATTGTGCAGACCTTGATCGACACTGGTGCAAAGCTCGTAGCAAGAATCCAGGACGGACGCACGGCGCTCCACATCGCAGCAGGAAAAGGGAGGGTTGATATCATCACCGCGTTACTCAAGAAGAGCGAAGAGAACGAGCATGAAAGAGACTTCAGGGATGAAAAGAAGAGAGCTGCGGAAAGCTCGCGGGCCAGGGAGGTCGACGCTGATACCGACGCGGACATGTCGGAATCGATTCACTCACAGTCAGATTTGTCTGGCGAAGAATTTGAGTACATGAGAGTTGGGACTAGGTCAATTGCTGCAGAAACCGCCACTGATGGCTCCTATGTGAGGGTGAAGAGGAGTGAAGAGGAAGAGGGGCTGGTGGAGGGAGCAATCGATGATGGTGATGATCAGGACGATATATATGACATTAACGTCATTGATTGGGATTACCAGATGACACCTCTCCACCATGCTATCGTTCGCGGTCACTGCAACGCCGTTGAGTTATTAGTCTCCGACTTTGGAGCCGATCCGCTTATGCCGATGAAGATCTTTGGGGTGGGGTTCTGCGGGGGACCCAAAATTCCAAGAGCAGCTGTGCTTGTCCTTGCTCTTGTTTTTCTACTCCCTCATGAAAAGCAGGCTGAGATGGCCGCTACGCTTCTGAGGGTAGGCGCAAGGACTTCACAGGCGGATAGTTTCTCCAAAGCCACCGGATTGCTAAATGCAGTGACGCATGGCGCAATCCCTGTTCTGGAAGAGATGTTCGAACTCGATAGCCCAGGGGCGAGGAGCGTTCTCAATAAAGTTTCCACTTACAACTCCCCAGAAGCGACTACACCCCTTACAGCAGCTTTGAAGGGGGCAGGAACAAGCAAATCGCTCGATATCGCGAATTACCTTCTTGACAAGGGTGCAGCCGGCTATATCAGGTTTGACGATTTTCACCGCTGTTTGAGGAGACGTTACGGCTCATCGTATCGAGGAAATAATGACGATCACTCGTACAAGGCACTTAAACAAATCATCGAAATCGCTATTGAATGTGAGTATACATGCGCACTCATACCACGTCTCATAAAGGCGGGGGCAGACCCGTCGGCTATCGCTTCGTCTACATTGAATAGATTTGGTTTCACAGGATCATCTCTAGTTTCGGGTGAAACTGTTCTTGACCAGTTACGCAAAAAGATCCAAGCGTACCGCAATTCCCTCGACGCAAAGCCGGAGGCGGCTGTTACTGTTTGGAAGGAAGAGCTGCTTCCTACCTCTTTTCTTGACAGCTTTCCAGAGGGGTCTTGGGAGCGATTCACTGCCGAATTTGCTTGGAAGAGAGAAAACCAAGCCCGAAATTTGAGGTCAGCAAATAGTGGGCAGTTTGTGGGGATCGGTATGGATCGGGTGGCAAAGGCGAAGCAGAGGGAAGAATTTGAGAAACTTTTACGATTATTTGAAGAGACTGAGAAGGTATTGCTCGAGGCTGGGGCAAAGACTTTTGAAGAGTTACATCCGCCCGCAGCGCCAGCCCAGGCTGGGCAAGGCACATCTACCTTTAGTCCTTTCGGCCAGTGTAACCTATTTGGCGGCCTAGCAACCCCGCCCGCTTTTACGGTACCTTTTGATGTCTCGATTCCCTGCGAAAAAGATACACTTGAGCGGTATAGCAAACTATTTAATGCAGTTTGGAAAGGAGATCAGGAAACTGTAAAGACTCTTACAGCAGGCCCCTCCGGAGAACCCCCCATGCCAGCTCTTCAAATCTCTGTGAGTAGCCGGGGATGGACCACACTATGGATAGCTATCTACCGCCGCGATTACGCCATGGCTAGACTGATATTGGAGATCGTGAAATCTCAATACGAGGAGCCGGGCAAGAAACAGGCTGGAAAGATGGTCATGATCAATATACCTGGTGATAGCGATGACGATGATTGCAGCGAACATTATTTCCAAGATGCTGGCGACGAGGACTTCACTATTGAGGATGTTGGCGCAGTGTCTGATTTTGTCAAGTGCGGCGTTTCCCCATATGACTTTATTCGCCAGAGCCCGCCCCAACTAGACGAGCTCCTGGGCGAAGAGGAGGAAGCTTTACTTAGGAAGCAGAAACTACTTCAGGTAAGCCTAATACGAAGATTTCCCATGGAGGCTCTTCAACTGATTTTCTGTTGCACTAAACTAGTGGATGGGAGGGTGGACCATACTTTCATTATCAATATACAAGGACGATTCAGAGCTCTTCGAATTCATACTATCAGCGGTAGAGGAGTTTGGCGGGCCTGGGGCTCCTGAGGAGTACATCCTCCCATTCTATGGGATGCAACGGTATACCGCCTGTGCACATGTTAGATTGGCGCTCGCCCTAGGTCGGGTATGGGTTCTGGAAGAGCTGATGAAGCGGTACACATTTGGGATCCACTATGATTCATTGAGGGAACAAGATCACGAAATTCAGAAAGCTAAGCCCAAGTATTACCGAGGCCTAGTAGTCAATGGCACAAGGGCGCAAGTAAACAACCCATATGAAACCTCTTCGCCAAGCACAAAGGATGTCCAAAAACCACTTCAGGTGGCGGCGTACTTTGGAAATCTTGACTCGATCAAATGGCTTTTGAGTGGTCGGCCTTGGAGTTGTCTCGATTCGTTCATAGGCCGCAACCCCGAAAATGAGTGTGCCAAGTTACTGAGGAATCAAGGAGACGCACTACCGAAAATATTCAGAGAATCACTTGGCTTGGACAATAGAAACCTCCCGCATATTTGCCTGTTAGGATGGGCTGGGCCCGATCCAATGGAGGCCTTCCAGTTCTTGGTCTCACGTCCTGGGTCCTTGGACTCTCGCACTAACGCCGGTTTCACGCCTGCGCTGTTCGCGATCATCTATCAGCGGATTCACGCAATCAAATACCTCCGTCGAGAGGATGTTGCCGCCGATTTTTCCACTCGTGACTTTATGGGCCGGAATGCTCTGCACTTAACTTTTTGCGACATTCACGATCGTCCCAATTTGTCAGTTTCTATGATTGAGGAAATAGTGAAGCTCCTCCCTGAAGATAAATTGGCGGATATGTTCTTGCAGCGCACACGGCGCCATGGACACACGCCCTTTGCGCACCTTCTCCAACAATCATACCAAGTTCCTACGTACTCCCGGCTCCCCGTTCACGTTGTGAAAGCCCTTCTCAAGCACTCCAAGGGTATCGAGTTGGGGCTTTTCGACTCTGAAGGGAATCTCCCGATTCATACTGTAGCCACACCTCCCCTCTCTTCTTCGTTATCCTCTGAGACTTCCGTGCTGACATGGGGGAACTACTAGATTCTCCGGAGAAACATGACAATCTCCGCCCGTCTACTCCTCACCCTCAAGCCAGAACACATAAACACGGAAAATGCCTCGGGCCGCACCCCGCTGGAAATTGCAACGAGCAACTACCTCACGAAGATCTCCCAAAATCCCCAAACCATCAACACCTACCAGGCCAGAACATCCCGTACCACCTTCGGTTTCCTCACTCCGGAAGGCCGTGCTGCCACAGCCCCAGGGGGTGGGGAAACGGTGGGGAAGGAAAAGGAGGAATGGGACACACCCGACGTAAATTCTGCATTCGAGGTCGCGTGCAAGGCAGCTAGAGAGGCTGGGTGCGGTAGGGCGCTGGTCAGCCTGCACGAGGCGCGGAGTCTCGTGCAGAGGTTGCAGGGCAGCAAGAACCTACCCGCCATCAAAGAGGAGGAAGAGGTGTATAAGCGTCAGCGCGAGGTAGAGGGGCAGTTCGACCCCATGTGGGCGGTAATGTACTAGTGGTGTTTAATGAGGTTTGCTAGTTGGGGGGGGCTCTCTCTGTATTTCGTTTATTGCGTTCTTCCTTATGGAGAGATTATTATTCATATCTATCGAGCATGATCATAAATTATCACTCGTACGTTTGGCCACCGGTTAGGGCATCGCTGGCCCGAAGGGGGAGGTTTGTGCTAGAAATCATCGGAAGCCCTGCATAGCACGGTAGCCGGCGCCTATGAAACCCCCTTTCGGAGGACCAAAGAGGTCCGGGAAGAAGGAAAAAAGCAATGAACTATTTTCACGAATAACTATTGCACCAGTGAGTACAATAGAATTGTTGTTCTCCTTTTTTGCCTAGGTAGAGTACCGAGTGGTCGACCTATCACCCCCCATGAAGGCAACAACAGCGACAATAATAATGCCCACGGTCTAGCCCCGGCCCCCCCGGCCACTCCCTCTCCCTTCTTCTACCCGCGAGATGGCATGCGCTCTCCAGGACACTCCTAGGGTAAGTTAAAGGGAAAACGGGGCAGCGCGTATAACGCCGGTGAGGTAATTGGGGAGAGGTGAAATTAGGAATTACCGGGAGAGAAACAGAATGTAAATTGTAGTGGAACTTTTTTGTGGGTATTGGGTTGGATTGGTTAATTAATTGGTTGGTAAATTGGTGGATACGGGGCGGGGTGTATGGTTGAGCGTGTTTCAGGATGGGGGGTGGTGAAGTTGCGTTTGGTAATTGTCTTAACTCGGGGGTGACTGGCTGAGGTTGCTGTGCCGGGGGGTGGGGTGGGTTCTACTGTGGTGGGGTGGGTGTGAGTGGTATGTGTGAAAGTCTTGTCGGTGGTCGTAGGCCCTTGTACTGTACTAGTACAGGGCCACTGTGATAGCTTGTCTTTATGTTAGAGGAAGGGATATAGTAGTTGGGTTTCCCGGGAGGTGTGTACCGGGAGGATCGCCGGTTTGATGGGTGATTCCCGTGATACGATAATTGATTCGCGAAGCGTCAATGAGATTTGGCAGACATTTTTATAGCAGAAAAGAAAAAATAGCCTTTTTTCTTTCCTTCTACATCCGAGTGATCATATACAACCGTTCACCCATTTTTATAGCCCCCCGATAGGTAGAAAGCTAAGGGGGGGAGGGAAAAAGGGAAGGGGGGGAAATGAAACGCCTCTAGTTTTACATAACGCTCACTCCTCACCCGCCTAGCTAGGGGAGCGGGGGGGAAGGGAGGAAGAGAAATGATAAAATAAATAGATATCGCGAAAAGTAACATGACATAAAGCATTGTTTCCTTTTCTCCTTTTTGTCCTTCCTCTTCCAGACTCATGTATAATTGTTGCGCCCAAGAAGGATATGACCGCAGGAGGGAAACAGGGCTGGGTGGAAATGGTAACTTTTTTATCAAGAATTTAGCATGTATTTATGAAGCAGTAGCGAGGGAAACGCCGCCACCGAGCAAAGAGCAATCTGGGGCGCCGGCCTTGATATCGTCGACGGTTACGGTGACCGCGCCTGCCTGAACGAGTGCTGTGCGGAGGTCATCAATCAAGTCTTGGACGCTAGATTGGTGTCAGTACTGCTGGGGAGCAAAAATTGTAGAGAAGAGGGGGGTGGATACTCTTCGATTCCCACACAGAGCCTGATAAGATCTTCAGGCATCCTTCGCTCCGCTCTTGTCTTTGCATCGATACTGGCATGGCTCATGCGGCTAGGAGGGACATTAGCCAAGTCCAGGAGCTTGGAATAGGAAAGTTTTTTTTTACCATGGCATGGAAATCAAACTATTAACACATCCGAAGCTGACACTGATAGCCCAGAGACGGGTAGATTCTACAATCTTCTCGCTCAAGAGGGTATCACCAGTTTCAAAGCTCAAAACTGCGCCAGCACCTCGAGCCATGCTCCAGTGGAGATCATACTGCGGGTGGCTCTTAAGACCCGGGTACCTGACCTTGAACCCACGGTCTTCCAGAAACACCGCAATTTCCTGCGCACTTGCTTGCTGTTTCTCCATTCTAACACTAAGAGTCTTGACTCCTCTCAGCAATAGCCATGAATCGAATGGCGAGAGCCCACAGCCTGTGGAATTTATTGTAAAGTATAACCTTTCGCCTAGGGACGGGTCGTTAGTTGCAATCACACCTGCCATAAGATCGTGATGGCCCGAGAGGTATTTAGTTCCGGATTCGCAGACAATATCCGCACCGAGATCCAAGGGATTCTGCAACAAGGGGGATAGCATGGTGTTGTCCACACAAACAATTGCATTGGGATTAGCGGCATGTGCCAACGAGGCAATACCCGGTATATCTGTGATCTTGATGAGTGGATTTGTTGGGCTTTCAAGAATGACCATTGTGGTTTTTAGTGTGAAGGTCTCCCTCAAAGTGTCGACATTGGTGATATCTACATGATGGACGGTGATACCAGCGTGTATAGAAAGGTATTTTAGTAGTCTGTTTGTGCCCCCATAAAGATCGTCGCCAGTGACAACTTCGTCTCCTGGCTTTAGTAAACGGGTGATCACGTCCAGAGCTCCCATTCCAGAAGAAACGACAAGTGCTTGGCTTGCGGACATGATCTTTGCAAGGTGGCGCTCTACGTGCGATCTAGTTGGATTTCCGGACCGTGTGTAGTCAAATGTCCCTCCTCCAGATGCAGATTTTTGTTTAAAAGTAGCAGACTTTCAAAGATTCGCTAGTCAGTGCCTGGGCAGACGGTTGAGGTCCTAGGGGGCAAACCTGGTATATGGGCACAGACGACGCATCGTATTGATCAGAATGCTCGGTGTAAACGAGTTCCGTAGCCAGAGCATACTTTCTCCCATTTGTGGGAGTAGAAGGGGCTGGCGAAGGGGGAAGGTCATTTCCGGAGATATCAATTTTCGAGAAAGCCTTCGATATTGAAGAATCAGTCGGACCATTGAAGCTTGACATTGTGGGAAATTGGGGGGTCGGTGGTGTTGCGGGGGCGGTGAATGATGGTGATTAACAAAAAGAGTTGGTAGAGGTAGGGGAGACGAATAGAAGGTAATTCAGGGCCCAAAGATTGGAGAAGGTGGGGAAGGGTGCAGGGCTCGAGCAGCAATACAGGATCCAGCTACAAGAGACAGGTGAAGGAATGATTTTCACCTGTGATATAAACTACAGCTCAGTGAGGATACTTGATCCAACCTCGGCCGGCTTCTTTGTCACTAGATTATCTAATCTCATCTAATCTGATCTACACCCGCCGATTAAAACTAGCCCTTTATAGGCCAATGCATCTTGGTGTGAAATCGCGCTACCTGGCGCGTCTCCCCACATTTGCAGGTTACTCCACTTTGTGCCCTGGCTACTATCTCTGACCGAACCATCATTAGCAATGACCGACGATGGAGGTGAATGCGCCAACCCGCTCCTCCTTGGGTTTCTGAAGGACTGGTATGATACCGCAAGGCAACAAAACTCCAAGGGAGTGGCTACGTATTTATGCATTCCTTGCACCTTCGGTCAACCCAATTTTAATAGACTTATAGCTACAGAAATGCCTACGAATCTATGAGAGCATGTCCGGTACCCTTTCAGCACCCTAGTGAAGCGATCGAACTGAAAGGCCTTGGGCCATTCCTCTGTGAGAAACTAACACAAGCTCTGAAAGTCTATTGTGAGGCCAATGGTCTCCCGATGCCAAGAAAGACAAAACGACGTTAGATTCCCACTCACCTATGTTTATTATTTGTATTAAAGACCTAACAGACGTCCTAAACAGGCCGTGCCCGCAATGACCCAGATGGAGAGGAGAGTGCTGTTGGAGAAGGGGCAGAAGCTGCCCCACCACCCAAGAAAAAACGGCCAACCAAGGCCTATATTCCTAAGAAACGCACTGGCGCATATGCGCTCTTATGCGCCCTTTACAAGAGTAATGAAGACGTGTTGACTAAAACGGAGCTCATCGATCGAGCGAGACCGTATTGTGATGCCTCTTTCGACGCTCCGGCCGAGGCGGGAAAGTTTTACACTGCCTGGGCCTCCATGAGGACACTCATAAACAACAACTACGTATATTCCAGTGGCAATCCGAAGAGATATATGTTGACAGAGGGAGGGGAGGAGGTTGGGAGGGGAATTCTGGCTGCCGAAGAGGGATTGGATGAAGGTGCCAGAGCCAGCGATGGCGGTGTTGGGGAGGCGGCTCAAGTTGGAGGTCCTGTAGCTAGAGGTGTGACCGCTTCAGGCAGCGTTGCTACCTCAAGGCCGAAGAGGACTCCTGCACAAGCCGTGCGTGATGCTTGGGGCGGGGATGGAAATGAGGCTAGCGATATAGCCCCGTCACGTCGTCGGCGCCGGGCTACTCGAGGACATGAGGAGGAGGAAAATAGACCTACCTTGCGGAGAATATCAGAAGAGCCAGAGGCAAATCCTAGGGCATCTAAGGATGGCGCCGACCTCGGTGATTGTGCAGGCGTGCTGGAGAGGAATTCCACGCGGCCTTCCCAGAACATTGGACAAATGAACGATGGGAGACGTTTGCCAGTAGTACCCTCGAGATCTCAGACACCATCTATAGCTCCGTTGCCTCGCACTTCCAACGAAATTGACCTGACACTCTCCCCAGAGCCTTCTTCAGCTACTGTCCTGACACAGAGGAGCAAATCGAGCGCCAATATTCCGACCGTTTCAAACAGGGGCAGCTACAAGACTGGAAATACCACGCCCCGGGCATCATCAATTGCATCGGCCGGCTGCAGCGTACCCACATTATCGCGGCCGCAGTCTCGTGCGGGATCTATAACAGCCTCCCGTGCTACCTCCAGTAGTAAGCCCACATTCCCTGACTTCGCGCCTGAAATAGTAAGGGCAGGATCATTCACCGTTCATTTACTCCTGGACAACCGGGAGGTTCGTGCGAGAAATGACCGCGACTATATCCAAGATAATCTCAAGGCTTGTGGCATAAACCCAATCACACGGCCACTACAAGTTGGCGATGCAATGTGGATTGCCTGCGAGAAGGGCGGTCGTAATCGCGAAATTGTTTTAGATCATATTGTCGAGCGGAAAAGACTTGACGATCTGGTAGCTTCTATCAAAGATGGGCGGTTCCACGAGCAGAAGTTCCGATTGGCGAAAAGTGGCCTGAAACACGTGACTTATATTATCGAGGATTTCACACTCAAAGAGGCCGATAGGGCAATGCAAGACGCTATGGATACTGCGATCAGTTCTACACAAGTTGTCAATGGGTTCTTCGTCAAGAGGACAGGCAAACTGGATGACACTATACGATATCTGGTCAGAATGACGAAGAGGTTAGCAAAGGAGTATGAGGTATAAACTACCCTCGCGCATAGCTTGACATATCTTTCTAATCAGCCTCGTAGACTAAGGATTTGAACTTGATCCCCGACAATCTCCTTGACTCGAGCACATATCAAGCCTTCCGCAAGCACCTGAATGAGAAATTCCCCGAAAAGCAGTTCAATATAAACTACCCCACTTTCTCAACCTTAGTCTCTAAGAGTGCCAACCTGAATCTCAGAGACGTATACCTAAAAATGCTCATGTGTGTTCGGGGCATCAGTTTGGAGAAAGCACTGCAAATTCAAAAGATATACCCCACCCCCATCGAACTGGTCGAGGCTTACGAGCGGTGCGCGAGCGAGGACGAGATGAAGGAGATGATCATGAAGCAGTTTGCAAATGCTCCCGGCCGGAAAAAGGTTGGGCCAGCCATCTCGGCAAAGGTCGCAGAGGTGTGGACTGGGGTTGGACAGGGTCCTGATGAAGAAGCTGAAGATAGCGATTAGGTAAAACTAGTAGCCTTTTCCTATATTTCTTTCTCGTTCCGGAGTATGGTTAGGTATCCTTGGTGGATGTTAGGCTGTACGTAGTATCTTCACTTTTTCTCTTTCACTATATTTGGTCTGTACATTTTTAGGGGCTTATCTCTTATAATATTTTATAAGTATTACATTATCCCATCCCCAGGTACAAAAGTACCAGCAGGTTATAAGGATCCCGAGTGCTAAATTGTATGATAACTTCGGAAACACGGAACATGGAAAGTTAGTCTCTATTATCCACCCGGCTGTCTGGTAGTGGTGGGTGTTCGTAAGTAAACTGCAACATACTCGAGTACAGTATTGGTACCACAGATAACTGCCGAAGAATGGCACAATAATACTCGGGATATAAGCCGACATCATAACCACAGCGTGTATGGAGGGGTCAATCGGTGAGGTCTTGAGGTACTTTCATCACGTGTCCACGTGAAATTGCTAACTCACTCCCCCAGACCGGGCATCTCCGGCCTATGCAGGTCCAACTCCGGGTATTCAATCATTTGCACTTGTATCAACTAGATAATCAAATGCTCCAAAGTTAATGCCTGCTGCTACGGCTACCCAGGGTTAGTTGAGTCCCTCGGCAACGTCAGAACTTCTTTTCATTCGGGGCAGCTGACGCCGAACTCTTATGGCTACGATATCAATAACCCTATTACCATATTACCGGTATAATAATATAGAGACATTTTGTGGATTATTTTGTTCTGATATTCCCTCCGCTTTACTAAACCAGAAGCCCCATCTTATGGCGAGAGGGGGAACACGGAGATCAGCTACACAGGGTTACTAAAAACAATTACTCCTGGTTTCCCCCCGTCACTTCCCCCACCCCACCTTGCCCCTCTGCCCCTCCCTTTATCGATAGCCCGATAAACCCAGGTACAGTATGATACGCTGCATTTCCCCACACCGCATTACTCCCTTCAGCCCGATTATGACCAATAGACTTAGGCGGCAGGGCTTCCCCACTACTATACAACCCAATAAATAGTTGTCGTACTTACCTTGCCTACCTACAGTTTCTCAAAAATGTCCTCATCCAACCAACGCCTCACCTCCATCACTGCACACATGTCTCCCCCTATTCCCACCTCGTTCGAAGCTGTGCCACTGGCACCAGCCGACCCTTTGTTTGGCCTCTCGGCTGCCTGCAAGGCTGATACTTTTGACAAGAAGGTTAATTTGGTTATTGGTGCTTATCGTGACGACGATGCTAAGCCGTGGATCTTGCCGGCTGTTAGGAAGGTCTGTTCGTTAATGTTCCGCTCTTGAATGGGGTGTTAAGCTTTGGGAACAAATTATTTTCAATAGGCAGATGCTATTCTCACAAGTGATCCAAATTTTAACCATGAATATCTTCCAATTGCTGGTTTGCCCGCTTTTACATCAGCTGCCGCCAAGTTGATTCTTGGGGAAGATTCCCCAGCAATCCAGGAATCAAGGGTGATTTGTCCTTCGCTTGAGCTTTCCGAATGGGTGGGATTTTAACAATTGCTTAGGTCACCTCGATACAAACCATTTCTGGCACTGGCGCAGTCCACCTTGGAGCCTTGTTTCTCGCTAAGTTTTACCCTCGCCTACAGAACCAAGAAGTCTACCTTTCAAATCCCACCTGGGCGAACCACCATCAGATCTTTTCGAATGTTGGCCTCCCACTCGCTTCATACCCATACTTTTCCGCCAAGACAAAGGGTCTCGATTTCGAGGGACTTCAAGCGGCCCTCGAGTCCGCGACGAATGGATCTATTATCTTACTCCACGCCTGTGCTCACAATCCTACTGGCGTAGACCCTACACGCGACCAATGGGTCAAGATCGCTGAGATAGTCCGCGAGAAGCACCACTTCCCATTCTTCGATTGCGCATACCAGGGCTTTGCCTCTGGTGATTTGGCCAACGACGCCTGGGCCGTTAGGTACTTCATTGAGCAAGGATTCGAACTTTGTGTTGCTCAGTCGTTTGCAAAGAATTTGGGCCTTTATGGAGAGAGGGCTGGATGTTTCCATTTTATCTCCCCCCCAGCTCCTTCCGCTACAGAAACCAACAAGAGGATTTCCAGTCAATTGGCAATCCTGCAAAGGAGTGAGATCAGCAATCCTCCGGCCTATGGTGCTAGAATTGCCAGCGCCATCCTAAACGACGAAAATTTGTTTGCCGAGTGGGAGGATAACCTCAGGGAGATGAGTGGACGCATAAAAGATACGAGGAAAGCATTGTTTGACAAATTGGGTGAGCTTGGAACACCTGGCGATTGGTCACATATCGTGAAGCAGATTGGGATGTTTTCTTTGTGAGCTCCCCCCTTCAGAAGTCCGGAAACAAGCATGAACTAACTATTTGTAGCACTGGTTTGACTGAGAAGCAAGTATTGAGACTTAGGGAGGAGTCCCACATTTATTTGACCAAGAATGGACGTATCTCGATGGTATGTGTTGACTGGCTTCCCCAACGGTGAATACAGAATGCTAACAACCCTTTCAGGCTGGTCTAAATTCCCGAAATGTGGAATATTTCGCCACAGCTGTGGATAAGGTAGTCAGGGAGTTGACTGAATAAATTTGGGCCTGGGTATAGCGTAAAAACTTGAATAATTGAATCCATCGCTATGTCGTTGGAGTTGCCTCCTCTAGTAAATCTATGGTCTAGTGTTTTTCGTTTTAGTCTCTCGAAGGGGCTGGGCAGCCCTTCTCCTTCCCAGATCTTCACCCTTTTTCCAAAGTAGGAAATCCATGACTACAGCACATGGCACATGAAAGTTTGTTTCCATCACATGGCTTGACTAGGCTACCGATATTTGAGTCTTTACGAGAGGAGTTCAGTAAGGAGGGATTGAGCGTCGATCCGTCACAACTCTCTACTCGAACAAATGTCTAGATGATACCTTTTCCTGCCCTTGATTCCCTCGGTTTCTCTAGTAATTGGTCTCTCCCCCGGTAGTGATAGAAGCTAAAATGAACAAGTATCATATGATAAATCCTCCATTTAAAAATGTGCACCCAAGTGACTTGGGTATTGTTGACCTTATGTACGATCTTGGCGGCAAAAGTCGTCCGCACCCCCATTTTACAACAAAAAGGCTAATTTTAAGCACTCACAACTTGTCCGAAAGAAATACAGAACAAAACCAATGCCATAGTGTAGATAACTCCCTAGACTTCCTGAGCAGAAATTATGAGAATTTTTCCACCCCACTGTGGGGGCTGGGAGCTTGGGATCCAGAATGGATACTGCTGCAATGGCCTTTTGTATGGGTACCAATATAAGATTTGAGTAATCTTTTGCCCACTCTCATTCTCCGGCATTGCACCATGGGTATCAATTAACAGAGCTTGCCACTTATGAATGGTAATATATACATCACTGTGGGGGCTCTGGCAGAGCCCGAAATCTTTTTGCAATCAACAAAGCTGGGATTTTGTGAAGTTGGAATGCCCATTTTTGGGTAAAATGGGGGGTGCGGACGACTTTTGTCGCCAAGATCATACAGTCGCACCTCGCTGTTTCGGATGGCCAAAATCCAAGGAATCTGTCCGGGACAGCGAATTAACCGGGACAGCGAGTTAGGCTTTGGTGCAAAACAATTCAGAATTCAAGGGATTTCATCCGGGACAGCGGGGTGCGACTGTACTCGAGTATATAGGAGCACTAGCACAATACCGACTTCATTGGTAAATATTGAAACAGCCCTAGCCCTAGTTTTCACTTTTGGCACGTGACTCTGTGCGGTATGATAACAACTGGACAATCTTGCATCAGCTTCCTCGCGGACCTCATCTTTGACCCAACCCACTACGACTGCCACACCAACAACAACCATGGTGCTTGTAGACTACGCCTCGAGTGATGACGAGGGAGCTAGCCCCTCGTCAAGCGGAATCGCTAATCTCGCCATAACTTCGTCGACAAAAGTTATTGCCGCCCCTGATGTCTCCCTGGAAGTTGAGTATTCCAATCTACTTCCCAAATTCAAACAACACCAGCTAATACCCCCACAGGACCCTATGCAGCTCCGCCAATCCCTAATAAAGCCGACTGACAAAAAGATTACAACAAATATGACCTATGACCAACTTTCCGCACCAGTGGTCGGCCCCTCGAACCCTTTCCTCTCCGCCGAAAACGCATCGCGAAAACGCAAAAACGTCCTCACAGGCTATGCCGAGGAGTCGGCAATCTCAGACTCCACTTTCCGTACACAGCAGCGGACATTCATATCCTTGGGGTACGCGAAGGATCCTTCACTCGCAGCGAACGGAAGCTCTTTTGTTGGGAATCAGGAGAGCGTTGTTCTGCACGGGGGCAAAGACGTAGTCCAATTGCGGCCCTCGCGGCAGGAAACCGATGCGATCAAACGGAAGAGGACCAAAAAGGGGGATCCGTCAATTCTCGAAGGGGATAACGCCTACGTAGGCCCTTGGGCGAAGTACAATGAAGCTAATACACTGTCGGAGTCTGAGGGCGAGGATGAGGAGGAAGAGGGTGAAGAGGAGTATGCGGCGCCTGCATCGAATCCTATTATTGATAAGGCTGGCAAGGAGTATTTGGACGTGAATACTGGAGGCATTGGGAAGGAGACTACGGAATTCCATGGATCGCAGTTGCGGGATTACCAGGGAAGGACGTACATGCATGTTCCTCAGGACCTGGACACCGATTTGAGGAAGGAACCTGGAAGCTGGACGAACTATATCCCGAAAAAGTTGGTGCATACTTGGAAGGGACACACAAAGCCTATTACCGCATTGCGGTTTTTCCCGGGAAGCGGCCATTTGCTGTTATCCAGTAGTAGTGACGCTAAAGTCAAGGTATACACCGCTCCCATTTCTTTTCCACTGAAGCCGATGACTAATGCGATTGTAGATTTGGGACGTCTATCATGATCGCGAGCTTCTTCG
>Ga0307510_10003359_pt1 | contig 18648 bp, 25 predicted proteins | sample 12_EM_MG_FD_207224 | JGI IMG/M metagenome (GOLD analysis project Ga0307510, IMG submission 207224) | Populus trichocarpa ectomycorrhiza microbial communities from riparian zone in the Pacific Northwest, United States - 12_EM | ecosystem: Host-associated > Plants > Roots > Unclassified | place...
GTTTCATGAATTTGTTGTTTCACTTAATTTTCATCACAGTTTCCTATCAATGGTGAGTCTCTGGTGTCGTTGCGTACTTGGTGCCATCTCAGTGGCTGATCTCACTCTTATTCCCCCTTCAGAGAGCAATTTCTCTTGTATTACCCTTTCACATCTCAAAACCCAGGTCAAGTACACCGATTTGAATAGGAGGATTTGTAGGAGTCTAGTTGGGCCTCAGTGAGTTGTCTTTTTTCTTTTGTCACTGATTGTTTCTTCTTGGTCCATCCAGGACGTCCTCTTTCCCCCTGCGTTCGCAATGTCATGTTGTTTGGTAGGGGCCTGTACAGCAGTCATGCCTCATTTGCATGTCATCTGTGTCCGTCGGGCAAGAATTTTCATGTTGTCGTATTCCTTCATGGTGGTCCCTCTGTCATATGATTCTGGTGGTTTGATTTGCTTGTCGTTTGGTGCGGCTCATATGGTTCGTTTGTTTGTTCTTCGTTGGTCTATTGTGTCGGTGTTTTGGGTGGTCACAGTTTCTGGATGTCAGTCTCTCCTTTAGTGGTTTTATCCATCCTTTTGGTTTCTTTGGTTTCTTATAGACATTTTATTATGTGGATGTTCTATGAGTTACATGGGGACGTTTGTGCATGTGGCCTGAGCCTCTCCTTGCCTTGGGTTTCAACCGTGGGAAAACTGCGCCTGGTGGTGGTTGCGGTTCCTACTGTGGTTTTCTTCATTTCCAGTCCTGGGATAAGGTCTATCTTGTGATCCCATGGTTGGTGTTTGGGTAGTCACTGTGCTTCTTTATCCGAAAAGACTTTGCTGTATTGGCAGAATTCAGGGGGTATTTCGAAGAGCTTTGGTTGTTCTGCTTTAGCTAGGGTTGTTGACACCATAGTTTGTGCAACCACTGGTTCATATTGTGCCATATTGCGCTGTGACACAACTATGCCTTGGTACTTGGATTTGGTGTTGTCATTGTATTGTGCTTGAAGGTGGGCCATAATGCATTGTGATGCATCTATGCTGTAGCACTTGGATTCAATGTAGTCATCATATTGGTCTTCCCAAGCCTCTGTTGGAAGAAGTTGTCCTAATGTTGGTGTATGGTGGGCTCTATCTGGGTAACATGAGTGGGGGCACCGGTTGAGGCATAGTTGATTTTTTGCCCAGTCAATACTAGGGTTATGTGCTTTGAACCAGTTGGTTCCTAGGAGTATGTCATGATGTCTGATATTGGTTATAGCCATTTCAGTAGATTCTTTGTGTTCATTGCCCATCTCCATTTGCAGTATGGCAGTATGGCATATTGGTCCTTGTTTATTTAAGGTTCCATCAATGTTTCTTGGGTATATAGGTGTATCCAGGGTATTTGTGGGGATTCTATGTGTGTTAATAAATGTGGTGTTGCAGTAGATGCCTTCAGCTCCACTGTCAAGTATGGCATAGGCATCAATGTTTCTCCCATGGCATATGATTTGAACTTTAACCCAAATAGACAGGGCACATATATTTCGAATCATATCTACTGGTACAAGGGGAGTTCTGGGTACTTGGAGATTTCTGAGGGATCTAGAATTACAACGGGATGGTGGTACAACTCTCACTGATGATGCAGCAGGAGAGTGAGCTAAAAAGAAGTTGGGATGGTGTCAGTTTCATTGATATCCATATCTTGTGGGGTGAGGACCGCAAAAGGATTATTGGTGTCACAGTCAGACCACCATGTCAGATCGAGTTGGGGATCTCGGGGTTTGGGGATCTCAGACAAGATTACAAAGATGGATTTTGAAGAGGGGTCGTTTCCAAAGGGGAAATCGATCATGTGAGATGTCACATGACTGAGAGGTTGATGAGTGAAGATTCCACAAGTCAAATGTGACTTGGAATCGAGCAAGACACTAGCACATGATCTCAAGACATAGAGAAGTCAAGGGCAATTAGCAGCGAAGCTGACTAATGCTAAGGGAGTTCATTTGAGGGAAGCTGCACGCATTCAATAGTGAGAAGAGACTAATCAATAGTCTGATTGCATGAATAGAACAAGCTTAGGAAAGCCCGTTCTATGCCTAATGGTACAGTATATATACATATACGACGGAAGCTACTAGAAGGTAAGAGAAAGTTGTGGAAGGCTATGGAACGGAACGGAAGCTCATAGAATCATATGGAAGTCTCTAGAAAATGCAAGATCGTTCCATAGGTAAGTTAGGTAAGCGATAGGCAAAGCAGCCCAGAGTCACAGATGGAAACAAGAAGGGAAACAAGATAGGAAAGAAAGATGAGGTAAGCAGGGCAGTCCATGACATTACCCCCTTGTTAATGTCCTTTAGATGTCAACACAGTCATCAACGGTGGCACAGTACCCACACTCGAAGTGGGGGTGAGTGGGATAGACTTTACAGTCTCCGCCTTTGAGGCACATGACATGGGGATCCTTACAATTGACCCCAGTGTGTCCGTGGCAAGAGCAGTGGTGGCACAAACCAGCAGCAACAGTCATCGATTGTATGGCCCTCTTTCCCGCACCACATGCATTCCCGTGGCATACAGGCCCAAGCTTCAGTGACTTGGTTCTTGATAGACGTGCAGATCTTGCAGACCTGCACTTTGGAGAAGGAAGGGGCAATGTGAAGTAAGGAGTCGATGTGACATTGTAAGCGTCCAAGGGCGTTGGCTCCAGTGAGACAGGCAGAGCTATGATAGAGAGCCTGTCATTTGACTTCTAATGACTCACGGAGTTGTCCCAGACGCAGTGCAAGGTGATCACATGCCTTCTTGTGAGAGCAGAAGTGCTGGACTTCACCTGCCAAAGTGGGATCATCCTTCCAAAGGATGGCCCAATCTACGCCCCTAGTCAGTTCCAAATTGGGATGGAAAAACAGCTCATTGTGAGGTGACAGTGGAGAGGCGTGAGAGGTCTGAGGGATGGCATGAAGAGGACGTGAGTGAACCATGCAGTTATGTCTGTTAGTGGCAAGAAGTTCGGGAAAGGGGTTATGGAGATTGTATCGAATAAAGGGGGCGATGATGTCATTGTCTCCCTCTGGAATGATGAAGAGGTGGCAAGTTCCAGTCGCGTCAAAGTTATCCTGCCAGCCAGGACTGGGATGGGTGCTGGGCTGGGGGTCAGCGGAAGATGGTGCCAGGTTTTCTTTGTCCGCTTCCAATGCAGCAATCTTCTCCTCTTGATTCGAGATCTGGCAGTAAAGAACCATTGCTAGTTCTTTGTAATCTGTGCTGTCGGTCATGGGCAAGGGAACTTGATGGATGGGAGTTATGTTGGCGAGAGGGATGCAAGGTGATGAGCGACAAAGTTGGGGTCCAGGTACAACCCAATTGTTCCATTCTTCTTCATTTTCGTATTGCTCTCCTTCTGTAACAATTATGAGAGTTGATGGGTCAATAGAGGAAGAGGATGAAATGGAGGGGGGGCTATCCGGGAAGACTGGGTCGATGTAGTCTGCCAGTTCAGTTCCTGGGTATGGTCCTATGGGAGATCTGGGAATGAATGGGGGCAAAGGAACTGGGGGAATGAAGATGGGAGAGGAAGTGTGAGAAGGGGGAATATCAATCGGGAGGAGAGATCGATTAGTGGGAAACTGTTCCTGCACTTCATCTTCAGTTATATTGAAGACGCAAGAGATATGTTCTACCATCTGTTGATAAGGCCAGGCTGCCTCAGATTCAGTAGGACTATCAGAAGGGGGAGAGGTGATGATGTAAGGAGTGCTGCTAGCACGATTGTTGACAGGCAATGAAGAGCAGGAAGGGACAAAGATAGCAGAGGCAGCATCAGACATGTTGTTAATTGTTGAGCAAACTTGGACAAGGTGGCAAAGAGGTTGAGCGAAACTGTTGGTGTGACGAAGGCTGAGAATGTACTGTTGGAAGTGTTCATCGAAGTTGTAGTGAATGGAATAGGGAGAAGCCAGTTTGGAGACAAGTGGGGGATGAGAATTGTTGGGAGATTTCAAGGGTGTCTTTATACTATCGGTCATCCAGCCATAGTGGAGTTGGAAAGATAGAAATCTACTAACAAATCTGGGGCGTTGAGGTCTTTGTGATCAATCCATTGGTCATCAGAACAAGGGTACCCTTTCTAGTGCATGAGGTATTGCAGTTTACATTTCTTGCCGAAACGCCATGCTTCTAGAATGTTCTCAATTTCGTATTCCTCTTTGCTATCAATGATCAGAGGTGGACATGTATAAGGCATGCCATATTGTTCTGTCTCCTTATAAGGAAGGAGAAGATCTGTGTGAAACACATTGTGGATCTTCATTGATGTGGGGAGGTTGAGACACATTGCAACAGGGCTTAACTTTTGTAAAACTGTGAAGGGTCCATAGCGCTTTGGGGAAAGTTTGCGATTGCCCATGATAGCGAGGTTACGACCTTCTAACCAAACTTGATCGCCTTCTTTAATCTCTGTCAGTTTCTTATTGTCCTTGCAACTCTGTACATTTTGTAGAAGCTTTTGGGCTGATTGCCTAGATTCATCCAGGAGGTGGAGGTGTGTCTCTGCAGCAGGCACAGGTCCTTCTAAGTGTTTCAGAATTACCTGTGGTTTGATTCGAATCAGAAGTTTGTGAGGAGATTTGAGCACTACATTGTGTCTCCAGGAATTGTGTGCGAATTCAGCTATAGGAAGGAGTTGACTCCAAGCGGAAGGCTTTCCTGAGGTCCAAGGTTATAGGTATTGTTTGATCCATACATTCATATGTTCTGTCTGTCCATCGGTGCGGGGGTGAAAGGCAGTAGATAGGTTCTGTTGAATTCCTAGCACTTTGCACATTTCTTTCACAAATGCAGAAGTAAACCAGGGATCGTGGTCCAAAATAATCTGTTTGGGAAGTCCGAACCATGGCACAAGGTGTTTCAGATACTCCAGTGCTACCCCTGTTCCATTGATCATCTTGGTACATGGAATGAATTTAGCTGCCTTGGAGCACCCTTGGTCTACAATTGTAAGGATAGAATCAAAGCCTTGTGACTTGGGGAGGTCCATAATCAGGTCCATCAATATGTATTGGAAGGGGCCTTCTTTGATGGGTGTATCAAAACGTTGTAAGGGTGCTTTTGATCAATGTATGTTAGTTTTGGATTCTTGGCAGTGTGCACATCCTTTTACATATTGTTCTACGAATTCTCAGAGTCTAGGGCCTTTGTATTGTTCATGAACAAGTTCCCAGGTATTTGAAATGCCCGGATGGCCTGCAGCTGGAGAATTGTGAAGGGTTTGAAGGATGTCGCATCAGAGGTCAGGGTCATCTTCAAGGAAAATTTTGTATACCTTGATGGGATTTGTCGGAGTGAAGAGGTGATCAGGGAGTAAAATGCAAGGTTCGTTGGAATCCACCCCCTTGTTAAGGTCTTTTCGTTGTGACAACAAATCAGCCACAGTGTTTGTTGACCCAGGAATGTGTTCCAACATATAGTTGAAGTCCTGTAAAAATTCGATGCATCAAGCCTGTTGACCTGTGATCTTCCTAGGATCGTGGAAGTACTGAAGGTTCTTGTGATCAGTATGAATGCAGATCACATGGGTAGCCCTGAGGAACAGCAGGCGGCCACATTTGAAACCGAAGATCATGGCGGTGAGTTCCTTGTCATGTGCATTGTAGTTTTTCTCAGCCAGAAGGAGGCTACGTGAATGAAAAGTGATAGGGTGGACCCCATCCTTGAACTCCTGAGCAATAACCACTCCAAGAGCGTAACCAGGGGCGTCAGTTTCCATTACAAACTGTTTGGACCAGTCAGGGGTGCGGAGGACTGGGTAGGAGCCGCAAACTTCCTTAAGGCGAAGAAAGGTGGAGTTGCATTCTGGGGACCAGATAAACTGTTCATTCTTGTGAGTGAGGTCATTAAGAGGACGTGCAATATTGGAGAAGTTCTTGATAAATGCTTGGTAGAAATTGCAGAAACCTAAGAAACTCTGTACATCCTTGACCATCAGAGGAGTGGGCCATTTGGAAATGCCCTGAACTTTGACAGGATCCATCTTGACGGAACTATTGCCAATGATTATGCCAAGATACTCGACCTCTCATTGGTGAAATTTGCATTTTTCTGGTTTGAGGAAAAGGTTGAACTTCTCCAGTTTATCTAGGATGTGGTTGACACGGAATTCATGAAGGACTTTGTTGTCTTCTGTGGCAATGATCATGTTGTCCACGTAGATGTGAAGCCATCCCTGTGCAACCTCTTCTTGGAAGATATTGTCTATTATCATTTGGAAAGTAGCTGGGGAATTGGTCAAGCCAAGGAACATAACAGTGGGTTCAAAAAGTCCTTTGCTAGTTTTGAAGGCAGCCTTATATTCATCACCTTCCTTGATGCGAATGTTGTTGTAACCCTAGTGAATGTCGAATTTGGAAAATAAGCATTTCTCAGCCAGGTCATAGATCAATTCAGAGATCAATGGAAGTGGATATTTGTTAGGAATTGTCCACTTGTTTAAGTTCCTATAATCCTGAATGGGGCGGAATTTGCCATCTTTCTTTCAGATTAAGAAGAAGCCACTGGCATATGGGGACTTAGATTGATGAATTTGTTGGAGACGCAAATTTTGAGAAAGAAATTTGTGTTGTTCTTCCTTCTCCTTAGGGGATAGGGGATAGACGTGATAGTTGATGGATGTAGGGGTGTCGTCTTTCAATTCGATAGCATGGTCCCAAGGGCGTCAATCGGGAAAGCGTTCAGAGGCTTCTTTGGAGAAGACTTTACCATGGCAATGGTACCGTTCTAGAACTATTTCCTGCCAAGTGCGTTTCTTTTTGTCTGTAGCTGCTTTGGCTAATTGTTGTGCGACTGTGGTTTTTGCGACCTTGGTTTGGAGCCAGATTTCATTGCCTTTTTCCCAACTGGGGATACATCACACCCAAGCTGGGGTCAAATCTTGTCGTTTGGTTCCTTTGAGGGGCAGTTGCCAAGTTTCAGCATTGGTCAAGAAAATCATAGTGAATCCCTCGATGTGACCACTGCTCCAATCAACATTTGGGTTAGACGCCTCAAAGAATGGATATCCTAAGATAAAGTTGTCTTGCCCAATATTGGCAATGAAGAATGCATGGGAAGCCTTTTGGCCATTGTTATTGACCAGTAAATCAATGGCTTCTAGAATTTCACCAGATTTATTGGGGGTGCCATTGACGTTCTGTACCTTGCAAGGTTTGAGGAGTTTCCTGGTTGCTAATTTAAGTTTCTTCACTGCCCTAGGGTGAATGAAACATTCTGTGGCACCACAATCTAGTAGTGCCTTTTGATCAACTCGTTTTGTTTTGGTTCGTAGCTGAAAGGGGACTTGAATTGCATGATTTCAAGCTATATACATAGAACCAGAACTATTCAGAACTGCCTGAGTAAGAGCCGTAGTACTCAGGCACCAAGAAAATCCATATCTTCCCCTAGGGAGCGCATTTCATCCATAAACGCTCCACGATCTTCCTTGGTTAAGTGTGCTACTCATGCAGCGAGAGACATGGTGGGGGCAAGGGAAGAGTTGTTGGAGGTCGTAGATTGACTGTCTTCTATTTGGACAGGACATGCTCATGTAGGTTTATTTGGACAGTTGCGTGCAAGGTGACCTTGTTTTCCACAATGGAAACATCATCTGGTATGACGATATTCTTCTTTTTCTTTTTCTGTAGTAGCCTTGCGGACTACTGAAGTGTCCATTGCATCATTGTTTTGAGGAGGAAGACATGGGTGTGGAGGTTGCATGCAATTCCCTTGTCTGCACCAGTTGTTGTTGGGATTCTGAGGTCCTCCAGACTGACGCCAGACCCAACCCGTTCCTTGAGCTGTGTTGGATCGAGGGTTTTGTCCGGTGCTTTGAGTAGGGTTATGAGATCCATACTCAGAGTGTAGTGCCTTTGTTTTCAGGTAAATTACCTGTTGTCATTGTGCTGCAGCCCTCCATTGTCCATAGGTGTCTGGATTCTCCATTCTAAGACAAGCATCTGCCAATGATCAAGGGAGTCCTTGTGCAAAGGTTTGTAGATTGGAGGGGTCATCGGGGTTTAATTCAGCTTGGTTGCCTAGGGTTTCAAACACTGCTAGGTATTTATCCAGATTATCCCTGGTCATTCTCAACTTCTGTAGTTGATCCTGGGCACATTCCCTTTCTGCATAGTTGGTGAAAGCTATTTTGAACTTTTCTTCCATCATCTTCCAGGGGTTAGAGAATCTGTTGATGAGACTTGGGTTGGCTTCTATTTCTTCAAGCCAGTTGAAGGCCATGTCTACCCATCCGTTCACTTTTTCTCCATCCAAGAGTGACATGAAGTAGATGCACTTGGAGATGGGGTCTTTGGTGATATCAGCTTTGCGATTCATAAGCATGAACCTGTTGAATTGGTTCAAGAATCACCTAGTTTTGGATCAATCGCCTTCAAATTTGTCTGGGTGGATGCCTTCTAGGCAGCGTTGTTATGATCCTGGACCTATTTTTCATTTCCCCGCTATTTTCCACCATTTATTTCGTGCTCTCAGTCACTCATTCTTCACTCATTCCCTCACGCCTGCTCGGACCGCAACCCAATCACCTGACAAGTCACCTGATGGATCACCTGATCATTCCGCAGTCGACTATCACATGCCACTGCTCCGCAGTCCGCAGCCTCCTGCCACATCACCATTTATCTCTTTACGGATTGACAGCTCATAACATGCTATTCTTAGACTACCAGCTCATGATGGACCTATACTTAGAACTGACACGTCATGATGCACCTTACTTAATATTTCCATATTTCTCTGTGACCTCTGTGACCCGTTACTTCTCATTTGTATATAAGCGCCTGTACTTTTAGCAGTTGGGCCCTAAGCCTAACTTGGTTTTCAATCCAAGACTTGTAGCTTCCACCCAGGACTCCAAGAGTCACCAGTCTGAACCCTTAGTCGCTTCAAAACCCCTTTGAAGCTCTTCCCCTCTACTTCTAACAGAACACTCAGAAGTCACCCTTATCATCGGGGACTTACTCATTATACTGTGTAGCCAACCGGTACCGCACTACTCATGTGATCACTTACTTCAGGAGGATACCACCACTGAAGTCAAGCCGTTGCACTAGGAGGAGACCCCACTAGCCAGCAACCCAAGTCATCACCAAACCAACCTACGCACGTCGCGTCTTTAAGGCCCTTGGACCTTAACACAAGTTAGGCTTTCCTACAAGCTCTTGAAACACAGAGCTGTTACCATCGTGGTGACTGCATATACACTCAGTAACGAGTTTACACAAATCTTCAGGAGACAACAGGACGATCTCCCAGAACACGTTAAAGTTAATGTATACTTTGACAATCAAGGACCAGGACATCCGAACACTGGATACTACCTTGATACCTCAAAGAAACAACATGCACCTATCGAATTTATCGAAGCCAACGACACCTACTACTGGGTCAAACTCCTCTGGAGACAAAACGAGTGGCAAACCAATCAAAGAGGCATATACAACGGACCAGAAGTCAGCTGGTGGATCATATCAGACCCTCAGCACCCCAACTACATCTTTTACAAACAAGAGGCCAGCGTCCCTCTCACTATCGCAGCAGTTACCACAGCACTTCAGCAGCTTCCTACCCGCCCCAACACCCCAGATCATCCAACCGCTATGGAAGGACAACAGGAAGACATTAACGTCGCTACTGGCCAAGCACAGGTCGATGCGCAGAGGATCAACGTTATCACTAATCCCTCTAATGGCGCACTCAAAGGAAATCCTCCATTCATATTCAATGGAGACAGAAACAAAACTATCAAGTTCAAACTCAATTGGGACCTGTGGCACGCAGTAAACCGAAATAATGATACCATGAAGAAACCTTTCAACAGAATCGTTACCATGCTCAGCTACATGGATGGTACTCGAGTCGACGCCTGGAAAGGAGAACAACTCCTGAAACTTCAGGAAGCCGCAGATAACGGAGCCCAAGAAACAGATGAAGACCTCTGGACTGATTTTATCGAAAGATTCAACAACGCCTTTACAAACCAGAATCACTGAGCTGAGGCATACCAAGAACTATGCAAACTCAAGCAAGGAGAAAGTCTTGACGACTTCTTTGCCAAATTCAAACAACTTGCACACGAAGCAGATGTTCCCCTAGACGACAAAGGAACCATTGAAACTCTCAAGCATGCTATGACTCAAGGACTCACTAGCACCATCATTAACTCCCCCACTTACGACCCCACCGCTAAAGTCCCCTGGACTTTCAAACAATGGGAAGAACAGGCCCACAAATCCCATCTCAAATGGAAGGCGACAGCCGAGTTCACCCAACAATGTCAGGGACTCTTCCAAACATTCAAACTCTCTCCTAGGCAAAACAATAACCCTGGAAGAGGCAGTTATGGAAGAAACAACAACTGGAAGAACAGAAACGACCGACGCACCACCTCTCAAGGAGGATATCATATGGATGTCGACGCTACAGTCACCTCAGACATCAATGCTACCAGCAGAGGACAACAGCATTCCGAAGCCAAGAAAGCGGAACTTATGAGAAGCAACTCATGCTTCTATTGCGAAAAGCAAGGACATCGAGCTAACATCTGTCGCAAGAAACAAGCTGACCGCGGAAACTTCAGCAGTCGACCCAACAATCCTAGGGAGCCAGCTAGAGCTCACGTCACACCTACTATGCCAGACTTTCAGAATCTTGACAGCGTCACTGATTTCATGAAGGACAACATGGACTCTTTCAGTGAAGACGCTAGGCTGGGTTTAGTTGAAAAACTCATGCCAAAGGATTTTCCCGCGGCCCTCAACTAGCTGCCTTAGTTAGGGCTTTCCAACTTGATAGTGTATTTGTAAATAAATCAAATTCAATACAACTCAAAGTTCCAATCACACACTATCAAGGGACAGCAGAAGAACAAATCCTACTTGACACTGGAGCAACGGAAAACTTTATCGACCAAACCACTGTCAATAAACTACGCTTAGGAACCAAGAGACTCCCTTACTCTAGGAAGGTCTTTAACATCAATGGAACCCTTAATCGATCTGGGACTATCACTCATGCTTGCGATCTACTGGTCACTCAAGGAAACAAGAAAGAACAAACTAGGTTCTTTGTTACAAACCTGGGTAGCGACCGACTGCTCTTCGGCTACCCCTGGTTCAAGAAGTTCAACCCAGATATTGACTGGGAGAAAAGCGAACTCAAAGGACCCAAAGTCAAAATCGAAACCTTACTATACGGCACCCTGCAACACACAAAGACATGGCTCAAACAGAAGAGTCAAGACAACGAAGACCTTATTCTCGAGGCACAGCAATGCACTCTATGGTCAGGAGTTACTCCTTCAGAAATGAGGGAAGGCCTGGTAGAGATTAATCGCACGCATACAGCTGTTGAAATGGCCCATAAGTACGCATCGGAACATGGGAAGGAGGAAGTCACCCTCCCAGAAGAATTCAAACGTCATACGGCATTATTTTCGGATGAAGAGGCAAACAAGTTCCCGCCAGCTCACGGAGACGGAGACCACAAAATTGTACTCATGGACACTGCCCCTACCCGCTTCAACTGCAAAGTCTACCCGCTCTCAAGAGATGAGCAGGAAGCGGAGAACAAATTCATTGACGAAAACCTGGAAAAAGGCTCCATCGCACCCTCGGACTCCCCTTACGGCTTCTCTACCTTCATGGTCCCTAAGAAAGACTCGAAGGAGAAGAGATATATCATCGACTATCGCCCCCTCAATGCAGTCACCCGAAAAGACGTCACCCCACTCCCTAACCTCAAACAATGTATCGAAAACTTGCAAGGAATGGAACTATTTAGCAAGTTTGACATCCACTGGGGTTACAACAACATCCGTATATGGGAGGGCGATCAATGGAAAGCCGCATTCAAAACACGTTGGGGACTATTCGAACCCAAAGTTATGTTCTTTGGGATGAGTAACTCACCAGCCAGCTTCCAACGGTTCATGAACAGTATTCTTGAGGAACTATACGAACACTTCGAGAAGAAAGGCATACACGATATACGGCGCATCCTCCAGAACTACATGGACGACTGTGGTATAGGCACCCTCCTCAAAGACTTCAAACTACATGTCGAAATCATCCACTTCCTATTCGACTTACTAGCACATCATGGCCTACACCTCAAACTATCAAAATCCATCTTCATGCAACCACAAATGGACTTCCTAGGCGTCCGAATTTCAAAGGAAGGAGCAACTGTCGATCCAGCTAAAGTCGCCGGACTCAAGGATTACCCACGCGAACTCAAAGACAAACGACAAGTTCGTGGATTCCTAGGAGTCGCCAGTTACCACCGCATGTTTTGCCCCAACTTCAGCATCATTGCCGCACCTCTCACAGCACTCACCAGAAAAGATGTACCATTCGAATGGGGCCCCAAGCAAAAGGAGGCTCAAGAACAACTCATTACTATGATTACCAGTGCACCCATCCTAGCCAGACCCAATCCAGACAGACAATTCGAGCTTGAAACTGACGCTTCACAAGTCAGAACAGGAGCAATACTTTACCAATGGGACCCCCCTATCACCAAACCAGACGGCACTCAGAAACCAGGACCACGACAACCGGTAGGATTCCATTCCCAGAAATTCACGCAAACCAAGCAAAATTACCCCATCTACGACCACGAATTCCTTGGAGTCATGCGAGGACTCCGCTGCTGGTCCCACTTGCTCAAAGGCACAACTATCCCCATCCTGGTGTATACTGATCACGCAAACCTTAGGTACTACAGAGAGCCCCGCAAAATTGGGCCACGCGTTGCTGGTTACTTACCGGAACATGAACAGTACAACATCTTACTGGAGTACAAACCTGGGGCTACCAACCGAGCTGATGCACTATCTAGGCGACCCGACTATGAAGGACCAAATGAAATTAATGAAGATGTCACTGTATGGCCGGACCAATATTTTTGCGACCAGCATACTTCAATCTGTGTATTCGATATGGACAGCATAGGAGACAATCTAGACTCAAGAATCAAGCTAGCACAATATCAAAACCAGAAAACACTCAAACAATGGGCACCAACTCATAACTTATCCTTATTGGACGGAACTCACTGGTACCACAGAACGGCACTTGTTGTCGTGGCAGACAATGACCTTAGGAGGGGAGTAACATCCCTTTTTCACGACCACAAAACTGCTGGACACGCTGGAATTTCCAAAACCCTCCAACTTATTGCACCTTACTACTGGTGGCCCGGAATGAAAATCTTTGTAACTGAGTATATCAAAGGCTGCGCTACTTGTCAAATGACTAAAGTCAACACTTATCCCGCTCACCCCCCTATGTTCCCTATCACCCCAACTGAAAACGCTCGACCTTTCAAGACCATCGCCATGGACTTCATCACCAAATTACCACTATCAGGAGGATATGACACCATCCTCACGATCACTGACACGGATTGCTCAAAAGCATCCATCTTCATCCCCTGTAATGAAGCAATCGACTCTGAAGGAGTCGCTCTACTCTACCTGAACAACATCATTCCCCACTACGGCATACCCCACAAGATAATCTCGGACCGTGACGTCTGCTTTGTATCCAAGTTCTCGACAGAACTCTGCCACATCCTGAACATCCGCCAGAATATCAGCACGGCTTATCACCCTCAAACAGACAGAGCCAGCGAACGAACTAACCAAACTCTTGAACAGTACCTTTGTGTATTCTGTGGCACTCAGCAGAATAACTGGCACGCTTGGTTACCTCTCACTCAGTATACTAAGAACTCCTGGCCCTCCGCTACAACAAAGAAGACACCATTCGATCTACTCATTGGCTACACCCCACAAGTTCATCAACCAACCAGAAAAACAGACATTCCATCCCTCAAACAATGACTCTCATCAATCGAAGAAGCCAGGAAAGCCGCCCAAGAGGCACAACGTAAAGCGCAAGAATCCTGGATCAAAGAACGACCATGACACTCACCATTCCCTGTCAAATCCAAAGTCTGGTTAGAAGGAACAAATCTACGCCTACCAAGTAACATCACACCCAAGTTATCACCAAGGAGATATGGACCTTTCAAGGTAGTCTCCCAAGTATCCAAAGTCGCATATAAAATCAAACTACCACCTACCTGGAAGATCCACAACGTCTTCCACGCCTCCCTGCTCACGCCATACAAAGAAACTGATCAACACGGTCCTAACTTCCTGGAACAGCCACCCGACATTCTAGAAGGCGAACCGGAATGGGAAGTTGAGCAGATACTCAAGGAATGACTATTTGGTCATTGGAAGAAAAAGCAATACCTCGTGCGCTGGAAAGGGTACTCGCCAGCTCATGATTCTTGGGTTAACTCCAAGGATCTCCACGCTTCGGATCTGCTAGCGGAATTTGAAAGTCAACCAAGCAGTATAAGAACCCTCGAAATCCTAGACGACACTCTCTACCCCGAACCATCATGCCCTCAGTCCACCATGAACTCCCCAGCACAGGATTCGCTACCTCTACCATCTTCACCTTGGGCACCGATGATGGTATCATCCTCATCCGCATGCATACTGACAACAATCAACTCCACTTCTTCGGTACCTTCGTCCGCTGTGGACACTTTGATATCACCTACCACTGGACCACCTGGCGACCAAGAGAAACTCTCGATGCCATTGATATCGACCACAAAGCCATCATGGTCCCAGTTGATAATGAAGAACCTATCCTCAGGACTCACGTCAATTACGAAAGACTTCCATTCGCTCCCCATCCCCCTTGATATCAACCCCGACCCGCAACCCCTTTCAACATTGTCATCCCCGCTAGTGCTACTAGCGAGAGTAGCAGGAACGAAACAACCATTACCCCCACAGAAGAGGAAAACATCCCACTCCACGTCACCAACCCCGATCCTCTTACCCCTGTCGAAGAAACAGAAGACGACAACCAGTCTGAAACTTATACAAACAGCAGACTCCTCCCCTCAGACCACATCCTCCATATCGCTCAAAATGAAGCGTGAGGAATGTATCAAAACTATGGTCTGACTTAGCGACAAGTGGACTCTCCTTACCAATAAATTCAAGGCTATCAACATTGCCAAAGTGTTCAGAAAGAAAGACAGTAACACCACCCTCTACCTCTACCACTTCCATTGACGACTCTACGACATGGTTACAAGAGAACTCCTCTTACAAGTCGTAAAGGAAAGAAACCTTCAACAACGAACCATCCTTCCCTTCGGCACACTTTCCCCTTACTATCACATTTTGAAGGATCAAACCTTCCTCACTGGACTTCAATCACTCCTCAAAGGGCGTAAAAGAACTATGAGGAGCAAGTCGCCATCACCCATATTCATACCTAGCCCAAGTCCTTCAGAAGGAGCAGGAGGATCCATCCCTGTCATCCCAGAACCACCATCATCAGCCCCAGCTATCAGACCACCATCCCCAGTCAGACCAATACCAGTCATCCGACCATTTATTCATCCATCATCATCTTTACCCAAGGAGGACGTACCCCTACCACCAGTTGTACCAAGAGAATTGTCGCCCCCTCTTGTGGACCCATCTCCATTTGCACCCCCATTCATACCTACCCCACCTAGTCCACCACCAGTGGAACTACCCCGCGTCGCAACACCACCACTCCCCTTAGTACCCTGGGGACAACATCAATGACAGTACTCATCAATGGAACAATATGAACCACCACCTATGGTTATGGACGACCCCGTTGATATCCCATTACCCCAGTCACTCACTCCATCACCGCCGCAAAGGGAAGCAACACCAGTTATCCCGGCTCTGTGGAATAGGTCGCCGACGCCAGAAGATATCCCCTTACCCCCAATTAGAAAGCAAACTGCACCATCCTCGCTTGACCTCATTCCCCTTCCATGGGACATGCCACCTTTCCCAAAGATCACACTGCAATCATCACCGCCAGTTGCATCGTCATCGCAACTTCTTCCTAAACCACAAGTATCACCCCCAATCGCACCTTCACCAGAGTTCCCTCTCATCGTTTCAATGACACCTAGCCAAACCAAACCTCTACTACCCAAACACCCTCTTATGGAGGAATTACCAAGTCATCAGCCAACCCCACCTAAATGGAAAGAAACCCAATATGTCCCATTTACAGGGAAACGAAAGGAACCTTCACCCAAAGAGGAACCACTACCCCCTGCTGCACCTCCATCTCGTCGTGCACCATGACCTGCACCTATCCGCACCACCCTGTTATTCGAGAAACACAAGGAGTTCACTTGTGAAGGAGGACCTCTTTGGAAAGAATCACAACCACCTATCAGTATTGGGAAACAATGGGAATCACCACGACATGTCGCAATGCCATTGAAACGAGAACATAGTGATCCGGAAGGACAACGATCATTGAGTCCTACAGAACAACCCACTCCTCCTGATTCCCCCAGGGATGAAACTCCCCTGCTTCCATCACGACCCATTGCGATGTTAAAACGCAGTCCATCCCACACCCCTGACTCTTCGACTATGTCAACACCCTCCAGTTTTGGACTTGCCAACCTCTATCGAACTCCAGTCCAAACCATTATCAAAGTGGAAGACAAACTTATGGAAGAAGGTGAAACAACTGACTCTGATTCATCAATGGAGGAAGGACAAATTACGGACACAAGACAATCCACTCCGGATAGCATGGACATTGGAATACCCCGTGTTCCCTCCGACTGGTTGCAACCCTCCTCGCTTTGAGTCGTGTGGTAACAACTACTCTAGGAAGGGCGTCATGTTATGATCCTGGACCTATTTTTCATTTCCCTGCTATTTTCCACCATTTATTTCGCGCTCTCAGTCACTCATTCTTCACTCATTCCCTCACGCGCCGCTCGGACCGCAACCCAATCACCTGACAAGTCACCTGATGGATCACCTGATCATTCCGCAGTCGACTATCACATGCCACTGCTCCGCAGTCCGCAGCCTCCTGCCACATCACCATTTATCTCTTTACGGATTGACAGCTCATAACATGCTATTCTTAGACTACCAGCTCATGATGGACCTATACTTAGAACTGACACGTCATGATGCACCTTACTTAATATTTCCATATTTCTCTGTGACCTCTGTGACCCGTTACTTCTCATTTGTATATAAGCGCCTGTACTTTTAGCAGTTGGGCCCTAAGCCTAACTTGGTTTTCAATCCAAGACTTGTAGCTTCCACCCAGGACTCCAAGAGTCACCAGTCTGAACCCTTAGTCGCTTCAAAACCCCTTTGAAGCTCTTCCCCTCTACTTCTAACAGAACACTCAGAAGTCGCCCTTATCATTGGGGACTTACTCATTATACTGTGTAGCCAACTGGTACCGCGCTACTCACGTGATCACTTACTTCAGGAGGATACCACCACTGAAGTCAAGCCGTTGCACTAGGAGGAGACCCCACTAGCCAGCAACCCAAGTCATCGCCAAACCAACCTACGCACATCGCATTCTTTTGGAACTTCCTTTCCATCAATGACCACCGCAATGGATTGTCCACCAGCTAGATGATGGACTCTTTCGGTGAATTCAGATGGAACTGTATCTTTGCTTTCAGGGATCATTTCAAATGGAAGGTCTAGCACTGCAAGCGATTCTTTGGTTGGTTGTTCAATTGCGCGAATGTGCCAGTCACTAGGAATGCCTAACCCTTCAGGAGTCTTTTGTTTTCCTTTTGATCCAGAAGGAGTTGAAGTTATCATTGATTTGTGGGGAGGGGAAGCTTGTTCTAATGTCACAGTCAGACCACCATGTCAGATCAAGTCAGGGATCTTGGGGTTCGGGGATCTCAGACAAGATTATAAAGATGGATTTTGAAGAGAGGTCATTCCCAAAGGGGAAATCGATCATGTGAGATGTCACGTGACTGAGAGGTTGATGAGTGAAGATTACACAAGTCAAACATGACTTGGAATCAAGAAAGACACTAGCACATGATCTTGAGACATAGAGAAGTCAAGGGCAATTAGCAGCGAAGCTGACTAATACTAAGGGAGTTCATTTGAGGGAAGCTGCATGCATTCAATAGTGAGAAGAGACTAATCAATAGTCTGATTGCATGAATAGAACAAGCTTAGGAAAGCCCATTCTATGCCTAATGGTACAGTATATATACATATATGACAGAAGCTACTAGAAGGTAAGAGAAAGTTGTGGAAGGCTATGGAACGGAACGGAAGCTCATAGAATCATATGGAAGTCTCTAGAAAACGCAGGATCGTTCCATAGGTAAGTTAGGTAAGCGATGGGCAAAGCAGCCCAGAGTCACGGACGGAAACAAGATAGGAAAGAAAGATGAGGTAAGCAGGGCAGCCCGTGACAATTGGAGAGTTTGTTAATTTATGTGTTATCATGGATACTGAGTTTATCCATGTCATCTTCCAGGATGGAGTCCATTTGACATACAGTTGCTCAAAAAACTGTCCCAATGTTTTGCCATTTTGGAAAGAGTGACTTGGAATAAATCAAATAAATTATTAAATATTGTGAAAATAATGTATGTTATATTACATCATCTTGGCTTTCGGAAATATCCTGGATCATGTGATTTGGATCAGGAATGATGTAATAATAAGCAAAATAAAATGCCCTATCATTGGGACAGTTTTTTGACCCTCTATTATTTTCACAATATATCCTTTTTATTGACCTGAATCAT
>Ga0307510_10003360_pt1 | contig 18648 bp, 15 predicted proteins | sample 12_EM_MG_FD_207224 | JGI IMG/M metagenome (GOLD analysis project Ga0307510, IMG submission 207224) | Populus trichocarpa ectomycorrhiza microbial communities from riparian zone in the Pacific Northwest, United States - 12_EM | ecosystem: Host-associated > Plants > Roots > Unclassified | place...
GCCCCCCGCGCCCCCCCCGCCCCCGCGGCGCGCCGGGCCCCCGCCCGAGAGCACCGGAGGGGACTGGACTGCCTCTTGCAGTCAGTCCAGGGCAGCAAAATCCCAGGACTGCGGCCCTATGGAGTGAGACAGCGCTTTTCGGGGGTAGGAGTAAGACCGCAAGCGAAGCCAAGAAATATCCTAGAGAGATACGGGACAGGGGGAGTAGGTGGGGTACTGCATGTGTGATGTTTCATGATTTCAGCTGTGCCTATCTATTCCGAAATCCTGTCAAAGCGGGATGAATAAACTAGGTAGGGGTCCCAGATTTCGAATTCGTGGATTTGGCTTCTGCTCCGGAACAAACCTCCGGGGTTTATCTGCTGCTTCAATTGGTGTCAAGCCTAGGCTCGTTCCATAACCCAAAGGAGCATACGCTAGCAGCCACACCCCTAAATCTGTAAGAGGGTGATGCGCCCATCGAGAGGGACATAATATGGGGAGCTTAGGTTATGTGGGTTTACTAGTAATTTCTGGCGTTTGTGAACACAACTGATATTGCATATGAAAAAAACGACCAGCGCCTCAGGATTTTGGTGTTATGCAATAGCAGTCGTGTTCACAAACGTCAGAAAATTACGAGTACAGCCCAGATCCGCATTCCGAGTCGTAGGTAAAGTGGTGTGTTACCGTGAGAGGTAGGTTTTAGTTGCATAATATAGAGAACAGGGGGGGGTGAGAGCATAAGGTTAATTTCCAAACTTCACCGCATCATATAGGATTCCCGGGCCTATAGTCTGCCCGCGCCTTCGGTTGTGAGCATAGGGCGTCCCATCACACAAGAAATGACTGATGGACCCGTTAGGAACACTGCTAGTAAATAATATCAAGCCTTTTTTATGAAAGTCTTAAGACTTTTGTCTGCGAACCCTGTGAAAATCTCCAGAAGCCAGAGTGCTGTTGGATTACTCATAACTCATAGCGCTACAACGTATGCGGCTACGGGTAGTTGTTTTCTCATTTTATGTCATTGTGCATATGGTGATGGTACTGGATTTGTTTTCTTCATCCAGGTTTCCCCACTCATCTACTTGAGTAGTATTGGGTGGTTAGTTTAGTTTGCTGTTTCGTCCCATCCCATCCGAGATGGGACATTGACGTTAGGTTCAAGGATCGGTTTTCACCATGCCTACCACTTGTCCAGGAGGAGTATGGGGTGTTCAAGGTGAAGGTAGATTATTACCTTCCCTTCCCGAGCATCTGCTGAGTTCCTGTCATTAGCAGAATGCTTTCCATGCTTTCCGTCCGCTGCAATGCAAAAGCATCGCATTCTATCACACACGAGATCTCTCTCGGTTTCCTGGTTCCTCCAGTCTTGCGTTTAGCTACAGGCGCTCTCGCTGCCCAGCTACTTTAGTCTTCTTCAATCTAATCGCTTAGTGATCTATCGAGCTCAACTCCAACATGCAATGCAATCGAGATTATAGGTCTACTAGGGGTATGATATTTTAATTTCTCTTTTAGACCTCTATCCTACGGTTATAGATTAGCGCTTCCCGTCAAAGTTCTATTGTACTATCTTAAACAAGAGATACCGTAAAATCCCAAATAATTGAACAATGTGCTATGTCGTTGGATTTGCCTCCCCTGGCAAGGTCTGGTGTTTTTTTTGTTTTTTTATGCCCCTCAGAGGGGCTGAGCAGCTCCCTTTTTGCTGCGATCTCCCCCCTTTTCCGAGGTAGGGAATTCTTGACTACATGGCACTTTGTTCAATTATTCGAGATTCTACGGCAATTGACTCAGGACGTCTGAGTTTCCTATTTGGGTGGGGACGGGAGAAATGCCAACAAAACAAAACACCGCCTTACCCAATAGGGATGCCTAGACGACCTAAGACATTCTCTCTTATTCAAGATAATACGGCACAGTATACTCAGGTAGTAAAAGGCATAGCGCGAGGCCTATGCCAACCATTGCCCCAAAACACAGGCGGGATTAATCCAAAAACCTACTGGTATGTCAGCATACAACAACTCCTGTGATTCCACCTAAATCCTGTTTCCCAGGACAGCCTTAAAGTGAGCCTTCCGCTAGCCCGTTTCCCCACCACCCCCACGCCTCAGCACCTGCCATCACTCGGCCTTTCTGATCAGCAAAAACTTCCCCCAGCCTCACCAAAAGCAACAGCCCGCGCCTGCGTCGTGCGAAAGTGAAACACTTCTCTGTGCCTCGCACTCCCAACGGTTCTGTCTCTTACTCACCTGATATACCATATACTGTAAAGATTGGAATAACTAAGGGTGGCTCCAGAGCGTCCAGAATTTCCCCCTTTAGATCAAGAGGGGAAACACAAAGAAGAAAAAAACCCTCTAGCCCCTAACTAAGACAAGTAAAATGAAAAATGAAACGGACCTTGCTATTGGAGGCGACCCCGGGGTCCCCAGCGAGATTCTCAATTACTCTAGTATTTACAGCGCAAAAAAACAAGAGAGAGCCAATATCCAACACTACCACCCCACAGCAGGGCGTATAGACCACTCTCATCAGTTTATAAGCCCCAAGAGTGCCGTACCCCACGCAACTGGGACACGGGTGCCCGCAGCGCAGCCTCATGGATCCCCTAATCTGAAAAAGTAAGCAATAACCCTAGCCCTTGTACTTGTAGCTCTCTCTTTCTTTTTTTTGCGCCCTCCCTTAATTGCAGATACCGGCACTCGAAGATATCGTACTAGTAGACCGGTGATACCTCGGCGCCAACACCGAAACTAACCCCCCACGGAACAGCCTACCGCGCGTCGTGGTGCTGGGCAGTTATACCCGTAGCAAGCCCCAGTTCAACTGCGATGATATCACCCAGATCACCCCCCTTTAGTGCAAAACTTTTCCCAACCGTGAGCCTCCTTTGTCCCCGAACCCCCAATCCCCAACCTGGATCCTTATACCCCCCCTTTATAATACCGGACCAGAACAGACCAGATGGCAGTGGTGACACAAACGTCCCAAGGCTGTAACGCAACAAAAGTTAGCGCGACGCCCAAAACCCGAGGAGACGGTAGTTGGGAAGGGGGTCGGATCCAGATGCGATACGGGGTAATAACCCCAGAATTCGCCTGAAATCCTCGCGCTGTTGAGAGCAGAAGAGTTAGGGTGGACCGAGGGGGGGTCTGTGTTGCTTGTTGGCCGTGATGCGTTACGGGGTTGTGAGGCTGGGGAAAAAGAAATGAGACATAGTTTGACGGACGACACCGCGGGGTTGGGGATTTGATCATCAGAATTAGGTAAAGATGCCGAGTGCAGAACACGGTACCGAATTGTACTCTAGTACAATAAGCAATAGGAGAGTAATGACGGCTCATATCACGGCAAGCGGCGTCAGGATATGTACACGGAAATGTAAACGGAAATGTCCCGGCACGCACCATTGGTTAGTTGCGGGCGAGTGATAATATGTGATACAACCCCCGAGTGGACAGCGCTCATGGCTACGGTTTGAGGGTTCAACCGTCACTTGTGTCATGTAAGCAGGAAAGTGTCCGGAAAGCTCCTTCTTACACTTCCAGATGGCTGTGAATCCCCGCCCACGAACCTACACCGAACCGTTGGCCTGATTGAGACTTTAGAAACAGGAGTAAGTGAACAAGCAATGACATCGCCGGGGCGCAGCTAGATTAAGTAATTTGTTAAAAGGGAATCCTGCTGAAAGAATTACTCCCAAGCAAGTAAGGCAGAGAAGTCGGTTACTAAGAAACGGCGTCCTAGGTAGATACCGCAAAAACTACAGAAACTGGCTAAGTCTGGACCAGGGTGTCTTAATTCCCGTCTAGAAAGACATCAGTATAGCTTGGATTATAGCATAAAGAATAGGTTACCATTAGCGAGTGCTCACCAGTATAAACTAGCCAACATTATCACTTTCAATATCTAGCTCTGATAATAATACCTGCATCACCCGCTCCCAACCTTCTAGAGCCGATGCACGCAACACCCTGTCACCGGAAACATCCACAATGTTAATGCTAATCCCGCGGTCCTCTATGCACAGGTCTAGCCATACATAAGGTTGATTTTGATCCCAGGCTCACTCCCAAGAAGACCTATTATCGCCCGGTAATTTCATCGACCCGCAGCAAACCGCCCCTTACGTACTACATCGTGCACATTGATATTCATTCTCGGCTGCTTGATTACTAATTGTACAATCTTTGCGCAATTGTATAATACTCAGCAGCAGTCTGGGGTAGCCTTCTGTCCTTGCCGCTTGGGAATTCGAGGTCCATGCTGCATTTTCCAACAGAGTGGCTGTTTCGGCTCCTTTGGGGGCCACCACGGGTCGGGTAGGAATTGGATATATTAGAGTGCAGAGCCGGAGGCACATCCAAACTACGAGGGGGCTTGAGCGTGCGCCGCGGCCGAAGAGCCCGAGCTGTGAACATTTCCTCGCCATGACCTCCTTCGAGAGGAGATTACGGTTCGGGCGGCAAGTCTGTGCAAGGGTGCTAGGTATGCTTTGAGTCATCGAGGCCTCGGAGGAGGAGCTCGTTCGGGGGATGAAGGGGCGACTTGTTTGGAATGGCTAGTGGAGTGGTTGGGACTCCGTAGATCGGAATTCGGACATCCTCAAGTTCAAAGAGGGTGTCTGCATTGCGGCAACGTTGACCGTCGCTCCGTGAAATTGCAGTGTGCTTAGCTGCACTAGTGCGAGTGCGAGTCTGGCACGGTGGCCTAGAGTCATCCACCCTCACGCCAAAGTAGTGGCCCGGTCATGGAACATCACTCGGTGAAGCGGAGAAGGTTCTCTATTCTGCGTCGGGTAGGCCCGGCACAAGGGCTGCGAAAACAACTCACCGGCTCCTGGAGGCAACGCACAATCATGAGGAGCTTCAACTCTCCGGGGTTCCCAATTGTCAAGGAAGGCTATCTCGATCTAAGCGAAAGAGCGATGATGCACCACCGTGAGATCTTAGTGAAAGGCAAAGTTAATCGTTAGTCAAGTAGGCAAGTCGGGGTGCTGGCATGTACTAACCCCCCAGTGCCCCACCATACACCAGGAGCCCAGCCGACACAGAGACTTTTTCCCATTCCCCAGATCACACATAACAAGCAGTGTGATACCCATTGTTACACGGCTATCCGAGCTGTGAAAATAAAAACACTGTCCTATTTTCAGACACCCCACGCTAGCTATATATATTGTCAAAAAATCCGTGCATATACAGTAATATCCAAGCGGCAATACAAAACATTCTCCCCCCCTATTTTCGGGTGGTTCCCGCCGAGAACAAAGTACATACTCTCGAGTAAACAGCCCACGAAAGCCAACCTCTTGCTAACCGAGACGTTTGCCTCACTGACGGCTTGGCCCAGTTCCCGTCCCCCCCCCCCGTACCGTGGAGCTATGTGCCTTCCCTCTCATCCCCGAAACTAACTTACCCACTCAAGGCCGAATTCCAAATGCCGTTCGACGAAAAGGCAAACCCCACCACACCCCACCATACTCCTCCCCCTCTCCCCGCTCGGTCCCGCATCCCCGACCGTTGTCTAAATCACAAAATGCCCACCACACCAAAGGAGAGAAAAAAAAGGGGAAAAAAGAAGCCCCGTTCCAGCCCGCCCCGCCATCCTAAGCAATCCCGGCAACTAGGCAAACCACCCTTTTTTAACAACAAACCTCCGGTCGAAACCTTGCCTCGCGCTAAAACTCTCCCCCACACTTCACTCCCCTCCCCCCCCCCACACACTCACTCGGGGCAGAATGGACCATGAGTCAAGAAGGAAAAGGAAAAGGAAAAGGAAAAGAAAGAAAGAAAGAAAGAAAGAAAGAAGCTCGGGATTAACAGACGCTTACGGCCAAATAATTTCTTTTTCCAACCCCGTAACCAACGGCTCGGAACGGTACTAGGCGGATAGATGATACAAGGGTCAGGCATAAAAAAGAGTGGAACCCTGGATGGCAGGGGTTATTGTGTTGATTTGACCGACATTATTGGAATGCTGCGACCAGCTTGTCTGCTGGAAGCGCAAACCCTTCATTGCCCAACAAAGGGCCCGAAAAAAAGTTATTTCCCCCAACAGATGCATTGAACCGGGGGGCGTTAAAAAGTGACCAAGGCAAGAGGAAAACAGACATCCTATCAGAGAGTCATGTACCCCGGATGTACCAGTGCTGTACCACTGCTACTGAAATTTCAGTTACTTATGCCTATCATGCCTGTACCATTATTTTGTCCCCAATCCTTGTACTGTAGTTCTACAGGTACAATACTGCACTTGTTCCTGTCGCAAGCAACTAACTTGAAAAAAGGTTACTGTAGCACAAGAGCATTGGACATCGAGGTTCACGAGCACAGATGGTATCCGGACACCCCGGGGCCAAGAATCTAAGCCTTGGTCTGCCTTGAGATCAAGGTATTCGGACACACACACACCCAAATCTCCCAACGAGTTCGAAGGGGTACTTTGTAAAGGATTACGATACAAGAGCAGAATTTTCGGATTTCAATTCCCAAGTACCGCATCACACCCGAGCAAACACAAACAATTTGAAAGGCCTGGCGCCACCCTACCCAGCCCTTCGAAGTCCAATTACGCAAAGCCTCTAAATCTACTTGTGAGATCCTTGAGAATAAGCGCACTAATGTGCACAAACGATTGACAACACCTACTCGTAGTGCTCGTACACTTATTCAATCCCTGCGTTCGGGGAATTGTCGCCCACAACAACAAGTCAGTCTCTACCGGAACGCCTACCCCTACCGGTAGTGAGATTAAAAAACCCGAACACCAGGACTCGGGCAAATTTATTCCCGCGATTAATTACAAGGCATCATTTACTCGTGCACTCCATGGGGCAAGCCGACCCAACAAGGAGTTCTTGCTTTTCCTACAGTGCTATGATAGAACGTCTAGAAAGTATACCACCTGTGTCTGGCCAAGAGATCGGCCATAAGATGAGCAACGAACTGGGATCTTCACCCGCGATGAAACAAACTGGGCGGGCAACGAACAGTGACATTCAGTAGGCAAAAAAGCAAACCATCAATGTTAGGGTTATAAATTCCTTACTGGTATCATATAACAATCAATCCCTGTCCGTCACCAACCCAGTTCCGCAGCGGGCACTGTAACAGTACTGCACGGTGGAGGCTATTGACTGACAGTCAGGAAATGGCCTACCGTAGGTTATCACATGTTCTGGCAGGGGGCCATAACTTACAGTACAGGCGATAAGCGTGATTGGTCGGAAGTTAACTAAAAAAACGGCACCCCCCCCGCCCGGTAACAAAATCTAACCACCTCTAAAAAACCTGCAACCAAATTTGTAACCCCAGATCTCTGACAAAAAACCCTTCCCTTTCATGCCATCTGTATCTCGCACTTGATTTGGGGGGGGGGGGGGGTATCCAGGTTATTAATCTCACAAAGAATGATGGGGAGAATGTACGAATCGCTGGGATAGAAACACGTAATACAAGCACAACTTGTGCCGTATCAAGACGAAAAAGGGGAGGGGGGGGTGAGTGAAGGTGGAGGAGGAGGAGGAAGAAAATTTTCACAACGGTTTATCTGGGTCAAGGTCAGGTGCTGGAATCGTACCAGTACTGGTACTTGGATTGGATCGGCATGGCGGATTAGCTGTTGAGTGGGTTGCTGTAGGCAGTCCTATGTGCAGTATTATTAAAGATAAGACCTGAATTAAGGTCCGCCCCCCCCGGAGCAGCAGGAGATTTCACCTCACGGGACAACCGGTAATAATAATACTGCCCTGTGGATTGGCGCCTGGGGCACGTGTTTCTATCTTATAAACCAAAAGCTAAATAATACCGGTACTTGCCATGGTTTTGTTCGATGCTGTATGATACGATAGATGTTCTAACGGTCGGAAGACTGCGGGGCTCGACCCAAGTTGACCATAAGCAATCCTGTGGGGTGGAGGAGAAATTTTTTTCTCCTCTCCCTGTTGCCTAGAGTTTATGATACGGTCGATCTCCTGGTCATTTGACTTCTAACCCAAATATACAGTCACCCGGAGTCCGGAGTCCGGCCATGGGAGCCTGAATCACAGGGATGGATTTGAGCCCAAGAAAGTACTGTCTTGTGCAGTACATAGAGTTGGTCAGGATGAACCTACTAAATTGGAAAAATTCTATCGTACATTACAACAGCCGCCGGTATCTTTCCAAAGAAATATGTATTCTTGTTATTATAATTAAAAATTAAGTGCACAGAGTGCCTATACATTCCAACGCATACATGAGCCAGTATCTTTCCAAAGAAATATGTATTCTTGTTATTATAATTAAAAATTAAGTGCACAGAGTGCCTATACATTCCAACGCATACATGAGCCAGCATCTTTCCAAAGAAATATGTATTCTTTGTTATTATAATTAAAAATTACCTGTATGGAGTGCCTATACATCTCCAGTGCATACATGAGCCAGAATAGACCTAATATGTAGCTATCCCTAAGACATAACAATAATCGTCTTGAACATCGAACCCTGAATTAGGCCAATAAGTGCCAAATAATGAGACAAATGGGTCGGGGACGACGAGGTGCATACGTTCCATCTCTTTGTAAAACATAGAGCCAAAACCCGAGGTATCTGTCGCATGATGGAATACAGAAAAGAAATCCTCGGCGAACGAATAGCATGAACGAAAGAGAGAGAAAAAAGAGAAGGAAAAAAGGGAGGGGGAAAACATAAGAAAACATAACTCGTCATTTACATTGACACTTGCCGGGTAGCGAACCCCAGCTGTAGAGGGGTTGCTTCGAATTCCAGTTCTATCAGCGGGGCGACCATGCCATTGATAGTATGAGCTATCTCACTAACGACCTGGCTAACCTCCTCCTCAGAAGGGTCATGAGTGATTTCGCCGGAGTAAACCTGTGTGCTGGCCTCCGCTTCAGCAGGACCATCAGGTGGCGTTTCATACATCTCCAAGTCCTGATGGGTGGATGTGGGCTCCAAGTCCTCTGGAGCCGCAGGATGCCTTGGGTCTATGTTGGAACCCTGCCGGGGACAGTCAACAGCGGTTGCTACAACTGTAGGTACCTGGGCTGCCGAACGGCTTGACGTCCGGCGGAATGAAGCTATCTTGCATGCAATGGCCTTTAGTGCCCTCCTGCAGCGTCGTCTCAACTTTCGGGCTACGTAGCGAGGGGTTAAATGGGGTCTGGGTAGCTCGGACGGGGTAGCTTCTCGATGCGGTGTGCCACCACCACTAGCAGGATTCGAACCACCGAGATCATTAAATTTCGCTTGGTTGTTGGTGGCCTGAGAAGTGCCGGCGAGTGAAAACTCCGAAGTCTCTGGCCCTCTCCCAAACGGTATTCCAGATTCCTGTAAAGATCTACTGGAAGCGGTTCCAAACCTGGGCCCAGCAGAATCCGGCTCTTCTTCCACAGGTGTGGGAATATCATTTTCATTAAACCCCAGAGTAGAGCTTGAAAGCACCGGTATAGTCAATGGGTGTGGCTGCTGAGGATTATTGGTGCTGGAGTTGGGGCCTTCGTCAGCATTATCCGGTCGCATTTGAAATTGTTCGACACTCCCCCTGTTTACTTGGAGGGGGTTGGGATATTTGCTGTTTATATTCCTCCAGCTCCTGTGTCTTCTGAGGATATCGCGGGCCCATTGGACATCGGCATTTTCGTGTTTTCCGGGCTTGCTCCAAATTTGTGTTGCATGCCGAACTTGTTCGTCGGATGGTTCGACTTCGAAGTCAGAACCCATGCTATCACGCCTTTTGATACTAGAAGCGATGGCTTCAGATTCGTCCTCGTTTTCCTGTAGAATTAGCTTTGGAGCGTGACTAGGACTATGTCTGACTCACTAGACGGATACTTTGTCTCCTACTGACAGCAGCTCTGTGAAGCCCCCGCCGAGGTTCCGCACGTCGTTTTCCGGATACATTTCGATCGATAGGAGCAGGAAGCTCACGTCTTTGATCGAACTCGGAATCCAACGACGAGCGGTTCATGTGTGGATTCTGCCAGTCCCGGCTACTGTTAGACTCAGTGCTAAGTCTTGGACTCGGGTCAGGGTCCATTGTGTAGTCTCCTGACCCCCGGTATATAGTGCTCCGTCTTGATATAGTACTAGAGGTGGGAGTTGTTGACCGAGGCATGGGAGGAATTGGTGGGACTGGAGAATGCGAGCGGTGAGGGGGCCCAATAGAATGCCTTGAAGAGCTCCAAGAGTGTCGGCCGAATGGCTTATCGACCATACTGTCAAAGCCCATGGTGTCGTGGTGACGGAAGCCGGATGAGGGCCGTCTCGGTAAACTGACGGAGCTTTGACGACTTCGTGGGTTTCCATCCATGGAGCCATCCTCACCAAAGTATTCGCTCGAGCTCCGATCACTGGATGCGTCACGCAGAGTCGGTAGGCGTTCAGGGAAGGACACGCTTGCCTTCCTCGCCGGGGCTTTTTGTTTGCCTTTCAGGCTGGAAGATGTAGGGTTTCGAGGGGGGTGTGAGGGTTCTGGATCATCCCTTAATTCGTTATGGGAATTCGAGTTTCTGTTAGCCGCATGGCCGGTCTCAGCAATATATATTTGCTGCGACGAGTCAGTACCGTTTACAACCTAAGGGTTTTAACGAAACAGGATGTCATACACTACCAATAGAAACAGGGTCGCCATATATGACCCTTTTGGCTGAATCCAATTCAAATGGAGTCGCTGGAGTGTGGTTCGGCGGCCAGCTTTGTGGGGGTGGATATGCTCGAGCTTGCGGGCTTCTCGTGGTGAAGCCAACTACCTGGCTACAGTGATTGCATTTAAACTGCACGGCCTTGTCTGGCTCGAGCAGTACTCCGATAACTTTTATGGGGACGTATCGCTCGCAACTCCGACAGGGTATGATAATTTCTCTCGAGATGTAGGATTCGAAGCTCCCATGGATCTCCCGCTTTGATTTCCGCAGAAACTGCAGCACGCTCTCCATCCCGGGCTGTGATAAATGAATAACGATGGCAGCGGATAACCAAGACAATTCACGAAGGCAGATTTAGTAGATGGTGTATGCTCTCCTCGTGCCAATTCTGGTAGCTGGTTTAGAACAAGAGAGGGAAAAGTATGATAGGTGCGGTAGGTAGTAGTAGAGTGGTAAGTGGAAACTTCCAAAGAAACCTCAAACCTCAAACCAAGCCCCCAGGGCGAAGTCTTTATATGTAGGGGGATACTCGAGTAAGTCTACTGAAAAAAGTATGAAAAAAACAAATTTGCACTCAGTATCTCGGGAGAGCTGGCGCTTCCGCTGGTTGACTGATATACTCGAGGATCTGTTTCAGCCCCCACAACAACCTACCTGTGGAACAGACAATGGTTACTGTGGAGGCTCAGCCCAACGCAACGCCTTGGGTCGCCGCTCGAGTAAAAGCGTGGCGCGGTCATTTGATAGCGGTAATACATGGTTATCGATTTCTCGTTGATTACTGTTGAATACAGTACGGCACCTTATTGTATGAGCGCTGCAGTCCGCAAGAGATACACTATGATAATTCATGGCGAACACATCCACCACATGAGCATGTAACTCATTCTCGAGCGCTGAATCGTCCATGTTCTCAGGGGTTAAGATATTATTGTGTTACGTGGTAATAAAGTGGAGGCAAGAGAGATCGGGGGTGGTGGTTTGTTCTTGTTTTCTCGAACTGCGGACGCCTCGAGACACAATAGCGGTACTCGAGCACGACAGTAGTAAAGAGGGTCCTCTAAGCCATGCCAGCCCTCAGCCCCGGTAGCGAGATGCAAACAATCCTTGCTTTTACTCAATTGATTGATTTTCAGGACTACATCATTGGATTTCATTGCAGGAAATTTATGGTAGGAAAAATTACGGTAACTTTTCGCTAATACCTTTAATTGACAGCCCGTCCAACCCCTACCGTGGTTCAAAATTCTCCTTCGCTAACCCACTGCTTTCTAGAGACCCTCGCTACCGGTAGTGATTTTTGTATGCTTGCGCACATTCTTTACCCGAGCGGTTCCCCACATTGAAAGAGGGTACAAGTAATTCATCCGTTTCTAGAAACGTAGGGAAAATGTCTCGAATTTTTTGTGCTTGTATCTAGCATAAAGTATTCAAGGATGAGACAGGGTTTATTTCGCTGGTTGGGTAGCTTGGTAACAAGGGCTGCACTCCCAAATACATTGCCGTACACTGCTTGTTGCCAGATACCAGTATGCTTTTGAAAAAAAAAAAGGAAGCGAAAGGGGGCCCCATTTCTAGAAATATCGTATCCACCAGTCCTCTTAGATCGGGGGGGGGTCTCCCCCGTTGTCTGGTGGTGGTCGGGGCCCTTTCTCACTGAGAAAATTTCTTCCAAATACTTGCGCCGATACAGTATCTTATCATAGGAGTGTTTGACCAACTACGTGCCTTCATTCATTTTCCGTTGGTAATGGACGTGACAAGAGAAAAGCGAAAGGATTGGACTCTTGAAATCTTGAAACTTAGGCAAAAGAGGTTAGTATGATATCTCCCTGGGGACTCTTGACATGTCGCCACGACGACCGCCCATCAATTTTGGGGGGGCTTTACCGGTGCATTTGATGCTTCGGCTATCAAGGTTTCGCAAGATTAATCCCGCAAGCATGAGTGTGTCCCCAAGCCCCAGAAGGATCGCTTGATTCCGCCATAGGGATTCATTTCATGATAGATGCCCTACGGCATAATACCGGGAGAAGTTGCATTGGTACTTCTCGCTCTTTCAATGGGAATGTGGTACCGGTACCGCACAGCCTCCTCGGTGTCCCTTCTCTATGTGTACCTTTGGCTGGCGTCCGAAGTTCCAAATTGGCGGGACATTTGGTCTTCTGGCAGGGCCTGCTTTCCGGTTCTTGCCCCGTGCTGCCCATACCGTACCGGATGAAATCTGTGGTACCGTGGTGCCTCTCGCTTTGTTTCCTATCCTCTTCCTGCCGCGGGATACTGAGGTTGCTGTTGTGCTCAGTAGATCCCCCAGAGCCTGAGAATTGTAGTGGGGGGTGCCGATTAATCTTGTGTGGGACATCGCCTGAAACGCTCCTCCGCAAAGGGCTACTATTTAGGTATTTAGCGGCATCTATAGCCAGCTAGATCGGAGTCATACTATGAACTGCCCAATACGTGGACCGGCCTGGCTGACGGGTTACTATATCAATTGTTATTACTCTATGTACAGTGATTAACGCTAGCTAGGTATGAATTCTTGCTTAGACCTTATCATGATAATTTATTTCGGCACGTTTGAAGCGGGGAAGCTATTACTGGGCTCCCACTATCCTATCGTGGTCCGGGCCCCCGTGGTCCACATCCCTCCCTGCAATGCTCGCCCTACTTTTTGTTACAGAGCTTTGCAGATCCAAGGATAGCTTTGATATCTTTAGTAATGGCAACTATGGGCTGATATGGTGATGCGGTGCGGTGGATAGCGGACGGGAAAGCAATTGGAGAAAGGTTGGGAAGGGCATTGGTAGCCTGTAGCCCCTGCATCGGAGACGCTTGTTTGAAACGGAATGTTCGGATAGTCTGCTCAACGGGGGAAGTTGATGCCTAGGGTTGTGCGGCGGGGAGGCCTCTGCCAGGCCCAAGAGAGTTTCTGTTGGGTTTGGCGTTTATGAGTGGGGCAAGAATTGCTATCGGGGATCGAATCCTACGTAAGGCAGGATATTGAGGGTCAGCGTTCAAGTAATCATCTCCTATCCGACTGCTGTCGAAGGTACCTGGCTGCCGAGTCCAATAACTAGTTAAATCCTTCTTAGCAGAAACAACACCGTTAATTCCGTCCTTGTGATACTTTACAATGAGTGAAGAGTACAGAAGGATACCGTAGTGTATTTAGCTATCCTAATGCTCAGGTCCTGCGGCCGAGATATAGTGAGTCGCGATGGAAATTCAAGATCCCTCTCGACATGTGGCTCCTGCATCAAGCTAGAAAGCGCTTTGAGAGGGGGGGCAGGAGCGGGAAAAAAGCAAGGTTCATCTATTGATCTGAATTTTCCAGCCTTGCTTTCCACCTACGGACGCCCGGCTCTAGTTTCCACTGCTGTACAAGACCTTCGTAGGATTCCTCTCGTTCCAACGGCTGACAGAAAAGAAGTAGGGTGCCCGGTGATATGCCGGTGCTCCGGTGATAAGAAATGAAGTTCTGGGCTCTCTAGTCCCTGCGGGAATAAGTGATTTTGTCTCTCTGATTCTATGGCAATCGTGTCGCAAACATGGCTGGTGATATGTTTTTGCTACGCCCCGGCTCTCTAGGTATGATACCGCATTTTCTGGTTAAGCTCGTTTTCGCGCTAAGATTTCAGAATAAGGTATGAGTCAGGATTTTTCATAAAGTAACGCTTCCAGGTTAGTTGTTTCCCCTAGATAGATGGCAAAAGTCTCAGAATTAACGCCCCACGGTAAATATCTATGAAAATCCTACCCCTAAAGGCAACTCTCTGCCCAAAGAAGCTCTCGTATTTCGCCACACTTTCTTTTGACCTCTTAGCGTGAAAACGAGCTTAACCAGAAAATGCGATGATACCTAGGTTTGAAATATCGAGTACGACCTACGGCACATAGGCGTTTCATGCGATAGTTTCACTGAACCACTCGCACACATGTCTTTAATTCCTTAGGTAACTTGTTAGTTGTAGTTTGGCGACACGAGAAGAAAGTTTCTAAGACTCCTGACCTTGAAGAAAAAGAAAAGAGAGTAAATAGCCTTCATCGAAGGACATATCGTACGGATACTGGCGTCACGGTATGGGCTGTTGGGCTGTGTGCAAGACTTGCGCCCCGGCGCCTCCAGCTATGCTGACAAGTGAAGAAAAGTGAAAGTTGTACTGCGCGTCCGTGAAAATTTTAGCAGGAGGGTTTTGCCTTTGCTCGATAAAGCAATGTGACCTGAGAGAATATATTGATAGATGCGACAAATCCAGCTACCGGTGTTGCAGAAGTCGTGGATGAAATTTTCGCACAGATAATAGAGGTTGACCAGTAAAACAATCCCTGTCTTTGCGCGAAAACATCTCTCCTATCATAGCACTAGCACAGTCGTGATCTTCCTTGATGGAGTGCTGTAAAAATTTGGTACGGTAGATCGCCCATCGGTGGTCAGGCCCCTAACCCTCGTGATCCGAGAGGAAACACCCCGAGAAGGAACAGTGTATTCTAGACAGGGTATATATTATTTAAATTGAGCCCCTGGATCTCATTAACCGGTGTTCGCAATTTTGTTAACTTGCTGGGCTAAGCCTGTTGCGGCTCAGCACAGCAATTTCTGATTGTGGATTTAGCGAGTTTTTACGGTGGTGGAGGGTATTGGGCTTAGAGAGGAAAAAATAAGCACTGGAGAGCAACGACCTTGCTCATAGCAGGCAAGAAGTATCCAAAAGCGGGCTGGGAATTTTTATAGGCGCTCATATACAAGCAGCCGGGATATGTTTTCGACAGTTAATTTATATTAACCTGTGAAATAATCCCTGTCTTGTGCGAAAACATATTCCGGGTACTTATACGCACGGATTTTTTGCCATGGTCCCAGTTGTTGGATACTTCCCTGCTACGGGCGCTGTTTGCCGCCCAGACAAGAAAGATAAACTTAGCCGAGATTCCCTACCGTATCGACTGGCGACACGACTAGCCCTTTTTCTTTATGCACGGCTACCACTTCCCCTAATCCTCCATCGTGGACTTCATCTCCGCCCCTCCCCCCGATTGCTCTTGTTTGATTATATCCATCATGGACCGATTGAAATCGGTTTCCAAGTCTGGTTGGCATCCCGGTTCGTCCGATTCTAAACCTCCATCACCATCATCATCATCATCATCAACTGGCGGAGACTCACGATGGAGGCGGGACTTTAAGGGGCTTGATCAAGTTGTATGATTCCCCCCATGAATTCGTCGGACTTGGTGTGTTGTCGCCTGCTGATGGCCTTCAAAGGCCGGCTGGATGGGAAAGCCGGGTAGCTCGGGGGGCGCGGAAAATTCGATAAACCCCCGTCCAATCTCTGCTCTCAAAGACCCTGCTAGCTTTGGGCCTCCGCCGAAACGTGATCCAAACGCACCGCTTCCATCTTCCAAGGTTGAAGGTGATGAATCTCAAGAACCCAAACGACCCCTCCCTCCTCCGGTGCCGTTTCGTGTGAACACGACTGGGGTAGGCAAAGAGCCGTTGCCACTGCCCCCGAAACGAAGTGATCAGCCATCCAGTGACGATGGCAGGAAACCGCCGGATACCCCCCCTCGCCTACCCCCACGAAGGGAATCGCTGCCTCCTCCATCGAAAGGAGTTGATGAGACTGGTGGATTAAATTTGTCAGCTGTTGGGCGTCTTGGAAAGGCTGGAATATCTGTTCCGGGGTTTAACATGGCACCAAAATCTTCTCCCCCACCAATAGGACGGAGGCCCCAGATAGCTTCCAACTCCCATGATGGGGGGGGGACATCGTTTGCTGAGAAGAAGGCTGCCATTAAGACTGCGAATTCTTTTTACAGAAACCCAATGTCGGTTAATGCCTCGGATGCAAAGGCTGCCCTGAGGACTGGACGAAATTTTCAACAGCGACATGGAGATCAAGTGGCAGCTGGGTATAAAAAAGCGGAGGAGATGGGTTTACATGAGAAACCGAAATCGCAGGGAGGGGGACACGTGCAGGGTTACGCAGATTTGCTGTCCATGCGGGGTTCACCGAATGCCGCCAGCCCCAGAGACGTATCACCCAGAATCGTGACACCACCTCCAATACGGGCTAGACCTTCTCCACCGCTCCCCACAAGACCTTCTGACCCCAGCCTTCAAGAGACAAAAAGTGTCATATCACCAACTACAAAAAAGAAACCTCCACCACTGCCACCTAAGAGGAAGCCTGCCGCATTAATTCCACGTGGATCCACGAGCCCTGGCCCACCTCCAATTCCAGTTGGCAGCAGACCTTCACTACCATCTGCGATGCTTGTCCTTCCCAACAACGGATTGCCTTCTCAATTCTTTCCTGAGGTACCTCCAGATCTTGATCTTGAGCTTTCTACAGCTTGGTTTTCGAAGTCACCCTTGAGGTTTCCTAAGTCAATCGAAGCGATTGAGGATAAAATGCTTATGTGGGCCTCACGGTGGACACGAGCATCCTCGGGAAGAACCCAACATACTCTATTAATAGCTTCTCGGTGGACAATGAACCTGTCCACCACAAAGATCAAGCTCACCTGGGACGCTTCGGCCCCCGCAGCGACTGTCAAAGCTCTTCAAAGACACATCCCCCCACCCAGTTCACCGCCGCCACTCGGTGTGGAATGGGGTGATAGGATTGTGGAATGGGTTACTGGTAGGCTCGGTCAGCAGGTGGGCAACGGTGAATGCTGGGCGCTAGCAGACGTATGCTTCCGAGCCCTCCGGGAGGAGGATGAGCAAAGAGGGGGGGACAAAATAATGGTACCCCAGGGAATCAGTTTCGGGCTCTGCATCTATTCATACTACCCCAACATATCGCCTTCGCCTCAGAGGCTCCCAAACACACCCCTAAAGCGGGGGGATATCTTGCAGTTCCGAGCTGCCCATTGGGTCAAAAGGGATGAATATGGGGCGTTAATCTTTGAACAATGGACGGGGGACCCGGAGAACCCCAATGGCAGCCGCGACCACACCGCTATCGTAGATAACGTCGGGGAAGGCCCCGAGGGTATCGTGGTGCAAACCTTGGAGCAGAACGTGGGCGGCGTGAAGGCAGTTGTTCGAGGAGAAATTGTACTCGGGGACACCATGATTGATGGCGGTGTGCGGGTATTCCGAGCGGTATCGGATGGGTGGGTAGAGTTCAATACTGAGTGGTAGATATGTATAGTTCTCGAGTAGATAAGGGAGAGCAGAGAAATGGAAGGAGGACAAAAGAAAAGATGGTGTCGCCCGGCGGTCTGTCGCACCTTTTTTGTGCTTTGCTAAGTGTCCTGTGCGGCAGTTTATAACATCAATGTAACAGATTGTTGGCTTGTCCGCCCATTCACCTTCACCACGGGAGGGGGGTGACGGATTCCATGCCCTGGTTATTGCACCCCTTGCCTTGCATACTAGCAAACACCCGGTTGCTGTGTAGCGGTGAAGCCCAGCATAGTGTGTTACGGGCGTGCATATCATGATTGCACCGTGTTTTGATTATTTTTCCCATCCCTCTCCCTCGATTATCATTCAACCTGAAGGCGCACACATGGGTATGATGAGCTATCACTTCACTACGAGAGACACGATATCACTTGCGTACGTATGTCATACCCCTATAGCGCGGATATGATAGTATTGCGCTGTGCATTGCTAGCTAGCTTGAGACATTGCGATATGCCACTCCCCTTGTCTTCCCCCCGGCCCAAGCTCGACTTCTCGTTTATGGTCCTACTGAGAAATCTCTACAAATATAATAAGTTATAGTTCTGGGAAGGGCGGCTTTACTCGTGCTGTTTGCTTGCTTACTTTGGCACAACAGATGAGACCATTCAGCGCTTCGCTTCGTCTACGGCTGCGTATCGTGGGCGGGGGGGAGTGCTCGCTAATCGCCGAGCACGGTACTTTACAGTCTTGCGTCGAACAACTTAAGAAAGCTGTGAAGTCCAACCTTGTACCGAACATACCGGCGGGGGGGGGCCCCCCCCCCCCCCCCCCCCCCCCCACCCACACCCCCCCCCAAACCAACAAAAAC
>Ga0307510_10003362_pt1 | contig 18643 bp, 13 predicted proteins | sample 12_EM_MG_FD_207224 | JGI IMG/M metagenome (GOLD analysis project Ga0307510, IMG submission 207224) | Populus trichocarpa ectomycorrhiza microbial communities from riparian zone in the Pacific Northwest, United States - 12_EM | ecosystem: Host-associated > Plants > Roots > Unclassified | place...
ATGTTTAAACAGTGCTGCTGCCTATACTCTGATGTATTAGGCAAAATATCAGCCAGTGGTATCCAAGGCCATTCCCAGCACCCGTCTGTCCAAATAACTGGTTTCACCCATGAGCAGGAAGATCTGTGATTCTGGATGCATCCCTCCTACAGCGCCTACATTTAACATGAAGAGTTGGTGGGAGAAAGATAGAAGAGATACCGAGAAATAAATCATAAAGGCGTGATGTGTTAGCTCAATTTTACATGATACATTTTGTTTCTTGAGTAAGATGTCTGCGCATCTCATGAGAGGAACCAGTTCTATACTATTTTGCATAGAACTTGAAATGCCACAAGGCATAAGTAAAATCAAAGAACTGCTCCCCATAGGCTATTAATTAGTAAGCAGGAAACTGATTCCAGCCGAGGCTTGTTAACCAATTGGAGGGGACATACTCCCTAGAATGTGAAATGACTAGTCTAATTGTAAACGAGAATCAGTTAGTTTCATGAAGCATATGAGCACGCCTCATTCGTTTCAAATAGAAAAGAATCCAATTAATTGGCAAGAGATGGTGAATTAAAGACAAACATCTTGGAAACTGAGCTACCTTAATTGTCCAAATGGACTCGTTTTAAAGCAAGAATTTCATGCAGCCTGGGTGATGACATCCAGATTACCATCAAGGAACCACTTAGGAGGATACAAGGAATTAGATGATTGAAGCTGCAGAAGCCAGACCATGACTCTTGAGCAGTCCTCCAATAAGCCCTCCATTTGGCTTTCATCTTCCACAACTTGCTCAATAAATGAGCTAACCTGCAGAAGCAGATAAGTGAAGTTAATTATTAAAGCCAAAGCCCGGTATAAGTAGCGAATTGCTGGATTGAGAATGTTCCCCTTTTCAGAGGAAAAAAATGAAAAAAGACAAGGATGGAAAAAAGAACGATTGATTATCTTTAAGGAGGCAAAGCTTCTGTCTGTATTGCTGTCACCCAGTTAAGAGTAATAAACCCCTCGTAGTAACAAATTTGTCAAAAACAGGGTTCATTCTTTCATTATATTTCACTTCCCCATCTGTAATAGTGCAAAAGGAAAGCCAGAAAATATTCGCGGTTCATTTTTAATGGAATAGAAGCAGCAGCGAACAGATTGCAATGTGGTGTACTCAATGGATAAGATGACAAGAAGTGGTACTGACCTGGAAGCCATCCCTTACTGTGTCAAGCTGCCTAATAGGTTCGGGCGTAGGGCGGTGCCATCGTTTTGGATCCCAAATGATGGTACTGTTGAAGGCAAACCCCGACATGTCAGCATGGAATCTCCGAAATCTCCTCCTTGAGTCATTCACATGCCATCCAATAACTTGAGTTCCATTACAAATGGGGCCCTCTACAAAATCTTTGTTTTTGTTTCCTGTTAACTTGGCAACTGTCCATGTCCCAAACCGCCTGCAAGTAAAAAAGGGCATGCACTCTCATGACAATAGGTAGAGAACCAGAAAGTGATGTCATAAAATGCATATCTTTAAAGGGGTGATCCATCTAACATTAAACTGGTTTAAAACCAAGAATAGATAAGCAAGTGATGTGAGTAAAGAACAGAGAGCTGGAAGTCATGCAAAGAAATGCAAATCCCTAGGCGGACGATATCTGCAGCAGATACATAGCATTTATTAAAAAAAATAAAAATGAATGCAGAGTTTCCAATCACTTGTTAGAAATTGTAGCCTAATACATGTCAACAATCTCACAACATTCTCAGAACGACAGTAATTATATAAAAAAACAAATATGCAATCTTTTCTTCCCATGTGAAATTTTCATATATGAGTTTATATTCAACATTTTTTGTATTTCTTGGCTTTTATATCCATTCTAACACCATAAACTACAGCAGGAACTCAGTCTATAGCAAAGAAAAAATATCCATCGTCCATTATATTATGATACATTGAAGTCCAGGTTCTGGTGATGCAATTCCAATGATACTACTTTATTTCATTAGAGAGCTGAACAGCAGGAAACTGTATACATAATTTCAAACATACTGTGAACTGTAACGCTTGTGCAAAATTTCACGGAAGGTGCAAAGTCACATAATAAAAATATAGCAGATTCCAAAGGGAAAACCAATAAAGAGTAGTTGTACAGGAATGGGGATGCGTAGTCTGCATAGACCGATAGTTACCTGATCTGCCTCATTTGCTCAAAAAGATCTGCAGAGTAAGTGTTATAATCATCTGCAAAATGGACTATTCCATCAAGGTGGTGGGTTTCAATGTGAGACAATGCCACATTCCTTTGGTGAACACTTCTGTCTTTTATATCAGTTAAATTTTTGTTGCAAACAAGATGCCTATACATAACCCCAGTCCTCCTCAGGATATCAGCCGTATGATCAGATTGCAATGTCATTTCCACAACTATCCATAATAGAGGAGGTTGAACCAGTTTTAATGTGTGCGCCAAACGACTCAGATAATAGGCTTGAAGTGGTCGAGCATGAGTTGGGGTCACAATGATCAAGAGTTTCCGAGACACCAAATTCACATCTTCAGAGAGCGATAGGCTAATGGAGGTACCATTAGAATTCCCATCCCCTGACTCCTCTTCCTTCACTTGTGGCTCCAGTGTGGTACTGTTCTCAAGTCCTCCCCTTTCTGCTATTGTTGTTGCATTTCTTGTCATATCTTCATGCTTATCAAAATTCCCAACAGTAGATACCACCTCAAATGAAAACGCTTGGTGCTTTGACATGGGATTCGTTGATAAATTCATCGAGACAAATGGGGTTAGTCCAATAAAAACCCCAATCACAAAAGAAACCAAGAAATGGAAAAGGGCCCTCTTCCAAACTTGCCCCTTGGATTTTGACCTCTCCAATGGTCTCGAAGATCTTGGTGAAAAAACACCATAAGCAAAAGCTTGAACGTCTGATAAACCAAAAATTGAAGATAGAAATCCACCAGAAGTTGGGTAGCTCTGAGAATACGACGATGAGGACTTGGACAAAGGAGAAGCCACTTGACAGGCTTCCCCGTTTAATAAGGTTCCAGCTCTAGGCACAGGAGACAATGTTCTCCTTATAGATGCCATCCAAACTAATCCACCGGAATATCACTAACCTCGAGATCCACCTCCTTACAATTTCAAATCAGTATTACAACTACAACAAAAAGAGCATCCAAATCCACTTAAAATCTCAATTTACCAACTAATCACCATAAATATAAAGATTCAAAGCCGATAAAGATGTTCTCTTTCATACACTCTCTTCAATATCTTAACAACTGCTTGGAACCCAAAATACACCCTTGACTAGACACACATGGCCAAGCAACAAATCTTGGATTGCCAAAATTTAAAACCTGTCTCCTATGTTGCAAACAGTTTATGGGGACCGAAGTTCATGTATAACTACCCCTTTAAGCAGAGCAAAGCAACTTTCTCTTGCAACCTCAAACAAAGTCATAAATAGCTAAAACCAAACCCCAAAATGCAATTTCACAAGTCAGTGATCTATAATGAGCTCCACAACACAAATCTTCACCTAAACAAACCGTAAAACCAAAAATACTAGGTAAGTACATACCCTCAAAGGAAGGAGATCGATGCCCAAAATGCTTGGAAGTATCAGTGAAACGAAATGGGTCTTGAAATTACCCTACAATGGTAAATGGGTCCTGGATCTTAGGAGCTAAAGACCACATTTTTTTCAAGATTTGACAAATACGCTGCTTTGGGTCTTGTTGAAAAGTTTCACTAGTTAAGTATATACACCCTCTAAAGTATTTGATGTTTTAAGGATCAAGAATTAGAAAGAGTGAACAGAGAAAGACTCAAACTTTGAAAATGGAATAGGAATCTGAGTTAGACACAGGAGAGAGAGAGGGAGAGTGATGTCATCCGATAGGAATACTTCACATCACATACTCTGTCTCTGCCAATCATAATGATTCAGGCACTAGAAACTTTAAGAAATTTTTTTCAATGCAATTGGGCACTGGTAATTATTGGAGTAATTAATAATTGACATTGTATCTTTCTGGAAGTAATTAATGAGTGAGTTATTATTAATTACACTTACGTAATAGGTACCTCCTGAGGGGATTATAAATTTAGCGTAATGATTATAATGTCTACACTTGTTATCAAACTTAGCTTCAGACTCAATTTTAGGTTAACTCAAGTTTTTAACATTCTTCTTAACATATATTTTTTAACTCGGATTAGTCTGTATTCTGGCTCATCAATTTTCGGACCTATCTTGCTAATCTAGGTTTTATAACCAAGTTGTAGAGTTAAATTGTTTAACATTCCAAAAATAATGTTTTTCTAAAATAGTTATTTTTAAAGTATTTTTTATTTAAAAATATATTAAAATAATATTTTTTTATTTTTTAAAAATTAATTTTTATATCAGCACATCAAAATAATTTTAAAACACCAAAAAAATATTAATTTGAAACAAATAAAAATATTAAAAAAATTTAAATTTTTTTAAAAGCATTTCGGAATGTAAAAACAAACAGAACCTTAGCATGTCTTATTCTATCGATATTCATGAAAAAATAGTCTTCTTGTGGATTTTTTTTGTAAGATGTAAATCCCATACAACTAAAAAAACGTTTTTGATATATTAATTTTTTATATTTGGTCATTGAAAATTTAGTAATATAAAAAATAAAGAATGTAAAAATTATGCTAAATTTTTGTCATAGAAATATATTAGAAGTTAATGATTTATCAAATATATATACACACACACCTACCATCATTCACTCACTTGTTAGTCCTCTCAACTTTTAAAATTTTTATTTTTATTCGGCTACTTGTAACTAAAAATTTATAACTTAAGAAGTATTTAATGGGTATTTCTAATATTTTTATCATTTTATTTTAAAAATTAAATTACGATATGCTCAGTATTATTGGGGGAAACATTTTGTATGCATGAATCTTGGATTTCCTTGCCATATCAAGTTAGATGCCACAAAAATTGTGTTTGCCTTCCCTAAAGTATTTGTTAGATTCTCTACAAATCAATAAATGTGAACTCCTTTGAATCCTCGTCACATAATAATTATTTTTTAAAATATTTTATTATTTAAAAATATATTAAAATAATAATATTATTTTATTTTTAATATCAATACATTAAAATAATTTAAAAATACTAAAAAAATAATTAAAAATTCAAAAACAATTTAAAAGTATAATCCAATTGCACAAACAAACACTACCTAAATTATTCCAATCCTAATTAATTTAAATTAAATGCTTTTCCCTTTGTGCAATAGAAAAGGAAGTCAAAACATTGTCAGTCGAATGCAGGGTTCAAAATCTAAGGCCAGTTCATTGCCTTGAAGAAGCGATTAATGCTTGTTATAAAAAAAAAAAAAAAGAGACAAAAAGAAGAAGAGAAAACAGATTTGAAAATCAATAAAAATGAAGATTAAAACTACATCAATTAATGATATGGGTTTCTTGATTTTCTATGGTTTTATGATATGGATTTGTTTGTTGTTATTATGAAGTTAGGGTGTTTGATTTTGATTATGTTTATTTGTATATGAGAGTAATTTAATTATTTTATCTAATGTAAAATTATTAGATGATCAAGGATATAAAGTATAATTTTTAAGAGAATGAAGACAAAATGAAAATAAATAAATTACAAAAGGTTTTTGTAATTATCTCTTTTTCAAACCACAAGCCCATGTGATAGAATCATCCAATCATATAAATTATTGTTATTAAACTCGGCTTGCTCGGCAATATAACCTGCTAATTCACTGATTTGGGACCTCTTTTAGGTCGAGTTTCAACCAGTTCAACCTGATTAATCCAGTAAAAATATAATTTGATTTTTTTTAATTTTTTAAAAACAACTTCATTTTAACTTTTTTCTCTAAAAAATCTTAAAATAACGTTGTTTGGGATTGACTCACCCAACCTTGTGACTTAGTCCAAGGCCTGGGTCGCAAGTCATGTCGGCTTTAATAGTTTTGATAGAAACCAACAATGCTATTAAATTGTTTTATTGAAATTAACAAAAACTAAAAAGGAAGTGAATTCATTATTCACCTTCTCATAAAAGCATTATTCACTATAACAATCTTTTGTTTTGTTTTTGTTTTTATTTTTGTTTTATTTTTCAATTTTATCATTGAATACTTGGTTTACTAGAATCAAGCTTTATAATTTGCTTCAGTTTTTCTTTTATCGAGTTATCCTAGTCTTATGACCAATGTCATATATTTGACAAGTTGACCTGTTTTTGTTCTTTTTTTTTAATTGATTTTTTTTCAATTTTATTTTTCAACATTGGGTTAATTAGGAGTTGAGCTTCATGGTTTTTTTCAATTTGCTTTCTTTAAGGTTATCCTCATCTCATTATTCGAGTCGTAGGTTTTGCGGAGTAACCTGAGTTGACTCAGGTTGTTTTTTGTTCTTTTTTAAGTGATTTATTTTTTCAATTCCATCTCAAAAACATTTGGTTTATTGAGAATTGGACTTCGATATTTATTTTAATATGCTTTCTTTAGATTATTATGATATCATGATACGAGTTATGAATTTGGCAGGATGACCTAGATCAATCCAATTTGTTTTCTTTTTTATATATTTTTTAAAAAAAGTTGTTTTGAATTTTTTTTAAAATCAAACTATATTTTTACCAGTTGTCCAACTTATTTTTGGACCTGTCAAATCAACCGGGTCATATTAGGTCAACCTCATACGTTTTTCTTTTTTAAAAAAAAAATCTATTATTTTTTAGAAAAAAATTATTTAACTTGCAATATGGCATAGACAATGATCTAGTTATAAAAAACTCTAAATGTTGTGGTAAAACCATTGTAGACAAAACACTATACATGCTCACATTTCATCGTGGACTAAGTGTGACAATTTTTTCATTTTTTTTGGTCATCAAACTTTTTTTTTATTGATTGTATTCTTCGGGAATAAATTGAAGCCCAATCAATTCAAATTTGTTGAGCAATGAAAAAATTGAAAGAAAATGGATCGAAGTGAAAAAAGAGGAAAAAACATGTGGTAGTTTCAAAATTGAGTAAACAAATTTCACGGTCCACCTACTTTTCAAATCACAAAATTTTAGCCCCTCAATATTTCAAGAATTCAATTTTGGTTCTAAGCTTAATTTTCCTTATTTTTTAGCCCCTGGTTTGAGAAATGATGGAGAAAGTGGACGGATTTTGGTGATAAAAAGAAAAAGTCTTTGTTAACGCTAATACCAATCATGAAAAATATCGATTTTGATATCAATAGATTCCATTCGATGAAGGTAGTTTAGCCTAGGTGTTGTGTTCTTTGCTTTTCACCTCTCTTGATATGGTAGATCTGAGTTTTAAAAATTTTTGGTATTGGATTGATTTTAGGTTTTTGGATGAACTTTTGAGATGTTTAAGACCATATATGAGTTTATCCATGCGTTTAGGGTATTTTCTAGGTATCTTAGGTCAAAATGAGTTGGAAATCGAGTTTTTAGGCAAAAAGACTTGAGATTCGACTCTTCATCAACCTGGTGATCGCTGAAAATTCGGCCAATAGACAAAGCGATGTCTGCATTATTTTCTTCTTTGAATTAAATGGTGGATAAAGCATTGTCCACCCTTAAATATTGTAAGGAAAAAAACAGGCCTAGCACACGTGCCATGCTTTTTTTTTTAATAAGCCTGGCACGCAAGCCAAACCTGTTTGTTCTTATATATTTTTTTTTATTTAATGTATTTTCAACCCCTTTAACTTAGAAAAAAAATAATTTCATCCTTTGTTTTTTTTAAGGTCTCTTTTCTTAACTTGAAAAAAACCTTCCTTTTGTAATTGAACTTTTTTAAAAAATTAACGGTTCTTTTTATTTCAGTTTTACGCGCCTATTTTTTTTCAAAAAAAAACAATGTTGTTTGATGTAAAAAAAAGTCTCGTGCAATTAGTTGGCATATAATTGAATAAAAAATAATTTTGAAAATAAAGAGTTGTTAGATCCGGTAGGATGCATGACTTAGAGTGTAAGTTTAACAAGTTAATCCAAGTTCATTTTTATCCTTTTTTTAGAACTAAATATTTTTATTTTTAATATCATCCTTTAACATCGAGTTAATTGAAAATGAGCATCCTAATTTATTTCAACTTGGTTTTAGCAGGGATATCAAGGTCTCATGACCTAGGTTATATATTTAGATGATTAACTTGGGTTTATCTAAGTCAATCCAATATGTTACCGTCTTAATAATTTTATAAAAACTATCATCCAATATATGTCAAATTTAAATTCATCATAAGTTTTTTTTTCTCTTAGAAAAAACATTGAGAATGCCTTGAAATTATTTTTACATTAAAAAAAAGACAAATCCAACCCGTTTTCTTTTGCTTGTTTTTTTAAATATCATCTAATTCACTATAAAAATTGATTCCAATAAAAAAAAGTTATCAAATACAATCGGGTTCATTGTCCATGTTGCAAGATCCTATATCTTGATACACATCCATATCTTAATTTTTTCAACTAGTCTTTAGTTTTTGTCAATGATTTTTTTTTTGCATTTATTATCTCAAACAATTCTTAATTTATTTAATTATATTAATCAAATTCTTGTATAGGGTTTTTAATTTGCAATTAGAGTTTTTTTATGTCAAAAAAATATATTGTAAACACTTGCATATTTAATTTTTTTAGTTGAAAAAACATATTCAAGTTGTGGTGAAGCACCGACCATATGATTAGTACTATATATACATGAGCTCCATAAAAAATGACAAAAGACTATATAAAAGGAAAAATATATAGTTGTGGATTTATAGTTAGCTTACAAGTTTTTGTGTTTCATTAATAACATTATAAATACTGTAGTTATAAAATTTGAAAAGGTTTTATTGACCCTCTGGATTGCTATAGTTTTTTTTTATAAATATTTTTGAGTCAACCTAGGTTGACATTGACTTATATCCACCCTGGTTAACTCTCTCAACTTGTGGTTGAGGTTTTGTCTCGATCGATCTAAGTTAAGTTTTAAAACTATAATAATAATTATCTTTGTCCTTATCTTGACACTCCTTACCTATGAATCCGACTTAGCCTTGAGTCGACCCTTAGATCGGGTCTTAACACTACGATAATAACAATTGTTTCCTTACATTGACCTGGATCAATTATCAACCCGACTTGTGACTTAGGCCTTTCTCGAGTTGACTCTCGAGTCATATTTTAAAATTATGACAATAATCAATTTTATTCTTATGCTAACTTGAGTCCACCCGACTTGTAACCTGAATCTCGTCTCGGATCGATTCTCGAATTAGATTGTAAAACTATGATAATAACTATTTTTATTTTTAAATATCTTAGTTGGATAATTTAAAAATTAAAAAAAAATTATGAGAATATTTAAAAATTTAAAACTAATAAATATTATTTTTAAAAACTTGTTAATCATGCAACTTCTATTTTGAAATTATAAAAATTGACTCTATAATGCATAACAACATACACTATCTAAAAGATTTTTGAAAATCTGTATGGCATTATTAATGATTTGGCTAAATATTTAAACTTTAATAAATCAAATAAATAAAACAATTTTTTATGTTATATTCAATTCCAGAATCATTATAAGTTTTCTTCCTCTTCTTTTTTCTTCTATATATATTTATTTTTTATTAAAGTATAATTTATTCTTGCATTTCAAAAACATTTTTTAAAAATTTTAAATTTTATTTTATTTTTTCTTTATTTAAAATTAATATTTTTAAATTATTTTAATATAATAATATCAAAAATAATTTTTAAAAACTAAAAAAATATTTTAAAATATAACTATACTATCAAACACTCCCTTCAACCATAGCCTGCCGGCTTTAAATTTAACACACCTCTTACAAAACCAAAAAAGCTCGTCCCCTCCGCAGATCTGTCTGTCTCTCTTGTTCCTCTCCCTCTAAAAGAATAAAAAACGGAGAGAAGAGTAACAGATCGCTTTTCTTAATTTCGCCATGGCCATGGCGATTAGGTCTTTGCTTATCTTTTTATTTATTCTATCACTTACTGTCCCTACCTTTTCTCTTCATGAAGATCAAGTTGGTCTCATGGACTGGTAAGCTCCTTTCAATCGCTTCTATTTCTTTTCAACTTCCAATTCACTGAATCCAAACAAAGCTGATTGTATTTTTTTAATCACTAGTTGATTAATACGGTAGCTGCTAATCAATTTCCGGGTTAATTAGATTTTTTTTAATTAGTATTAAGTTTGATTTAATGGTTAATAATGTATATAGGCATCAAAAGTACATAGGGAAAGTGAAGCACGCTGTGTTCCAAACACAAAAAACGGGTCGAAAGCGTGTTCTTGTTTCTACTGAAGAGAATGCTATTGCTTCTCTTGATCTCCGGCATGGCGAGATTTGTAAGTTTCGTTTAATGGATTTGTCCAATGCATTCTTTAATGTTAAGTTTCGCTGCTGGAGTAGTTTTTTCTTTTTAATTATTATTATTATTACTTGAAGGGATGCTGATTAGTGTTTTTTTTTTTTTGGCAGTTTGGAGGCATGTTCTTGGGGCCAATGATGCTATCGATGGAATCGACATTGCCATGACAAAATGTAATGATGCTCGTTTTTCTTATCAACTTTGTTGTATTTGTTCTTGCTGCTGTGGAATTGATAAGAAAAACGATGTAGCTTTCATCATTCTGCGTGTCTTACTAAAGGAAAGAATCGTTAAGACTGCTTCAATATTTTTTTTTTGTGTGTGTAAAGGACTTGAGAGAACATAAATAAATAAAATTGGAATACATAACACTGGTTTGTATTGCCTGCTTATTTAGAATGAATTTGGTGTACCAGTACAAGGCTTGAGAATTCAATTTTTGTAGTCGTGCTGGTTTTCTAATCTTCGATTTCAATCTTTCAGATGCTATTACCCTTTCTTCAGGAGGAAGCATTCTACGAGCATGGAATCTTCCTGATGGGCAGATGGTGTGGGAATCTTTTCTTCAGGGACCAATCGACTCTAAGTCATTCTTGTTTGTGTCGGTTAGTGGATAACTTGTTAGATATATTTGAAGCTTTTAATGAACATTGTTGTATTATCTAGTCCAATCTCCTAGTCTCTCTCCTGTATCAGCTGTGTTTAGTAATTCTTAGTTATTCTAGAGTATGAGGCCTTCGTGCTGAATCTATTCTTTTCTATTCCTCTTACCTTCACATACATCTCAGGTCATTGTGAAATCAGAAATTTCCATCCACAGTATCATAGTTTAGTTCCTCTAATGAAGTGTTATTTTGTGTCTGTCATGGTCATAACTCATAATTCACAATTTCTTCCCAATTCTCCTATCATTCTTCCAAATATGCCCTTGCATGTTATGCACCCCAACATTTTCAGAAGAACTGTTGTTAACTAAGTTTTTGATCTGCAGACAAGCTCGAAAGTTGACAAGGACAACACAATCCTTGTTTTTGGTAAAGGAAGTCTCCATGCTGTTTCAAGCATACATGGTGAAATTGTTTGGAAGATAGATTTTCCTTCTGAAAGGTCTGTCCTTTTGAATTTTACTCACCAACTTTCTCTATTTAACCCATCACCTTGCAATTGATGTGATTGTGATACCCTTGGTTGCAGTTTTGAGGTTCAGGAGGTAATTCAGCACCATGATGGCAATACAATATACGTGGTGGGATTTGTTGGTTCTTCCCAGTTTGATGTGTACCAAATCAATGCTAAGAATGGAGAGCTCCTAAAACATGACAGTGCAGCCGTTGATGGTGGGTTTTCAGGGGAAGTTTCTCTAGTTTCAAGAGCCAAACTTGTGGTGCTGGATGCTGCTAGGTCAACTTTGTTAACAATAAGTTTTCAGAGCGGAGAAATCAGCTTTCAGAAAACATACATCTCAGATCTAGTTGAGGATTTCTCAGGGATTGCAGTGATATTACCTTCAAAACTTACTGGTTTGTTTGCTGTGAAAACCAATACAGCTACAGCATTTATTAGTGTGTCAAGTGAAGGTAAGTTGGAGGTGGTTGACAAAATCAAGCATGCAACAGTTATTAGTAATGTTCTTTCAATCTCAGAGGACCAACAGGCTTTTGCACTGGTTCAGCATGGGGGCAATGACATTCACCTCAATGTGAAGCAAGTTCATGACTGGAACAGTGATTTGCTAAAAGAGAGAATCAAGCTGGACAAGCAAAGAGGACTTGTCCATAAGGTTTTCATTAACAATTATGTCCGGACTGATAAGTCTCATGGATTTAGGGCTTTGATTGTTATGGAAGATCATTCATTGTTGCTGTTACAACAAGGCGAGGTTGTCTGGAGTAGGGAGGATGGCCTTGCCTCAATAATAGGTGTTACCACGTCAGAACTTCCTGTGGAAAGGGAAGGTGTATCTGTGGCAAAAGTGGAGCAGAACCTCTTCGAATGGCTTAAGGTACGATCTAATTGTTTCTTTACAATTTAAGTTGGCTTACTGAAGATGAAAGTTGCCAAAAATCACTCTTTCAAGACTTGAACAAGATTCTGGTTATTTTCACAGGTTTTTTTATACTTTTTTCTCCTTTCTTAGTCTCCATCTTTTTTAAACTTTACTTAGTAGTAGAGTGAGGGATCTGAATTATTGTGAGATTGCATTTGATTTGGTTGCATAGGCGATGATTGTTTGCTATCATATTCACTCCTTTGTTTGAAAAAAACATCTCATTGACTTCTTCGAGGACTGTGATTTTGACACATGATATTTTGTTGTTCTAAGGGACACATGCTGAAGGTTAAGGGTACCTTAATGCTTGCAAGTGCTGAGGATGTAGCAGCCATTCAAGGCATGAGGTTGAAAAGCTCTGAGAAAAGTAAAATGATCAGGGACCATAATGGATTCCGAAAGCTGCTTATTGTGCTCACTAAATCCAGGAAACTTTTCGCATTGCACACTGGAGATGGACGGATTGTCTGGTCTCTCTTATTGAACTCTCTACGTCAAACAGAAGCATATGAAAATCCAACTGGGATTAATGTGTACCAGTGGCAAGTTCCTCATCATCATGCTATGGATGAAAATCCATCTGTCCTGGTTGTTGGCAGGTGCAGAACTGGTACTGATGCACCGGGAATATTTTCCTACGTTGATACTTACACAGGGAAGGAACTTAAGTCTTTTGGTCTTGATCATTCTGTTGCACAAGTAATTCCACTCCCGCTTACAGATTCAACTGAACAACAGCTGCATCTACTAATAGATGCTAATGGACAAGCGCATTTGTACCCAAGAGCACCTGAGGCTGCTGCCATTTTTCAACGTGAGTTTTCAAACATCTACTGGTACTCGGTAGAAGCTGACAAGGGTGTTATTAAGGGACATGGATTGCAGAGCAATTGTGATGGTGAAGTTGCAGACAACTATAGTTTTGGTACCAGAGAAATATGGTCCATTGTATTCCCCTCAGAATCAGAAAAGATCATTTCAACCGTAACAAGAAAATCAAATGAGGTGGTGTTAGTTTCCGGTCAAATTTTTTCATGATTGCCACTTCTTTCTTTGTCTTCAAAGATTTATCCACTTTACATTTCATTAACTGCTCTTGCTGGTTAGTCTTTAAGTAACTTTCTGGTTGGGATTACAGAAAACCTTTTAAAGTAGGCAAACAGGCATCGTTTTAAAAAATGGCATTAGAGTTGTTCCATGAGGATGTGCATTTTTTTTTTTACTAAATAAATGTTGGGATTAGGTTCAATAAACAAAATTTTTTTTCTCAGGCTTTGAATTGCAAGCATTGTTTTTCAGGCAACGTTGATGCTTTTTTAGGGTCTAAAAAATCACAGTTTCTGTAGATTCTTCTTGTTTCTTTACAAGAACCTCAATTTTTACCATTCAGTTTTGTTTTGCTGAAGTTTCCAATAGAAACTTTAGATATAAACTCAATAGGATATCTTGGTTTGCTGACATGTTCCCTTGGTATGTTTAATTGAGGGTCTTCTGCATTTGCCTCCAGGTTGTTCATACCCAAGCAAAGGTTATAGCTGATCAAGATGTGATGTACAAGTATATATCAAAAAATTTGCTTTTTGTGGCCACTGTTTCACCAAAAGCCAGTGGAGATATTGGATCAGCCACACCAGGAGAATCACAGTTGGTTGTCTATGTTGTTGATACTGTCACTGGTCGTATATTACACCGAATGACTCATCATGGCTCACAGGGCCCTGTCCATGCAGTAGGTTTCGCCTTCCATTTTTGATGTCTTCAATGATATGCATTACCTTATTTATTGTCACCTTTTGCAGGTTTTTAGTGAAAACTGGATTGTCTACCACTACTTCAATCTCAGAGCACACAGATACGAGATGACAGTTATTGAAATTTATGATCAGTCCCGGGCAGTAAGTTTTCAATCTTTACAATTATGCAATATTGTTTGTCTTCTTATTATAAACAGTTTAACTTTTGCAAATTGAAATTCAGGACAACAAAGATGTTTTAAAGCTTGTTCTTGGAAAGCACAATCTCACTTCACCTATTTCTTCGTATTCGCGACCAGAGGTCACAACAAAGTTACAGTCTTACTATTTCACCCATTCTATCAAAGCAATAACAGTTACATCAACTGCTAAGGGTATCACTTCGAAGCATCTTCTTATTGGGACAATTGGTGATCAGGTTGGTTACAATCTTTTAAGAAACCTAGATTCCATTGTTGTTTCCAATTTTCTTTGAGGCAAACTAGTCATTTAATGATTTACATTTCCTGCTGTAAAGAAGGATGTATTTACTGAATGTAATTGAATGCTGTACAGGTCTTGGCAATGGATAAGCGTTTCTTTGACCCTCGTAGGTCAGTTAACCCCACACAATCAGAGAAGGAAGAAGGAATTTTACCTCTTACAGATTCATTACCTATCATTCCTCAGGTGAGTTGCCATATATCTTCTTCTTCTCTTCCTTTTCCCCTTTAGTCTTTGTGTCACTGTTTAATGTTTACTTTACTTGAGAGAACACTGTCGATTTTTGCTGAATCCACCGTCCCTGGAAGCAGTTCATTTCTGTACAAAAAAAAAATTAGTTGTAAGATGCAGTATAGAAATCGATTCCACATCAATTAATCTACCTTCCCTGGAATTGGTTCATTTCCCCTTTAGTCTTTGTGTGATTGTTTAATATTTAATTTCCTTGAGAGAACACTGTCGATTTTTGCTGAATCTACCTTCCCTGGAAGTGGTTCATTTCTGTACACAAAAAAACAAGCTGTAAGATGCAGTATATAAATCGATTCCACATCAATTAATCTAGAGCTTGGAGTGATCCATTGATGGATCCTGTCTTGTTTTCCTCCAACAATCTTGTACCCAAAATGGTTTTGTTTTTTCCTTCAAGATTTTGGTTTGGAGACCAATGGCACCTGATATGTTTTCTAAAATAAGGAGCTGCAAGTAAATTACGTGGAAGTAATCGATACAAGTGGAAGTAATTGCAGTCTTGGATTGTGAGTGCATGCGAGCGGATTACGGTACAAGTAAATTGGAATACTCTGACTTTTAGCAGAGTGACTGCTCTTCGCAATCAAAACATTGAACTTCGCAGACAGACATTCGTACAAAAACAAACCCACATCTCCCTTGAAACTGTTTCATTCTTTATGGCCGCAAGCTTTTATTTAATGTTTTCTTTTATTTTAATGAAGTTCGTTCTCGAGCTGACACGGATTATCACTTCTTGCAGTCGTATGTTACACACTCCCATAAAGTGGAGGGGCTACGAGGCATAGTAACAGTGCCTGCCAAGCTGGAGTCAAACACCCTTGTCTTTACATATGGTGTTGATCTCTTTTTCACTCGCCTTGCACCCTCAAGGACCTATGATTCTCTTACAGAGGATTTTAGCTATGCCCTGCTGCTCATAACCATTGTTGCACTTGTCGTGGCAATCTTCGTGACTTGGGTCCTGTCCGAGAAGAAAGATCTAAGTGATAAATGGAGGTGAAATCGTTTCTCCTCTAGACTGTCTGTACCCAGACAATTTTCTTTCTTATTTATTTTACACCTGAGTTACTTTCACTGGAATCAGATTAGTAGATTCACTCCGAACTTGTAATGTTAATTTTGTAGCATTTCCTTTTTCAATGGCATTTTTTGTACTTGCCATTATTACATTTTTGGTCATCATGTAAATTAGACATTGCTAAGGCAAGAGAATTGATATATTTGCTGTTCTCTATACATGCCGGGTCCATTCTTGTTATCTGAAGCAATATTTTGGAGGGAAATGCCAAATGGCCAGAAAAAAGGTGGAGGGCTGTGAAAGAGAAAGCTGGTAAAGTGGTCATTTAAGAATGGGGCCAAAATTTGACTGTTTCTTGGTAACAAGTCTGGTTTCTGAAACTGGAATAGGGAGCTGGGCCATGGTTTTTTTGTAGGTTTTTTCGAGTCATCCAAACCTAGCTAGAGAAGCCATTATTGAAGCCCACAGAGGTTGAAAGGTTGCTGTTTGGAAAGTTGGAATCTTCACCAGAGCCATCATTCGGAAGGTGAAAGGACCCATTGATTGGTAATTTGATAGTCACTATAATTGTACTTTGTCTTTCGTTTCGTACTAGTTATCGAGAGAGGGATAAAAAAATCTAACATGCTCACCACTGTCTGCAACTTTTTTCTTCAGTCATGAGATGTAATCCTTCCAGAGGAGGAGGAGGAGGCGAGTGTGAATAGTAAATACAGTTCCTGGCTAGGGCACACAAGATTGACAGAAGTGGAGAGTGAACACCTCTCTAACGAGACTTCTCCACCTGAAGTTTGCAAGATTTACCTTTTACTTGGGATGAAAATGACAGGCACTGTCACTGTAATTTGCCTGATCTTTTTGGAGTCTTTGTCCCATTCATCTCCCAGTCAAGGACACTCTCGTGAGCATATCTGCACCGTTTCACTGTCCAAAGGGATCAGCTCCATAACCCTCTTCCCTCTCTCTTCCATAATTGAGAACTCTTTAACTGCCACAAAAAAAGCACCTAAGAAGCTTGACACAGCACAACTTTCTTCAAGAAGAGAACACAGACTCTCAATCTCTCTTAGGTTTCTCCACAGAAACAGCTTACTACAAGGCCTTACACTTCCACCATGAAAACCCACCATCCAAAACTCAAAACACAGCCACGACCACTCTTTTTTTGTGGTTTCTTTCGCCAATGCACAGAAACTACTTTAAGTCCCACTACACCCAACCCACCTGCTCTTCCTATCTCCTCCACTATTCCTACTCCAGCACCACCACCCCAAACAGCAGCAGCACCACCTCCAGCACCACCACCACCACCACAACAATTACCTAACCAACCCCACCAAAAGTCCACCCAAGCTGAATCCTCTTCCTCCTCCTCCTCCACTACCACCTCCCAAAGTTTCACTCAATGGAGATTCCCTCTCTCGAACTCCCCACTCCACCAACCCAGACCCGAACCCGAACCCGAACCGAATCAAGACTCCGCCTTTATACCACCGTTGGCTCCTCCCATGCACCCCAACGACCTGCAAGAACTCCTCCGCCTGGCTGAGCTGCAACTTACCAACGGCTCAGAAACTGAGCAACTTTCTGCTCTATATCTCTTAGAACGCTCACTCGTACCCGACCCACCATCCGACCCGGTTTGCTCACCCGAATTAATGCGCGGGGTGGTGGCAAATTTGAAAAACAAAGCAGGGGTAAAACCGGCAACAAAAGTCTTATTGGCACTTTGCTTGGCGGAGGCCAACCGCCACGTTGCGGTGGAAGCTGGCGCGGTGGGGACGGTGGTGGAAGTGGCGATGGAGCTCGACGGATCTCCTGCGGAGAGGGCATTGGCGGCGTTGGAGCTGACTTGTACGGTGGCTGAGGGGGCGGCAGAGCTCCGGAACCACGCACTGGCGGTGCCGGTAATGGTGACAATGATGGGTAAAATGGCTGGGAGGGGGAAAGAGTATGCGATAAGTGCTCTCGCGGTGATTTATGGGAGTGGCGGAGTTGGGTCAGATGGTGTGCAAACTCTTCATGCGCCGCCAGAGGAGGTGGCGCGTGCAGTGGCGTTGGCTTTACAAGGAGACTGTACTGCTAGAGGGAGGAGGAAGGGTGCCCAGCTCTTGAAGGCTCTTCAAGAATATGGACGGGTAGATTCAACTCAAGAGGTGAATGAACAGCCGTGATTTGATTTTGATTTGTATGTCATGAAGAGAGAGGGAAATGATACTTTAGAATTTTATTAGCCCATGTACATGTAGAACTTATTAATAATAATAATAATTTTTTAATTTTACCAAATTATTATTATTACTATTACCACTTCATTTACTCATTACTTATTTTTTTTTAATTTGAGATCAAATTTAAGAAAAGCTTTTTGCAAACTTTTTTGGAAATTCATAAATTTAGTGCGGTCAATTTGTTTTAATCTTCATACATGAAACTAGTTATTATTTATTTAAAAAAGTAGTACAGATGGTCACTAATCAATGAATAAAAAAAATAATCATTTGACGAGGAGATTATATATAATAGATTTGTTTTCAAAAACTATTTTTTTCATTAAAATAAAAAGAACCAAGTTTAATTGAAATAGCCTAAATATAATTAAAAATTTGTTTGATATTATAATAATGTTTATTTTACATAGTGTTTTTTACT
>Ga0307510_10003363_pt1 | contig 18641 bp, 8 predicted proteins | sample 12_EM_MG_FD_207224 | JGI IMG/M metagenome (GOLD analysis project Ga0307510, IMG submission 207224) | Populus trichocarpa ectomycorrhiza microbial communities from riparian zone in the Pacific Northwest, United States - 12_EM | ecosystem: Host-associated > Plants > Roots > Unclassified | place...
GAAAGGTGGGACAAGGAGCAAACTGTTTGAAGGTACCTCCTGATGAGGATAGGAGGAGTTTGTGATGATATATACTTCTGTCTTTGCCCTAGTTAGTTGAGTTAGTGGACAGGTGTCGTTGTGCGAGAGACTGTTGTTGTCGTTGTGAAGAGAAGAGTTTTTCCCCCGCTTCTGTGTGCGATCGTATTAGGTGTGATTCCTTGGCGTCGTTTCGTTTCGTTTCGCCGTGAAGTATATCGTTTCGAGCCCAAGTTGAAAAACCTCAATGGGCGTCCAAGCCTACATGATGACTATATAAGTTTGAATCTACATACTACTGATCCCTGATCACTTGACTAATATGTCTGTCATGATTGTAGAAGATATTTCCACCATCCGCTCCCCCTCTTGAAAATATTTGTATTTATTTTGAATTTTACGCAGGGAATTGCCCCCCAGGAATCAACCCGGACTCTGAAATTCCCCTTAATCTTGCTCTGCTCGGTAAGGCAGCTGCCATCTTGATTAGAGGACGTGGTCAGACTCCTGCTTAAGAGGCTTTTGCCGGTTTATTAGTAATGTTTATAGAGGGAATTGCGGTACTAATGGCAACTGCTTTCTGTCAATACTCTCACTGTCTCAGCCAGTCTGGGCATTGATGTACACTGTAATTCGATGAGTTTGTGACAATCTGTAGGAGAAGGGATATAATTTAGACCGAGTGGATACCAAGAGTAATTTAGCAGATATGTCACTTTCGTGATGCCAGAACATATTTAATGCCATATTTCGCCCCGCTCTGATAGCCCCTTTGTCATTACCACTCGTCAGTATTGAACAGAATAATAGAGACAAGGTGTATGTTGAGTGCTATCAAGATTGGAGGCCGAAAGGGCTACCGTCAAAACTCGTTAAATCCACTATTGGAGATCAGGCCTTTAGCCTTCGCAATGCAACACAAAACACCCCGAGAAGGAATAGTATTGCTTAGACAAGATATATCTTAGAGAGGGTAATCTTGCTGGATCTCATTAACCAGTATTCGCTATTTTCTTAATCTATGCTAAGACTGTTGTGTTTTGGTGATGTGGTACAATTGAGATATCCGATAGTGGATATAAAGAGGTTTTACGGTCTTATCTTCCGCGAGTTCAGATATGTCAGGCAGGTCTCAGAGATTGCCCGGTGAGAGCAGTAGAAAATGTCGTAGTGAGTGGTTAAGTGCTGAGCTGGAGCATTTTCCTGCACAAGGACAACCCTCCAACCTCACCCCAGACCCGTTCACCCCCCCCACAAGCACTTTCTTTTCTTAGCTTCCTAGTATCTCCAAAGTTCGGCATAGTCCCACCCCAGGTACCAGCAGAAACCATAGAGGTGACCTCATCTCTGATATATGTCTCTAACTATGAACTTAAAGCATTGATATAATCCGAGTCCCGGGTCAGATAGAACTTCTATCGCATATCTTGTCTCACTCTCCTACCCCTCCTTGTAAGATCCCCACTCCACTGGCCGGTGATTTCGCCCAATTGCCGTCTGTGCGAGTTTCCAACCCTCTCTTCAAGTCCACGAACGGTGCGGAACCTTTGAATTCTTACCCTCATTCTCTTCGCGTTCGGCCTTCCTGGCGGCGAAACCGCACAATGACGAACAAGGAGCCGGCAAAATTGACTCGCATAAAGCATTCATTCCGCAACGAAAAGTAAGAGTCGTACACATGAGAAAATAAAGAGTGGGAGGGGGGAAGGAGAGTAATACCTTCGTGACTTTTGCCTTTTCTCTGTCTTCTCATCGACATTTTAGTATATCCTATCTAACTTGCCTTGGCCTTCGTCGAACGCTCCTCCAGCGAAAGTCTAACTTCACTCTGGGGGTCTCGAAATCGATCGCCCTCGTCGTGATTGTCATCCTTTTGACCCTCTAGACTATCATTAGCAAACACCTCAAATAAAGTAGCAAACGGCAGTGGGGCTTGTCTTAGTACTTCTGCACTTCACGAGGGAGCGGTCTTGATAGCTTCTTATCAAGGACCTTCACGTGCGGGATCAGTGTTGGATCGTGTTGTGAATTCAGTAACACCACCACTGAAACGAGCAATGTAGTTTGCCGGAGCTAGCTGATGGAGGGGGTTAGGTTGCATGACCTCGCCAGTTTATCGTTTGGCCGATAGTATGAATGGGGGGAAGTGAAGTATGTGTTGCAGGATATAAATTTGATGATGCAAGTTGAGCCCAAGGGCTAGACTCTAGGTGGTCACGTGGGACCTTGTTCCAATAAGCTATATCAGTAATATTATCTACAAGTACAAGTATGATGTACGGGTAGTTGCAACTTAATTTGCTAAGCGCGACATTACCTAGCCGGCAAAGTTATCCAGTTGGCGACATTATTTGTCCCTAAATCCTACCTTAATCTTCAACCCCACTCAGTGTTCGCTGGTAGGATTCAACCTTATCACAACCCCTGAGCTACAAGAACAGAGCCTACAAAGACTACACTAACATATAAATTACAATCACTCTAGCGAGGAATTTTTGCTCTTATCATGATATGATATTATCGGGTGAGGCGTAGGGTGCTTAGCCTTTTATTTTTTGAATTGCATCGGCAGCCTAAAAAAAAAATGCAAAAAACAAAGAAATCACCAAGCTCGATATTTACAGAATCTAGCTTAACTAGCCAACCCTAGCCCTGACTCCCCGGGTCGCGTCTGTATTAAAAATATACTCGGCCAACCAGGATTAAGGTCGCGCTTAGCAGAGCAAGAATTGGAGCACGATATTATAAGGGACCAGCTGGCGATGACTTGGCAGCATTGAGAGGAAGTTCTGGACAGAGGTAAATTAGCAGTTCACGAATTTAATACTAGCTTCTTCAAGCTTATGATCTATCTATTCTTACAGAGTTGCTTGTCACGCACAGTATTGTGCTTCAAATCACGGCTAAGAAAAAGAAAGCAAGACAAACACCGGGTTTACGAATAATAGAACAAGAGGAATGATGACCGAGAACACCACTATAGGACCGTGTCTAACAAGAGCTCCAACAGAAGAAACAGAGCAAACAGGCGAAAAAGAAACAAGAGAAAATGCAGACAAATAGCTAGGAGTGAGAAGAAACAGAGAAGAGCCCTTATCAAAGTCTATTCACGCTGAATGGACGGAGTTCATGCCTGCGCCAACTCCGTAAGCCAAGCTTAAGAAAAGAAAAAAGAAAAAACTTCCATAACTTCCCGGTAAAGCTAACTCTTAAGTTCTTACGGGAGGTTCGATTATGCGTGTTATTACGGTAAGAGAGCAGAGCTACAAGACAAAGACAAGAGCAGATGGCCCAATACCTGCTGGGGACAATTGATAGGGCTGAGTGGCCATTGTTAGGGCGGGGAGTGGATTTCCGTAGAGGGTATGGGAACTTTAGGGCCCACAGGGAAGCGACTGGAGGGGGCACGGACAGTTTGGTTTCAAGGAGGTCATTATCTGGGGACGTTGAGAGGGATCCTGCCGGCGGGAGTAGGGGCTGGCTGTTAAAATGGGTGATATCGGCATTAGGATCATAGGAGCTGGATTGTGTCTCCACCAGATAGTCGCCCCGAGGGTGAGCAGGTGGAGGGAAGGATGCCTGACCACCGCAACCTGCTGCGTTGGAATTGACATTGGCCAGTTGCTGGAGAATGTCCACAGTTCCATCTCGTCCCTTGGGGGTTGCCGACGGTGGTGGGGCTTGATTGTGGTTGTCTGGCACGGGTGTTCAGATGCCGTTTCGTTCCAAAATCACATTCACTATGGCCTCATGCGGGTTGTCAGCTGCCTGGGAGAGCGGCGTCCGGCCATATTCAATGTCCGCCTGGTCAGAATTGACGTCCTTTCGTTCCAAAAGGATTTTTACTACTCCCTCATGCCCCTCTTCAGCCGCCCACGAGAGCGGCGTCCGGCCATATTGGGTGTCTGCCCGGTCGGGATTGACCTCCTTTCGTTCTAAAAGTATCTTTACTGCCTCCTCCTGCCCGTCTCCAGCCGCCCATGAGAGTGGCGTCCGGCCATATTTAATGTCTGGCTGGTCGGGATTGACTTCATTTCGTTCCAAAAGCATCGTTACTACCCTCGAATTCCACTGCTCAGCCGCCCACGAAAGCGGCGTCCGGCCACATTCGGTATCTGCCTGGTCGGGATTGACGTCCTTTCGTTCCAAAAGGATTTTTACTACTTCGTCATGCCCCCCTTTAGCTGCCCACGAGAGCGGCGTCCGGCCATATTTGGTGTCTGCCCGGTCAGGATTGACTTCCTTTCGTTCCAAAAGCATCTTTACTGCTTTATACCGCCCGCCTCCAGCCGCCCAGGAGAGTGGCGTCCGGCCATATTCAGTGTCTGGCTGGTCGGGATTGACGTCATTTCGTGCTAAAAGGATCGTTACTGCCATCGGACTCCACTGCTCCGCCGCCCACGAGAGTGGCGTCCGGCCATATTTAGTGTCTGCCTGGTCAGGGTTGACGTTGTTTTGTTCTAAAAGCATCTTTACTATCCTCGCATTCCACTGCTCAGCCGCCCACGAGAGTGGCGTCCTACCACATTCGGTGTCTGCCTGGTTGGGATCGACATCATTTCGTTCCAAAAGGAGTTTTACTGCCAACTCACTCCCCCCTTCAGTCGCCCATGAGAGCGGCGTCCGACCATATTTGGTGTCTGCCTGGTTGGGATTGACGTCCTTCCGTTCCAAAAGCATCTTTACCACCTCCTGGTGCCCCCTCTGAGCCGCCCACGAGAGTGGCGTCCGGCCATATTTGGTGTCTGGTTGGTCGGGATTGACGTTACTTTGCTCCAAAAGCATCTCTACTACTCTCGGATTCGACTGCTCAGCCGCCCACGAAAGCGGCGTCCGGCCACATTCGGTATCTGCCTGGTCGGGATTGACGTCCTTTCGTTCCAAAAAGATTTGTACCACCCACTCATTCCCCCCTTCAGCCGCCCATGAGAGTGGCGTCCGGCCATATTTGGTGTCAGCCTTGTTGGGATTGACGTCTTTCTGTTCCAAAAACATCCTTACTACCTCTCCATGCCTCCCTCCAGCCACCAACGGGAGCGGCGTCCGGCCATCCCCGGCGCCTTGGCCGGGATTGACGTCCTCTCGTTCCAAAAGCATCCTTAATACCTTCAGCTGCTCGCCTCCAGCGGCCCAGGAGAGTGGCGTCCGGCCATATTCGGTGTCTGCCTGGTCGGGATTGACGTCATTTCGTTCCAAAAGCATCTTTACTACTTTCGGATTCCACTGCTCAGCTACCCACGAGAGTGGCGTCCGGCCACATTCGGTGTCCGCCTGGTCGGGATTGACGTCCTTTCGTTCCAAAAACATTTTTACTACCCCCTCATGCCCGCCCTTAGCCGCCCATGTGAGTGGCGTCCGACCATATTTGGTGTCTGCCTTATTGGGATTTACGTCCTTCCGTTCCAAAAGCATCCTTACTACCCCGTCATGCCCGCGCTCAGCCGCGAATGAGAGTGCCGTCCGGCCACATTCGGTGTCTGCCTGGTCAGGATTAACGTTCTCCCGTTCCAAAAGCATCTTTACTACCAACTCAAGCCCGCTCTCAGCCGCCAATGAGAGTATCGTCCGACTATATTTGCCTGCCTGGTCCGGATTGACGTCCTTTCGTTCCAAAAGCATCTTTACTACCCGCTCGTTCCCCCCTTCAGCCGCCCATGAGAGTGGCGTCCGGCCATATTTGGTGTCTGCCTGGTTGGGATTGACATCCTTTCGTTCCAACAGGATCTTGACTATCTCCTCATGCCTCTCGTCAGCCGTTAACGAGAGTCGCATGCAGCCATACCTGTATTTGCTCTCTGCCTGGTCGTGATTGACGTCTTTTCGTTTACGCGGGATCTTTTCAAACTCCTCATGCCTCCCTTCAGCCGCCCACGAGAGTGGCGTCCGGCCATATTCGGTGTCTGCCCGGTCGGGATTGACATCATTTCGTTCCAAAAGTATCTTTACCACCTCCTTGTGCCCCCTCTGAGCCGCCCACGAGAGTGGCGTCCGGCCACATTTGCTGTCGGCCTGGTCGGGAATGACACCCTTTCGTCCTAAAAGTATCTTTACTAACCCCTCATGCCCACCCTTAGCCGCCAACGCGAATGCCGTCTGGCAGTATTCGCTGTCTTTCTGGTCGGGATTGACGTCCTTCCGTTCCAAAAGCATCTTTACTATCCCATCGTGCCCGCTGGCAGCCGCCGACCAGAGTGGCGTCAGGCCATCTTGGTTGACCTGATCGGGATTGACGTCCTTTCGCTCCAAAAGCATCTTTACTACCCCCTCATGCCCGCCTCCAGCTGCCCACAAGAGGGGCGTTCGGTGAGCCAAGAGGTCCACCCGATCGGGGTTGACGTCCTTTCGCTCCAAAAGCATCTTTACTATCTCATCATGCCCGCCGGCAGCCGCCGACCAGAGTGGCGTCCGGCCATATTTGTCTGCCCGATCGGAGATGACGTCCTTTCGCTCCAGAAGGATTTTTGCCACCCCCTCATGCCCGCCATGAGCCGCGTACGTGAGTGGCGTCCAGTGACCATCATCACCATCATTGGTGTTTGCCTGGTTAGGATTGATGTCCTTTCGTTCCAAAAGTATCCTTACTACCCCCTCATCCCCTCTACCAGCGGCGCACGTGAGTGGTGTCCGGCCATATTTGGTGTCTGCCTGGTTGGGATTGACGTCCTTCCGCTCCAAAAGCTTCTTTACTATCCCTTCATGCCCGCCCTCTGCCGCCCACAAGAGTGGTGTCCGGCCATATTCGGTGTCGGCCTGATCGGGATTGACGTCCTTTCGTTCCAAAAGCATCCTTACTATCCCCTCATGCCCGCCCCTAGCTGCCGACGAGAGTGGCTTCTGGCCATATTTGGTGTCTGGCTGGTCAGGATTGACGTCCTTTCTTTCTAAAAGCATCCTCACTACCCCCTCATGCCCGCCCCCAGCCGCCCACCAGAGTGGCGTCCGGCCATATTTAGTGTCGGCGTGATCGGGATTGACGTCTTTCCGTTCCAAAAGTATCCTTACTATCCCCTCATGCCCGCTCCCGGCCGCCAACGTGAGTGGTGTCCGACCATTATTGGTGTCTACATGATTGGGATTAACATCCCCTCGTTCCAAAAGCATCTTTACAATCTCCAACCACCCTTTGTAGGATGCCCATGTGAGAGCCGTACTCCCAGTGCAGTCGCTTGCGTTAACATCCCACTCCTTCATCTCCAATATGGCAGCCGCTGCCTCCACCATCCCAAGATATGCTACCCCGTGGAGTCCGGTGAATCCCCGAGGTCCCCCTTTCCCGTTAAACAATGGACCAAAGAACTTATAGTGCTCATACCGCAATAACAGGAGCTGAGCAGATATATGCTCATCAAATCTATCCAGAAGCCTCATTGCAAGTATCTTCACATTTTCCGTCATCCCGCTTCTTGTGTGCTCCCCCCAGTAGATAGAAGCATATTCTAGAAGAGGCATTGCTGGGGGGGCCGCGTCTAGAGTTGGCGAAAGATCTCTAACAGATCCAAAATTGAGATACGTCAAGCAAACTTCCGCAATAGTTGAGTGGGGAATATGGAATAGGGTAGGATCGTTTAAGAGATGGTCCTGCAGGGTGAAGTGCATAAGTCGGACCGTGGACGAGGACGCCTCGACCGTGAGAAGACCCAGACAGGAGGATAGGAGTGTCCGCATGGCAGGAATGTTTTCCGGATCCAGATCTGTAGATCCTATCTCCACTCCTAGGGCATCACAGAGTTCCTTGGCCAGTAGTGGCCTTTCCGAATACGACACCCACATCAGTGCCCTCAGCCCAAGTACTGACTTATTTCCTCTCTGCGCCTTCAGCCGGGTTAGGGTGGCTGTGTAAGCGTCGCTCAGTCCGTTGCCTCCCGCCATCTCTTCAAGTTTCTTTCTTCTCTGACGAATTGTCATCTCCCCTAGAACAACCTCAATGTTTAGCGAAACAAGGAGGAATCTGCGAAAGCTTTAGTAAGTATACATCGTGGATAGAGGAAACGCCAACGAACATATTACACATCTTATCCAGAATGATTCTCACAATCTCCCCCCGTAAACGATTGTCCATCGCGTCTGGTGTGTCATCCCTGTCTAACTTCATCTCCACATAATTCCTGATATCGTCCTCGTTTGGGGTGATAGGTATCGCAATCGCCTTGGTAAAATGTTTCTGAACGGCTTCCCAGACATGGGGTCTCCCGGTAAGGAATATTCTCGTCCCTGGGGACTCCCGAACAATATCGCTTAGCGACTCAAGTAGCTTGGGAAAATCATTGGGCAGGCATTCATCCAGCCCATCGATGCAGATGAACACATGGGGTAGCTTAGCAATCGTGATCCGTAAAATTCGCATTAGATCCGCAAGTAACGGCCTTCTCCCTTCCTCAAATGCCTTCCGTATATCCTCCGGGATCGCCCTGCCTACTAGCCGCTTCAAAATCGCTCCCAATATGTTGATGACTGTGTGCTCTCGTTGAGCTTTGTAGTCGCAGTACAACCATGCAACCACAATACCTTCCTCCCTTGCCTGATCACACAGCTTGTCGATTACCAAGGAACTAGAATTTCTGCCCATTAGTGACATTCGCTTATAAGAATCTGGCTACGGACCTCAAATATGTCTTGCCTACTCCCGGATCCCCGGAGCAAAACAAGACCGCCTGATCGACTCCACCCTCACTCCCCCTCCACTCCCGAAACTCGCTTGTTTCCAACAGCCAATCCCCGACACCTTCAAATCGGTTGGTGCGCAAGCTATCGTGTCTGTCATCTGGCTCCAGCGGAGAAAGCCAACGCATAATCCTTCCATCCTCGTCGGAGCCATAAATGGTGGTGTTGAAACTATCCGTTGTGTTGCCGCAGTTAGCACTACCGTCGCCGAATTTGATCGATTGCATATTCTGGGCCATGATGTTCTGAAATGGTGGTTGAGTGTAAAAATGGTACGGTACAGCGATACTGGTATGGATGATAAATGGAAGTTTACAAAACCTTTCTGAGAAAAGCGGGGAGGTGTGACTCCTTATGTGTCAACCACCCACCAACCAGTTCCATGCCCCGGAAATACCACACCTTGGAGGTTTTGATAAATTACCGCAACTTGACTTCGCCCCGCAGATGACTCTACGGTACTCGACTAATACTTTCCCGATTTGAAAATACGCACCGATTGCTGATTATTAAAAAGTGCGAATCAAAATAAAATAATAAACATGACCGAGTTCCTCGCCCCAATCTATAAAAATGAGATAGGTCGGTGATATATTTCAGGTGAGATATTTTCATCTCTTCCGGCACGGCGAACTCCACCTCCCTACAAAGCCGGTGTTCTTTTGCATGGTTATTTGGTAACCACCCCCCCCCCCTCTTTGGGAGGTAATGTGTACTGGGGTCCCACCCATCATTCGGCCTACTGGGTCCTTCGTAAAGTTGGTATTTGTCTCGCGTTTTGTCGATTGCGGCGTTCAGCATAACACAATCCATTGCAAGCGGGTAAGTAGAATAGATGGCGAGCTTGAAGAAGTCAATTTTGAATTGGTGAGCGGCTGAAATATCTTCTTCTAATCCCTCTCACTAGGGGGGCTAAGCGATCACCAGCAGTTCCCCTTCAAGGTTGTCATTCTCCGAATCAGGTTCTGTCATTCTACCAATAGCAAGGAAGAGTAGAACCCTAACCCTAGCTGGAAGGATATTATTTTAGCGCAGGCAAATTCTCTGCCCGCTTCGGTGATAGGCCGGTAATTGGTCTTTGGAGTCTGGGTTAGTCAAGCCAGACCTAGTAAATATAACAAATGGAGGCTTTGTTTTCCGATTTGAATATTTTTTAATGTTGGCGAGCACAAGGGAGGCTGTGCCCCAGCGGGGAGGCTGTGCCCAAGTGAACCTTAGCAAAGCCTTGTACTAGAGCTCAGCACAAATCAGCTAGGAAACACCCAAGGCCTAATTATCACACCAGTAGTATCCCAGCCAATATTAGCCCCGATCAGCATTCCCCTAGTCCGGTGGTTTTTCCTAAAAACCACTCATTGGCCTGCATTTCCCCGGCATGAAATCATTGATAATATCCTACCGGCAGTTGTCAGTCACATTGTTGTGCTTTTCTTCGGACCCGCATCCGGAAAGCCAACCTCTTGCTCCATTTCTGGTCCCGCGCAAAATGAGTTATGGCGGGTTGATGGAGCTTGACAAACATAGTCTCTATCAAAAAATCACAATCTACCATAGAACCTCAACCTGTCCTACAACCGGACTCACCCCAATAGTGACACAAGCCATTGCAATGGAAAAGAGGAAAGAGGGAACGATAAGGCAACAAGAGTTGGACCTTGACGGGGGCTGGAGCTATTGCGGATAGTAATAGTGCTTTGTTGAGAGGGTTTTGGATTAGGGATATGCATTGCCCTCACCGACAGGGCAGCACAAGCACCAGGCAAGATGTTTTTCCTACAAGGGTTGCGAAGTAAGTCCATGGATGGTGGTATGATAAGAGATGCAAAGACACCAGACAGCAGCACAGTGTGGTTGCATGTCGCTACGGTACGTCTTCCTATGCGAACAAAAACGATGTCTCAGATATCGGGACTATCCTCACCTTGTGCGAAAACATTTTACTCGTTGCTTGTAGATTCTAACTTATTTTCCGTGGGAGTATGACTGAGGGTACCAATATGTCATGCCATCGGCTGGACTACCGGTACATGAGGTATTAAGATCAAAGCGATGATAAGAGTCATGGCAATATATATTGTGGCTGCTGATAGTTACAAGTAGGGCAACATGGCGCGTATCTACTCGAGTATATAGAAATAATTAAGGCAGTAACCGTTTCCCTTATTATTCCTGGTTTATTATTTGCCTTGTAACTGCGGCTTTTTGTCCGCGCAACTATAATACCGGTACTCTGGGGGATCATTAAAAAAGTCGAGAACATAACTCTTATCGTTATCGAGGGTGGCGTGGGATTAACCTGCATACTGCAGGACTGCAATTTTTAATGAAACCCCTCAAGTTGACTTGCCTAAATATCTGTGAAATGCCTATCGGCGAAGGGAGCCAAGGCTCTTGCCGAGGGGGTTGGCCTGCCAAGTTTTATCACCCGGAGCCTTGCAAGAGTTTCCGACACATGGAATTGCCTCGGGGGGGTCTGTTATATTTGTGCATCGCAAAAGTTTCCGGAAGTATGAACTATTGGGCGCTAAGTTAGGTAGGGCAGCCTACTCAAGTGCAAGTGTAGGAACTAATTAACTGGGACAGACATGTATACATTCCGCTGGTTAACATGAATAATTGTTTCATAACTTCATGCAGGATCCATCCCCTAAACTGCTGAGACATTCAGCCAGTTTAAAATGTTGAACACTAATGTAATTTACGGCCATGCAGCTCTCTGCCAGGATGTGGCTCACCATGGCAACCACTGGTTCATCAAATGTATATTTGATTATCTGCATACATTGTACTGGTAACATATTGAAAATTAGTTAAATAGTACTTTTGAATATGGAGATTCAGAATCTGGTATTTTCATTTGATAATAAAAGACTGTTCTTCTTGTATATTGACTTTAGTCTGAACTGGCTCAAATAGCATTCTTTCTACAATAGTCGTAGAGAAAATTGAAATCAACAGCAAATATGATAGTTTAAGCATGTAATAAGATCTTATAGGGCTTGAATTTGATGTGAAAAGTGTTTTATTATTGGCTTGTAGCTATGTTGGAAGATGTATTGACAGTAAAAACAAGAATAGCAAAATATATACTCAATAAACTGGATAAAATTATATCTGCTATTAGGGTTTACATAAGATTCCAATACTTTCTGATATACTTCAATTAAGTAATTCTAGATATGATATAAACTTTCAAGGCAGTTGGTTAAGCCTTGGAAATTTTATTCCATGTTTATTGAAAAGTAATTTAAAAGTAAATTATACCCTTTAGCCACAACCATGAAGGCTACATATACTGTATGAGGATAAAAGCTGAGTTATAGTATCTACTAATATATTTAAAAATATTGAATAAGTTTTAGTGAGATTGGGTATTGCGATTTGGAGATTTCGTATGATATCTGAACTCCAAAAAGACTAAATATAAGGAGCAAAATTCACCCATTTTCAAGTTCAGATAAAAAATCTCCAAATCCTAATACTCAATCTCACTAAAACCTCTTAGATAGCTTTAAATATATTAGTAGATACTATGACTCAGCTTTTAGCCTTATCGTTCATATGTAGCCTTCATAGTTGTAGCTAAAGGTTATTATTTCTCACTAAATTACTAACCAATAATTATAGAATAAAATTTGCAAGGCTTAACCAACTGGCTTGAAAGATTATATCATATCTAGAATTACTTAATTGAAGTATATCAGAAAGTATTGGAATCTATATAAACCCTAATAGGAGATATAATTTATCCAGTTTATAGAGTAGATATTTTGCTATGCTTGTTTTTACCGTCCATTATTACCCTGGCGGGAATAGCTTACCTAATATTTAAGAGCAAGGTATATGGTTTCATAAGATGACCATACATCCGAACCCAAGCTCCCGGAGCGATAACCTTCCCAGAGGGATTTGGAAGACGACTCGGGACACTGAATGAGACTACATTTCAAGATATATTTAACGCATTGGAATGATATTCAGAGAACACTACTCCTCTCATTTTCTAGTTGCATATGTATTAGCTGAATAATGCTTTGATAGCTGGATATCCGAACTGATCACTCCATTGTTATTAGTATGTAGGCATTTGGACAGCATATTCATACATGGTCTATCATGACAAAGAGAGGGAAGACGGTCTACTGGTGGAGTGGGGATACCCTCAGAAACAATAACAGTTTGGGAGTTCCTCTGAGTTGAGCTGGGCAAGATTTCAGGGTCAAACGGTGTTCACACTTTGTTCTGACGAACTGAATGGTTAAGAAAATACTGCTTGGCTAAAGAATAGGAAGTAGCATGAACATTGGTATAAATGGTAGGGCTCTCCCCCGGTCATTGAAGAATCATCAAGCAACGGAGAAGAGACCTTAACAATATAACAAGTTAACAAGCAAGTTATATTTTAACTCTTTGATATTTAACTATACTTTATCTTTCTACCTTTAACAAAACAATTACCAATGAGCCTTGCTGACTATCAATCCGTTGACTCAAATATCCTCCCCATAGTTAGTGCGGAATCCTGCCATGTTAGCTACCCTGTAACACAATCCATCTCTCAACATAGCTACAAGCCAATAATAAAACACTTTTCACATCAAATTCAAGCCCTATAAGATCTTATTACATGCTTAAACTATCATATTTGCCATTGATTTCAATTTTCTCTACGACTATTGTGGAAAGAATGCTATTCGAGTCAGTTCAGACTAAAGTCAACATACAAGAAGAAGCCTCTTTTATTATCAAATGAAAATACCAGATTCTGAATCTCCATATTCAAGAGTACTATTTAACTAATTTTCATTATCTTACCAGTACAATGCATGCAGATAATCAAATATACATTTGATATTCCTATGGTTGCCATGGTGAGCCACATCCCAGCAAAGAGCTGCATGGCTGTAAATCTTAGTTATTTAGTAGACAACCCCACAACCACCAATACCAAATAGAGAGACTAGAGTTCTAGGGCCCAAGGGAAGTTACCAAATATTACGTCTAAGTGTAGATATTTGTTACTGTATTTTAAACAAATCTATGTTTATTTCTCGCTTCCCATTCCACATGCCTGCATTGAGGTCAGAAGGCCCAATTTTGGACTAGCGCATATGAAGTCATAACTCACCACATACAGGATGGGATCGTCAAACTTGGTGGAATATCTTGACCGCATTTCGAGTTTTGCATTTTTCTACTCTATATTGTTGGTGCCAACCTGATTGGTATAGTAATAGTCCAAATAGGACCTGCTGACTTCAATCGGGCTACTTGAATACAGTAAATTCATAGCGGGGGCAATGTTGGTTCAGGGCCAATGTCAGAAACACAGATACACTGGGGAGTATGCTTCAGTACAAACGAAGATGAAACACCATGAACACTCGGAATAACGACAAATGTTGGTTCTGGTTCTCACATTCACTAACGGTATTCAAAGCTGAAAGCAAGAATTTTGCATAAAGTTTAGCCCAGGATCTTGCATAGGGCACTTTGCAGAATTAGCCAATAGTGTTGAGAGAAACTGAGTAACATATTTGAGAGGCTCGGAAAAGAAAGCAGCCTTAGAGTATCATACTTGTGGCAAGAATAAGTCCTCAAGCCATGGGAGCAACCACCATGCCCCAAACATCGTGAGAACAATATTAGTGGTACAATCGCAACCACAACCGCTTGGGCGCAAATTAAATACTCATGCAAGGTTTATGACAATGGTAATTCCTCATCAACTACCCTACTTTATCAATTAGCTACCTGACCATTAATCCTACTACGATCTGTTTCATGCATAACTTCCCAAATACTTTCTTTAACAGGGCTCTCTTGAAATGGTTTTTCTATTATTTTTTCTATAAGGGGATTCCAGTACTATTTACCTATGGTTGATCGTTAATTATTGCTGAGGTATGACCGTTAAGGCATGGTGGTTGAGGCATGGCCAAATACAATTAACGAGTATTTAATTTGGGTCCAAGTATAATAACCATTAATTCCGAACCCTGTATATTTGGGCCTCTCCGGGTCTCTATCTTCAGGCGAATCAAGTCTGACCTTAGATTTCAACTGTTGTCATGATTTGAGTCATTGCACCTATCGTATTGCAATGCTTGCCTGCAGGGAATTGTGGTTGTGCCTGTTACCTTCAAGTTCCCCCTAGCTTACACAGCTTACATCTTTTACTCTTACCCATTACCGACCTCCAGACATCGGTAACTGGAGTATTGTATGGTATGATAAGGTAAAGTAATCGTAAACTAGCTTTTCCCAAGTGTGCCAAGCTTACATTAAACAAGAGAGTAAGCTAAAAAATTTAACTTTCAATACCCCTACTGTGTAGACCTCTTCCCGACATCACCCCGGAACCGACATTGCCCCCGCTACGATTTTACTCGTGTCTCCGGGCAAAGATTGGGAACCTCTTTGGGAATGGCCTCTGCCGGCCGTACAGTACTTGTACAGAGGATAGTCTTGACGCAGCATTTCTCAAGACGTACTGTAGTGGAAAAACCCTGAACGACTATCTAAAGTCAATGAAGGAGATTAAATTCTTCTGATCACAGAGCTGACCATTAACCATTAAACCGGATCTCCTCCACATGTGCGGGCTTGTAATAAATTTACATGAAAGTTCATACCAAGCGATGGATAAGTTCTTGAGGCATGCGCTCCCACTCTGTACATAGGGTCCCTTGTCCACGCTGTTTTGTTTCCTCACCGTTTCCAACAAGCACACAAGATATTGTGAATGATCCAGCATTGCGATGATTTGTCGGATCATTCTCATATCAGGTCCTCACCAGCTGCTCTGCTCGGACTCTACTGACATCCAAAGGGCTCGAACACTATCCCTTTTGCGGGTTGAAACGAAACTATTCTAAAGGAGGTACCTAATCTTGGCGCGGAGACACGAGTACAGTCAGCGTCTTCGGCAGATCCTCTCACAAGCTAAATTTGGCTTACCGTGGGTTGCTCAAACGCGGTGTTGTGCCATAGGGTGCGTCTTGTCGTCGACAGCTTTTCAAACCTTGATAATCACAAAAACGAGAGTTGCAGATTACAACAAAAAGTCAGGGCGCGTCTGGTCGTCCCGAGTTTTTCAAACCTTGATAATCACAGAAGGCGAGTTTCAGCTAGCAACCGGAATGAATAATCACGAGTTGTCAAAATCCAAAATTTTCAACCTCCAAGAAGCGTGTCTGGTCACCACAAAAATCAATTTAACAAAAAGTCCCTCAAAAAACTAGAATAATTATGATTGCAGTATCATACTTATTTTTTATTTGTTTTAAAAAATTGATTCCCGTGGATTATTGTAGCTCTGTGTACACTTTCCCAAAATGAGAGTTTGTGAAATACTGGTATGATCAGTAATTTGAGAAACCTCCGTTTTGGCATGATTATTTAGTTTTGATTAGTGAGTTTTTGTGTACAACCAGACATGCCACTCGAAAGCAAATTAGAGTTTTGGGGCAAACCTCCATAACCGTGGTCATAACGAAGGTTTGAGGTGGCAACCAGAGGCTCCCTCACTCAAGAGAATCAGAATAATTATTCTGAGAAAACTATTTACACCTGTATTTCAATTCTTATTTATATTTATTTATTTGTTACAAAATTTTTTGACTGGCTGTGGGCAATATTGTATCCTGAGCCCACTGTTCTGAAATGAAGGTTTGTAAAATACTGGTCTTGCCAGTATTTCAGAAACCTTCATTTTGACATCATTATCACATCTTGATTATCGAGCTTTTGTGGCAACCAGACATGCCATTCAAAATCAAAATAGAGTTTTGGGGCAAGCCTCGATAATCAGGGGTCAAAATGAAGGTTTGAGGTGGCAACCGGACGCGCCCTTAATACCTCATGAACCAGGCATCGGAGTTCCCAGTGCAGTTTTCACAATGCTACAGCTACTTCTCCAATGGCCATCCATGGAAAGCTTGATGCCAGAGCTACCAAGCAAGACCTTTAACTTATTTTTAGCTGTCGCCATTAGACTGGTAGTTTGGTACTGTTGGCATGCTTCGTGCGGCCTGATGCAGTTCGCATCGACTGACAGCATTATAAGAAGCGTCGAATTCTAAATTTTCGTCAGATTCCACCGATACAACTCTTCAAGAAGCGACAATATCCCACCGATACTCTGGACACTTTGTTTTCACTCGTGTTACTTGTATCAAGTAAACTTGACGCATTTCTTCCTTCCACGAACTCCTTTCTTTCGCTTCTCCCATCATAGTCCGAGTCCTTCTAAGTCGCCCTTCGACACTTCCTGATAGAATGTGGACCGACCTCCTGCCAACACTACTCCTGCTTCAGAGCATTGCAGTCCAGGCTCAGTTACCACCGATGCCGAAAAGTGGCCTTTTCACTCAAATCGTCTGTGATAGTATTACTCAAACCCACCTCAACCAGATTGTACTTTTCGATAAAGATCGTAAAAACCTGGGAACTGTTGCTGAAAGCTGTTCCCTTATTTCAACCTGCAAACTCGAAGGCTTTAGCAATATTACTGTAGGCCCATATACAGTGATGCACCCCAGGGCATTCTTTGGTACCTGCCTATACAAGAACGCGCAAATGGAAATTACCGCCACGGATGGGTTCAACACAGTGAGACAGCAGCTATTCGCCACCTGCGAGCTTAGTCCGTTCCAGTGCCAATCAGGTCTGGACAAACCAAGCGTTGGGGAACTTCACGAAGTTAAAATAAGCGAGTTCCCCACCGACCTTAAGCCAACATCGATTGTCTTGCGGGAGTATAACAAGGACGGTTGCCCTGCGGATCAGAATTTTTCCGACACAATTTCTAACACCGGCGGATGTAGTCTCATCACCACCCCCGGCATTACCAACGTGGTAGTCGTTCCGAAACCTGATATGCCGTCGACCTGCGTTCTTACTCTCTTCGCCGACACAAATTGCTTCAGCTCCAGCAACCCGCAGCTTGGCCCAATCACTCCTGGTTCAAATCCTGGTTCTTGTATTGGACCGCTTCGGAATCAGAATGGTGATGTGTTCGAACCGAAAGCGGCAATGCTCAAGTGCTGAATTTACGGGGTCTCGAGGTGGCTTGATCCAGGAAGTCAACGGCAACAGCGTAAGGAGGAAGGAGGAGGTGACCGTTTACCATTGGTTCTTTGTTTTCTTTTTTTCATCTCATTATTTGATTCCCGTCACTCTATTTCCTTTACCCCATTGTTTTGGCATTTGCATATCATGGTGGTCAATATTAGGGTTGGGTTTGGAGGGCATTCATCACACCTGATTAGTTAGTCAATAGAAAAAACCATCACACTCTCAAAGTATCACACTCTCAAAGTTTTGGCCCACTCTTGGGTCTCACGGGTGAAGTTTAGTGACAAGAGTTAGGACTGAAATTTGCATGAGTGAGCTTTAATCCCTCTTACTAGGGGCTTATTCGGATTGGGGTGGTTAAGCAAAGGTATTGGTGGCCGTGTGCTATCTCTAATTGCATAATACGGTACCATCCCGATACTTATACATTTTACGGATACACACTCAAGGGTTGAAAAGGTTATTTAATTCGGAAAGCACAAACTACCCTGATGGATTGTGTATTGACGTGTTACCCCACCAGCATAGAGCTGAATAGAGGGATCCAGCAGAAAATATAATCCCTACCAAAAATGCCAAGCATGACCGGAGAAACTTGATGCGAACCTCAGGAAATTTTTGAGTTCCAGCACTGAGACAGGATACCTAGACAACCTGAAAGCCGGTGGGAAACAGCTTGAGACCTCGCCTTGCCCAAGTTGTCATAGTGCTGGAGGATTGTAGGTAGAAATAGAAGCTGCCATACTTATCAGAGTTTAGGTTTTGCCTTAGCCATTGTTTACATCTTGGTATTTCTTTCAAGGATAACCACGACCCCTACCACCCACCAGTGGGTTGTAGGGGTGTTCACAATCCCTACAGAAAATACCAACTGCAAGAGCTTG
>Ga0307510_10003364_pt1 | contig 18635 bp, 10 predicted proteins | sample 12_EM_MG_FD_207224 | JGI IMG/M metagenome (GOLD analysis project Ga0307510, IMG submission 207224) | Populus trichocarpa ectomycorrhiza microbial communities from riparian zone in the Pacific Northwest, United States - 12_EM | ecosystem: Host-associated > Plants > Roots > Unclassified | place...
ATGGTTTTGCATGCGTGCAAAAACCATAAATTTTAACAAAATGGGTTGATACGATCCAAAAAAGGGTTCAACAAGAAAATTTGGATTCTAGCGTAATTGAGCTTATTGTCCAGTTTTATGCTATCAAACATAACTCTCAATTCGATCGTTAGATCGGACTGAAATTTAACTAGTAGGAGTTTTCATACATATTTTTCTACGATTACAATTTTTTTTGTAACTTAACTAGCTGGAAATTTTTTGTGACTCAAATCAAGAAGATATGAAAACAAGCAAAACAAAACTATGATTATGATTTCGTGAGAAGCAAAGCAAATTCGTATGAAATATGGACGATACGAAGACTCGAAATAAAATAGAAGCAAAAATTATTGAAAACACTTATTTGACTCCTAAATAACCCAAATATAACATAAATAAACTGAATAGGTTGAAATAAATAGTAGTAAACACATTTTTGTTACTTGATGCAAATCTGACACGTTATGTAATTTTAAGCACTAAAATTGAAACCCAAACCAAACCATATTAGAACAACATCAAACTTGATATGTAGTACCCTTGTACACAATAAACAATAGATATCAGTTTATAGATTATTATCTTATGCTTAGGTATCGAAAAACAGTGAACGATCAGATTAAGGCAAAATTTAACTAAGAATTGAAACACCAATCAAATGATATAAAAAAGAGCTTAAATTTAATATATTATGCTATTTAACCTCAAATAAACAATATATCAATTTCAAAGTGATCTTAATATGGTATGATTTGGTTTCTCTATTTTTTATGTTTTCGCGGCAGAATTGAAACAAACTTCAACGTTTATTCTTCCTCTTTTTTTGACTTTTTATACTACTGATATGTTTATGGATAGTAACAAAATGAAACAACCTTTTTTTGGGTACTTAGATGCTAAAAACACAAAGAAAAGAATACTGACTAAACTTATGAAACACAAAGAAAAAAATCAGAAAGATATGATCATGATTTTGGAGCCTAAATTTGATACCAAGTGATGCAAACCTCGTGTTTATGTGATCACGCAACCCATAACAAGATTAACAATGAATTTTGGAAAGCCAAAATAGGTCTAAAAAAGTGTGACACAATGAAAATTTGTTCGAAGGTACCAACACTATTGAATAAGACCCTTACCCAATGAATACAAATTCGCGAATAAAAAGTATAAAAAAGATGTCATAACTCTAGTTAATCTTCGATAAGTCAAGTTTGTTCTTTGTCCTAACAAAGAAAATCTATTGTATCATATAAAGCACAAGTTTATTTTATAAATCCACGGCTGTTGAAAATTTCAGCTTACAAAACCTTATATAATAGTTCAACTAATAACCCTAATGACCTTAAAACTTGTGGGCTAATATTAGCCAACTTACAATAAATCCAAAGTAAGTTAATTAAGCATAAACATAAAGAAAATAATAAAAATAATAAATTTGACACATAAACTAAAGTTGTTGCATATAATCAAATAAAATATCCTAAGATAGATAAATTTCATAATTTAAATAATGTCACAAACAAAATTTTCATTCTAGAAACTCTAGAATCTTTGTTGCCACCTTTAAATATCCAAAATAAGATAAGAAATTAATTGCTAAAGTTGCCTCCCATTTAGTTTTCTTGTTTGTGTAGGATAATTAATTATATGATACATATCAAAACAAACACTCGTGGAAGTATCATTTTCTCAAACTGTATTGAACTAACATTTTGAAGATAATGCAGATATTTAGCTCTTGTAATACAATTTGCATGACTATTAAGTAAATGAATTTTTTTTTTCCAATACATAGATAAGGAGCATTAACTACCCTTTATAGTTTTTCAAGTTTGCTTTTGGCAATCAACAAAGATATTGAAAACAAAACCCATACACTTGAAGGAAAATTAGCACCAAGATATGGGAAATGAAGATCAATCATTTAGATATTATACAACATATGTAATTATTATTCAATGCATAAGTAACACATGGTATATATATATTAAATCCATAACTCCATTTAAGCAAGGTTTAAAAATAATTTCTAGACATAAAAATGCAATATACTTATTTATAATGGATACTTTTTTAAAAAGAGAAACGTTAAATATTCTTGTGAGACGTAAAAAAACAGCTCCTCATTTCTTATACCTTTAAGGTTATCTGGCCCTAACTTAACCAAGAAAAATCTTCAATATAGTCGTTCCTCATCTAGAACTCCACTAAATCTGCATTAATATTAAAGTTCAACACTTGGCATTTAAATTAACAAAGTTCAATACTTAAACTCTTACTTAACATAATTAACTAAATTATCTTATGAAGAGAAGCTAAATGCAAGTCTATATAACTAGACATAACCTTTTTGTCAATTAAAACATGAAATCCATATGAACAGATGAAAACACTTTCTTTTCTTTCTTAAGATTTAAAATCTTAAGAGATCTTGGTGTGAATCTCATGAATATAAAGATCTAGAAACCCATAAGTAAGATTGACACAATCCCAAACAGTTAAAAATTAGATTTGAGATAGAACTTTGACCTATAGATAACATTGTATGAGAGAACTAAAAATATTTGAATTGACTTGATCTTATTGATCATAAAGAATCAGGAACCTAAAGTATAAAAAGAATGTCATAAAGTAAGTTATACTTTAATAAATTCGATTATTCTTTATTTAAATAAAGAAAAAAACATGCTGATCCAAGCAAAATGCCAATTTTATTCAATGATTCATAGCTGCCAAAATCTAATAGCAATAAACAACTTAAATAAACTTAACGAACAACCCATTAATAACCTTAATGGATCATAGACAATGGCCCAAAACAAAACCCAACTAAAACTAAAGCCCAAAATACATAATAAACCTTAAACAATGACTGATAGACCTAAAACTTATGGGCTGATATGGATCAACTTACAATTAAATCCAAAATAAATAAAATAAGCCTAAAAACTGTTAAAATAATAAAAATATACAAGTTCGACCCATATACCAAAGTTACCACATATATAAGAATAAAATAACCTAAAATAATAGAAATTCCCTAGCTTAAATAGTTTTATAACTGAAATCAAATCCTAGAAAGGCTAGGATAACAATTGTTTCCCCTTAGAAATCCTATATAAGCTAGGAGAATCAAATCTAAAATTGTTGCTCTTTTGTTTCCTTCCTTAGCTAAGAAAATTTAATTGTTGTTTTAAATAATCCTCTTAATGTAAGGAAGGTTGCTGCCCCTACTAATCCTCTTTGTAAGATTAGAAAACTCCTCAAAATAAGTTGTTGAATATCCTTGTATTATTAGAAAAATAACCATTTCCAAATAAGAAATCCACAAGTCAAAAGGCAACAAATAACAAAACATGTATAACACCTTCTAACCTATACTATAATGTCTTTCTGAACTTTGATTGACATGAAATTTTAACCTAACATAGAAAAATATCTCTAGAAACTTATGGTCAGATTCCAGCCCTATCTAGTCGACAGATTGAGAGTTATGTTTGTTAAAGTAAAACTAGACAATAGAAAACATTACACCAAAATCTGAATTTGATTGTTGAACCCTTACATGGATCGTATCAGACCCACACTTAGTTTAGTTTTATAAGGTTACTATCTACATCCTCTTAAGATTAAGTTCCTAACTATAATTTCTCCTTATTTGAAAGGAAGAAACAAATAACATATATCATAATTGATTAGGGAATTAATGATTAGTCAACTAATTAGTCAACGATGGGTTACACAAATATTTGTTTGAATAACAACCTCATACATGACTTATATCTTCGAATTCACAAGACAATACCCTCGAACAAGCTTATACCCCCCGAATCCACAAGTCAACACCCTCAGACATGGTTTTATAGATTTGAATCCATGATGACCGAACCTTAGACATGGTTGATATATATGAATCCAATTGTTACAATCAAATGCACCTAAATCCAATTGTTACCCCAAATGCAAATGCACTACCCCTAGTCAAACTTGGTCTACTCATTATCAACTATAAAGAAAAAAAATACACTCATTTAATAAAAAAGCATGTCTTTTGGCAATGTGTCTCTAAAGAGTTGATCTTATTATTTTCATAAATAGCACACAACTCATAAAAACCAAAACTAAGATAGATTTTATAATGACCCTCTGAATATGCTATTATTTAATGGGATCAAATTGGTTTAGGTGGGAGAAGAAATGAAGAAAGACCCAAAGAGACTTGGGATGAAATGAAAGCAATAATGAGAAAGAGGTTTATTCCTAGATATTATTATAGAAAATTATTTTAGAGATTGTAGAGTTTAACTCAAGGGTTGAAGAGTGTAAAGGATTACCATAAGGAGATGAAAATTACCATGATTAGAGATAATGTTGTAGATGATAGAGAGGCTACAATGGCAACGTTTTTGAAAAGTTTAAATAGAGAGATAACTAATGTGGTTGAATTACAATATTATATTGAGTTAGAAGATATGGTTCACATGGCTATTTAGGTAGAGAGATAGTTAAAAAGAAAAAGACAATACATACCAAGGAGGTAATTTGGGTCTTTTTTCAACTTGAAGGTTGAATTATAAGAGAAAAGGGATACCCTTATCAAGGCTGAATACAACGGGGAACAAAGTCAAATCACCTAAAACTATAAAGAAGGATTTGACCACTACTGTCCAGGGTAAACTCAAAACTCAAACTAATTATAACCATGATATTAAGTGTTTCAGGTGTTTGAGTAATGGACATATAATTTCATAATGTACAAATAAAAGGATTATAATTATTAAAGAACATGAGGAGATTGAATCATAAAATGACACATCAAAGGAGAACAAGATGCCACTACTTGAGGATTGTAGTATTATTGACTGTTGAGTATCCAATTGATGGTGGGGATTTGATGATTAGGAGATCACTTAATGTTTAGATCAAGGATGATGATATGGAGCAACATAGAAAGAACATTTTCCATATTATATGCCATATAAGTAATAAGGTAAGTAATATGATTATTGATAGTAGGAGTTGTGCTAATGTTGTTAGTGCTACACTTGTTAAAAAATCAAATATGAACATTAAGCATGAAAGACCTTATAAACTTTAATGGGTGAATGAATGTGGTGAATAGTGAAAATAATAATGGGAAGGAATAAATTATATATGACTCAAAATAGTGAAAATAATAAGAGCACTAAAAGAAAAGATTTGGACAAAATGGAGAAAAATAGGATTTCAACCGAGAGAGAATCCATAAATAGATGGTGATATTAAATTTCATATTTATGGGGGTTTTTATAAGTATTGTTTCTAATTGTGATGTTAAATTTCTTAATGATTTTTGGAAGATTTTATAAGGTAAATTGATAATAAAATTATAATTTTCTATTATTTATCATCCACAAACAGATGATTAAACTAAAATAGTTAGTAGGACTTTAACTATAATGTTAAGAACTATTATTCAAAAGAATTTGAAGAATTGGAAAGATTGCTTATCATTTGTTGAATTTACATATAATAGGAATATGCATTCTACTACTAATTATTCAACTTTAAAAATTGTTTATGACTTTAATCCTTTAAATATTTTGGATTTGATTCATTTACTTATTGATGAAAATGTTAGTTTTGATAGAAATAGAAAAACGCAGGCAATGAAAGCTCTTTATGAGAATGTAGGGTGGAAAATACAAAAAAGAAAAGAAAAGAAAGAATGAGCAATATTAATTCAAAGAAAGGGCGGAAAAATGGTTATCTTTGAACCAGATAATTGAGTTTAGGTACATATACACAAGGAAATATTTCCTAAACGTAGGAGATCTAAGTTGATACTAAGAGGAGATGATCCGTTCTAAATCCTTAAAAGAATTAATGACAATGCCTATAAATTATATAAACCATGCAAGTATAATGTTAATTCTCATTTTAATGTCTTTGATCTCCTTTTTTTTTTTTTGATATAGGTGATGATTCAAGATCAAGTTCTTTTGAGAAGAGAGGGGATGATGCGATCCAAACTACACTAAATGATCTCTTAGAAGTTTTGGATGGACTAATTACAAAATCAAGAACAAAGAAACTTAAAGATACATTCAATGAGCTTATTTAGAGTATTTGAGTTAAGGTGAATTTCAAAAAAACTATATCTTTAACAAGTGATGATAAAACCTTATTCAATTTAATTTATATACTAGAGGGTCTGATCTATCTACTCTATAGACTAATTAATGTCGACAATTAAAGACTTATTTTTTCTAATATATAATTTTATGCTAATAAGCATATTTTTTATCTGACTGTTGGATCAAGCTGAAATTGTACCAGAAGATTCCAAAGATCTTGCTTTGTATTGGGTTAAAATATCAAGTCAATAGAATATTTAGAAGGCTATACGATAAGATTTAGAAGCTATTAGGTGAGAATTAAATTAGTTTCTTAAGTGATTTAAGATTTTTTTTTAATATTTTTTTTATTTTTCTAGCATTGTTTAGGATATTTTTTCTATTATAAATAAGATTATTTAACTTGTATTTATTGCTTTTTAAGGACATTTTTTGTCCAACAATTATTATTGTATGCATGAGATTTTGCTCATTTGTTTTGGTTTTTTATTGAATTACTCTCATTTATTAAAGAATTAATCTCATTTCTCGAAGAATTAATCAAGTTTCATAGGTATTTTATACTATTTATTCACATCTTTTTAAATAGGTATCGAGTGATAATGTTTTTGGTTACTTATAGTTTTTATGTCTCGGTATAAGTTATTATTATGTCAAAGTTAAAAGTGTAAATTTAACTTTTTTGAGAAGTAATTAATTGTTAATTTTTGAATATTTATATTTATGACATTCATATTAAATATTATCCAATATATATTATATTATATTTTAATTTAATAATTATATTTTATTGAAAAAATTAATTTGACTCGTAATGCAGGACTGATTAATGATCTAGTTTGGACCTAAAGTGGACGTGGATCGAAATGAAACCCGGATTTGAATCCAGACCCGAAATCTCCTTCCTAAAAGCAAAACAAGCAAGTAAATCCAAGAAATGAAACCCTTAAAATTCACGAAGCTGAGAGTTTTCCTTCTGCTCAAGCAAACTCGAAAATAGAAGAAAAATTTGAAAAAGTAAACGCCATCAAAAACCCATCAACCATGTTGACAGGTATTTTGTTCAAAAAACCCATCATTGCAAAGCTTCGATTTTTTATTTTTTTAAATTTTTCGGGGTTTATTTTTGAATTTTATGAAGTGGGTTATCGCTGAATATCGGGTTTTGTTGATGAAAGATTTGTAAAACTTAGTGTCATTTATTATCTGGGTCCTTTTGTTATTGTGTTCTAATCATGACTGTATTAGTCTTATGATATTTGTGTAGAGAGAAACAAAGAATATCTAAGATAGCTATAAATTGATTAAAGCAATCAAGTAATTTTTTTTTTCTAAGTTATGAGAATCTTGAAACTCTTTTTAATAATTGATTATTTTCTGGGTTACATTGGTAATAAGTGATTAGGGTTTGTAGTGGAAAGGTGCCAGAAAACTGGCTGTAGGATTGTTGAAAAATTTGAGGTTCAAACTAGAAGAAGCTTATAGAAATTTTGGATTTTTAAACAAAAGAAAATGCAAGAGAGGGACCCACTTAGCAAACTTCAAGTAGCTTGAGATCGAGACTTAGCAAACATTCAATTCATTTGGGGTTCCAGGTTTTGAATGTTATTATGGTTACAATGTGCACTCTGTTTTCCTGTGTCTTTTAATTCATCTGTAGAATGTCTCAAGTTCAGTGCAAAATCTGAGCTGTACCTTTTCTGCTATCATTTTCATTTGTTTTTCAATGCATTGGCTCAGTGAGTGTAAAATGGCTAAAGGAGGTGTTTCCAAAAGTGGAAATTGACACAAGCCAGCCCCCTTATGTTTTCAAATGCCAGCTGTATGATTTGACTGGAGTGCCCCCCGAGAGGCAGAAGATCATGGTTAAGGGTGGTTTGTTGAAGGTAAATAGATGTTCTTCTAAATGTACCAGAATATGTTAATTAATTCCTTGCTGTGGTCTATGTGGTTCATGACATTTTAATGGTCACTTTGTGGTCTAAGTGGTTCTTGACATTTTAATGGTCACTTTGTGGTTCTAAATGTACCAGAATATGTTATTAGGAATCTGTTGTCTTTTGATAAAATTGAACAGTGCCTGCTTTAACTTCATTGATTAACAATGCAGGATGATGCTGATTGGGCAACGGTAGGAGTGAAGGAGGTAAGGGTCTTTATGACTATTTTGCAACTACACAACTCTTATTCTTGTGTAACATGATGTAAATAATGGTGTATCCACTTAAACATTTTTCTAGGGACAAAAAATGATGATGATGGGCACTGCTGATGAGATTGTGAAGGCCCCAGAGAAAGGCCCTATTTTTATGGAAGATCTTCCAGAAGAAGAACAAGTGGTTGCTCTGGTATTTTTCTTCAACCCTCTTCTTCTCCACATGACTTGTGAATTCATGGCATGCCACTTCACATACAACCTGCTAATCGATGTAGAAAATTGACATATCAGAATTTATATACTGCTGACAAATGAAATTTATTAACTTTCACCTTTTAAGGCATTAATAATTTTTCTTTTTTGTTTCTTTCTTTTATTTTTTTTGGATAACTTAATGGAGGTTGATGAAACAGCTTCCAAATGATTAGGTTCTGAAGTCAATATGAGCCTTTCATACAAGTGGTTGAGTATAGAGATACTTACTGCACATACTAATTAAGCACAGATGTTCATTCTTTTCTCCAATTGTTTCTACGTTCTCCTTTGTGAGATCCTTTATTCTGTGGTATCAAACAAGCTCCTGGATTGTAGGATCCACTGAAATGTGACATGGACCTCTGCATTTCCTTTTAAAGCTCTTCTTAATAGTAATTATTTATTGGACATGAAGAACTTGCTTATTCTAATATTCTTACCAGGCCTGTTCATCCTAAAATTCAATCTGTTGTTGTTTCTTTCTATGAGACTTGTGATAATTCCAAGCAAGCAGATAATTGCTGCACGAGCTGAGCCTTGACTGGTAAATGACTAATTAAGCCATGCTTTCATGGTCCAAGAAAAGCAATGGTTTACCGTTTGCACCTTTGGCTAGGCTTGGCCTAGTTGAATGCTTCATCTCCATTCCTAAGCCAGTATTTATCAGTGTGGCTTTATACTAATCATATGTTGTGCTTTTGATTTGCTACCAAACTGTGTAAGTTGCAGTGTTGCTCACCAAAGAACAGTGAAAAGTGAAAGTGGAGAGGATGGCAATGCAGAAAAGATCTTCTAGCTGCTCTGAAATAATATCAACAAAAAGAATAGAAAAAAAGAGAGGAGAGATTAATGACCAGAATAGGGCTCATATCTTATTTGGAATAGGGCTCATATCTTACAGGCTCATATGCCTGTAAATTCATTCATCAATGGCACACGCACACAGATAATCCTTATAGGAAGGCTATGGCTCTTATTGTGATTAGCATGTCCATTTTCATTGCCTCTGTGTTTGCAAGGTCCATTTTCATCCAATGGATAAAGCATAGAATTTATGACCCTTGTTTATGCATCCTGTACAAACCCTTGATTGACTTTCAGTTTGAATGCCATTGTCCTGGTTGAAAGGAAAAGTGAAACACTGGATCATGCAATGTCCAGTGAATATCTAGTACTGTATATTTTTTTTCTTTCTTCCCTCATTTTTATGTCACCAGATATTTCTCATTGATGCTTTTTTGCTGTGCATGTTTTTTCTATTTGTGATCTTATATCTTTGAAGTTGTGCAGTTTAAAAGTAGTGCTTTCCATTTCATGGACTTCACAAGTTTATTGTGAAAAACTTTTGTTTTTATTTTAATGATATTTTCTCACGTAATATTCTTGTTTCACTCTAATGCTAGTATTTTGCTAAATTTGTTTCTGCTGATAGGGCCACACTGCTGGCCTCTTTAATCTAGGGAACACTTGCTACATGAACTCGACAGTACAATGCTTGCATTCTGTTCCAGACTTGAAGTCTGCTTTATCCAAGTGAATTCTCTTACTTTTTGAATGTCTCAGAAACTAGTTTCAAGTTGCAGATCAAAAGTGCATGTTTTTTTTACTGAAATACTGTTATCAATGTGAAATTTGGTCAGCTATCCATCTCAAAAAAGCAGTGATCTGGATCAGACATCTCATATGCTGACAGCTGCAACTCGAGAACTATTTAATGAACTCGATAAAAGTGTCAAGCCTGTGGCACCTATGCAGTTCTGGATGGTTTGTGCTCCGCTCCTGCCTTATTTGCGGCATTTTTTGATGTGTGCTATTTGGGAATATTTTAGCAATATAAATGGGATGAACTCCTACTAATAAATGTTGGATGCTCCTTTTTAAACATATTATCATGTAACAAGCTCTCACATATGTGAAGTCTTACTTATTTGAGCTGAAGAAATGTATTCTAGATACTAGCATGTTGTAGCAGCAAAGAACACTGATTTATGGATGTTAATGTTGATCTTATTGATTAGGACTTTCACATTAGCCATTCCATGCTTAATGTTGTGCAAAAATCTTCCTCTTTGGTGAATTCTGTAAAATGCTTTTACACAGTATTGGCATGCTTAAGTTTAGTTCCTAATGGCATACAAAACTATTTATCTGTAATGTCGCAAACTCTTACACATTTAGTTCTTAACAAGTTGTCATGTATGTGAAGTTTTACTAATTTGTGCTGAAGAAATGTATTCCAGATACTAGCATGTTGTAGAGGCAAAGAACACTGATTTATGGATGTTAATGTTGATCTTATTGATCAATTAGGACTTTCACATTAGCCATTCCATGCTTAATGTCGTGCAAAAATCTTCCTCTTTGGTGAATTCTATAAAATTCTTTTACACAGTATTGGCATGCCTAGGTTTAGTTCCTAATGGCATACAAAACTATTTGCCTGTGATGTTGCAAATTCTTACACATTATTGTCATAATTAGGTTTTCAGTTTTGCAGTCTGTCAATTGATGTTTACCACAATAAGCCTATATTTGAATTTTGGCATACCTTGAATTTACAGTAGTTGCTGTATTGCACTTTGATTGTTTGGAAATAGGGGGAAATGGAATACCACATTTTACTCTTCCCATTTACTTTTGCAGGTATTGCGCAAAAAGTATCCACAATTTGGCCAGTTGCATAATGGAGTCTACATGCAGCAGGTTTTTCAAAAAATCAATATGCCTGTCATAGCAGTTGTATTAATATAATTTGTTGTAATATTGGTCTCTACATTTTGAGATATACAGGATGCTGAAGAATGTTGGACACAGCTTTTATACACCCTCTCACAGTCACTTAGATCACCGAGTCCCAGGTAGTTTGGTTTGTGTTTATGCACATGTATTGGTTGATTTAGCTTCATAGACCATAGAAGCATGCATTGCTATATAATTGATGTCCTCAAAACTTTTACTCCGTTGCAGTTTGGAGTATGGCTAAAACTTTCATTGGAGATTGTTTTTGTTCAAGTATAATGTCCTATGTAGAACTTATTGGTTTAGATATTGTTGCTTATTCAGAATGCTAGCTTCCTGCCACTGATATTCAACTTATTGATTTAATCTTCTAACTTTGCAGTCAAAATCCAGATACAATTAAGGAACTTTTTGGCATTGAACTTGTAAGCAGGTGGATATCTTCAACTTTTTTTCCTTAGCAGTTGGATTATAGCTAATGTTACATGAAGCAAAAGAATTAGTATTAGAATTTCTAATCTTCTATTTACTGTTGGATTGCTGTTGATGTTTTTTAAATGATTATGAGTGTTTCCATTTTGCCAAGGACAACAACCTTTGACAAATTCTGTATATAATATTGGGTTGCTAGGGTACATTGCCAAGAAAGTGGTGAAGAAAGCTCAGAGACAGAATCAGTTTACTCACTGAAGTGCCACATATCTCAAGAGGTGAACCATTTGCATGAAGGACTGAAGCATGTAAGATTTGCTAATTATTCTTTTATCTGGATTCCATTCTTTTCCTTTTCCTTGATTTTAGTGTGTTGAATGATTTATGCATTCCTTTGCAGTAGTCTGGTTTGTGCTTGCACTTGACTGGATCTTGATAATCATTTGTCTCTTATGGATGCTTTTGCACAATGAATTTGATTCCACATCTCTGTATCTCAATTGAACAGACCCAAATGCAAGTGTAGAGCCATCCCCCAAAACTTTAAGCAACTCGTTTTACCCCTGATCATATGTACCCAGAAAAAGAAAAAAAGAAATTCAACAATTGAAAGATCCGAGTTAAATACAATATTTCATCCTATTTAAATTGAATCAACCGTAGAAGCCAATTGCATCTGCTCATAATGGCATGGAAACTTATAATTGAATATTACTGTTCTTCAAAAATATTTTTCAAAGATAAAATAATCCATGTCTTTGGAAGAAGAACACTTATATATAGTTTCACAAAATGAGCAGCAAAAACACGCTTGAAATGTTAAATTATTGATATCTTAATCCTGTAATTCAAGCAAAATTTCTTGCTTCATCCTTGCTACTTGTCTTTACAAACTATAATGTTACTTTGTTGGGAACTGTTATAACATTAAATGGTAATTGTCCATGTGTTGGAGGGTATGACTATAGAATATTCTACTTATTGATAAATAACAACAGTACCTTCTCAAGTTTAGGCCATTGCCTTTTCAGTTCTCTCTTGCATAATTTCTGCATGCCAATCTTCTGGTCCCTAACTAAGGTTTGTCTTCCATAGATGATTTATAACATTTTAGTTCCAGTCTCCCACCATGGCAAATATAACACAACAACGACCAAGCCTCAATCCCAAATTAGTTGGGTTGGCTATCTGGTTTTTCTTGTGCCATTCTGCATGATCATACACCAAATTGGCCACAAAAGCTTCATAGCCATTGTTTGTGCTTGCATTTGTAGCTGTATAACCTTATTGTTGAGGAATTTTTCGTGATTATGATGGCTGGCTTATCATCTGAAAGTCAAAATAACTGGATTTTAGTAGATGATGCAACCATTTGGAAGCACCAGGTTCTTGATAATTGAGATCTTTGTAAATTCTAAAATAATTGGTAGAACTCTTATAATGGCCGTCTAACAGTTCTTACAATGGACTATTATTTAGAAGCTTAAATAAAAATAAATGGAAATGCTTTTTATCAACCAGTGGCTAATGATTCCAAAGTTAGTAGCGAACCTGTAAATGCAGCTAATATAGCTGATTTCTCTGGTTCTTTTCATAAAACTCGCTTTCTGTTCTGAGCCAATTTCACCACTTGGTCCATTGTATTATATGGCATAACTAGATTCACCACCTATCACTTTCTACTCTGCAATGTATAAATAATTTGTGTTTCATTGTACATGCATTTTTTTGTGCATGTGTGCATGGTTCGAAATTACATGAAAATTACGTTATCATTAATCTTACTGTTTATAGGGTTTGAAGTCTGAATTGGAGAAGGCTTCTCCTTCCTTGGGCCGTAGTGCAATTTACCTGAAAGAGTCCTGTATTAATGCCTTGCCAAGGTAACAACATTCCTGGCTTTCTCTACATTCTGATTTCCCTTTTTATTACTTTTGAATTTATAAGTTACAACCATTTGAATCTCAATCACAGGATCCAAGTAATATGGGGATCTTCCTACTCATTGCTTGACTTTTGTGAGGCTTTGAGATGTTAATTTACTATTTTTCTTCTTCAGTGTGGATCTCTCTTTTTTTTTTTTCCTGCTAACACTTTATTTTTCAGTTGTAAAAATTTCCTCTTAAAATAATGAATTTCTGACTGCACATATTTGATTTCTAGGTACCTAACTGTTCAATTTGTTCGTTTTTTCTGGAAGAGGGAATCAAATCAAAAGGCTAAGATTTTACGGGTAATAGTGGTTTCTTTTCTTCTTTCTGTTACCCATGAGAACTGACTTCAAAAGTTCTGTTCTGTTTCTGTGGTTGTGAAAAAGCTTGTTTAATTTAAGGGATTGAATGCTCTGCTTGCCCAAAAAAATAGTAAAATCTGTAGTTTTTAATATTTGTGTTGATATATCCTTTTTAAAATAACTGTCTTTCTTAGAAAGTGGATTACCCATTGCAATTGGATGTATACGATTTTTGCTCAGATGATCTTCGCAAAAATTTAGAAGCACCTCGCCAGGTATATTTTAGCCTTTTGTTTTGGTGGAGTTCCGCAAGTATCTAAGGGTGCATAAGTTTAGGTGATGGTTATGATTGTTCTTAACATCTCATAATACAGATTTTAAGAGATGAGGAGGGTAAAAAGGCTGGTTTGAAAGCCAAGGTGAAGAGCTCTAGCTCAAAGGACAATGATGCCAAGATGACTGATGTGGAGGTTAGTAGATGCTTGAGATTCGAATGCATGTATGAATAGATAAGCCCAATGAAAGTGCTTGGTATATCTTACCCTTTTTTCTTTCCTGTTTAGGGACCATCAAATGAGAGTGTAAAATCATCAAATTCTACCTCTGGAGAAGGTCAAAACTTCTAAATTTCTCCTGCTCATGATTGAAGCTTCTCTTTTTGGTATTTTAATTTTTTATATCGAGGGTCTCCTGTAGATGCTTTGTGTTTGACTTCCAACAATGAATTGATAATGTGTGTTACTGTTGTCTCTGGGTGTGCTTCCTGGATTTTGTGAAAGACTTTGGGCCAAGTGATGGCTTATTGTGCATATAAGAGGATATAGCAGCCTTCATTGTATTTGATTTTTCAAAGTTAATTCTACCAATACTGCATGTTTTTTTTGGAGATGCTAAATATACAGGAAACTGATTATATTCATTAAATTAAGGTGTAAATGACTGATTTTTATTTTGCTACTTTCCTCTCCCAAAGTTGTCTTCCCTGGGGAATGCACACAGTTTCATGTTCTAATACTTGAGGTTGCACTGCTGGTGCCTCCATGAAAGTTCATGCTCTTTAATGTTCTTGCTTTATGCCCCAGGTGGTTCTTCAGACAAAGAATCACATTTAACTGGAATATATGATTTGGTTGCTGTGCTTACCCATAAGGGAAGGAGTGCTGATTCAGGGCATTATGTTGCATGGGTCAAGCAAGAAAGTGGTAAGTTCTCTGTCAAGTTTGTCATTGTTTTGTCAGTGTATTTGGATCAACCCCAATTTTTCAACTGATGCGTACTCAATGTTCATCCCAGGGAAATGGATTGAGTATGATGATGATAATCCTATTCCACAACGAGAGGAAGATATAACTAAGCTCTCTGGAGGAGGTAAGCTAGCCTGAATGAAATGATGATCTTATGTGGTGGAAAAATTTGCCATACCTTTACTTGCTTATTTTCCTTATGACATTCCTGTTAGCAACTGCCATTCTATTCATAAAGAAAAAAACTGTTTTTATTATTCCTTTTCTAAGTATTTCTATCCTTTGATCTTTAGGTGATTGGCATATGGCATACATTTGTATGTACAAGGCACGAGCTTTCCCAGTGTAATTTTTGTAATCCCATCATCTTTAGATTCAAGTCACCACAGGATTTCTTTGTAGATCCAGATTGTGAATTGGACAACAGAGTTTTACAGAATTGGATTTGTTGTACTTTAGAAGTTGTCTTAAGCATGTGTTATGACCACCTGCAATAATTAATTGGCTTTGAATTTTCTTACAATGAGTTTCTTTTCATTTGAATCTCATGTAAGTTCCTGGTGACTTATGGAATGAAAATAGAATTTTTATTGTTTGGCAAAGGCGCGATGTCTATGATTTCAAACTTGTAGTTGTCGAGAACCCCATTTCTCTGGTTAGCACGACTATGTCAAACTTTGAAAGGCTTCATGTATTGAAAAGTGGCTGGCTAGGCTTGGGACTGGCAATCTTGTTGAAGGATGTTGGTGATGAGTGTTTTTAATGGAGTCTCTGGTTTTGACATTGTATGAAACAAATTGTATTTCATTCTAGATTGCATCGCCTTGGATTTTTGCCCAAATTTTTGTTGGGATATTCCGGGTTTATTTCATTCGTTTCGTCCCGAAACTGACTTTAAAGCAGGAAGAGTCACTCTTCTCAGACTCAGTTGCTCAGCAAAGCAACCCTACTGCATCACTCCTGCACATCACCGAATCAGTCTATGCCAAGGGTGCCATAGGAGGGTACTGGGCGTGCACCATTCAAGCATGAATAACATCTGAATTTCAATGACAAAAATAATTAAAGCCACACAAAAAGATCAATTTCCAGGTAAAATTAAGCCAAACACGTAATTACTCAATGGCAACAGAAGATTTTAGTAACTCAGCTTCCAAATACAAAATTAACTAAATTGAAACAATTGTGCATCATTTTCCCTAGTTATATCAAGAAACAATCCCGGACAATATCTGCTGTATCTTGCGAATGGTTTCCCAGTTCCGTTGCTCAACCACCAAAACAAAAAAAAAAAGCCAAAAGATGTTTGTCTGCACAGGATCGATCCACAATTTCTGTGTAAGAACCAAGTATAATAGAGTTCCACCATTATAAGAAGTTTCCCACGAGCATGAGAAAGCAAGAATCCTGATAACGCTGGTTGCACCGTTATATTTGAAATCTCAGAGCAATTTCCATCAAGCAGATTGCCTTGCAGAAGACCGAAATATTCCACAAGTCTACAAACCATATCAGCATGTGTAGATTTGTCAACTACATTCACAAAAGTGACCCACATAAAACAACCATGGAGTTCACACAAGCAATGGAAGGGATTGCTACTCAATCACACGATTGTTAGTCCCTCCATACCACCACAAAATCTACATCCTTATTTCTATGTTAATGATGAAAATGGTGTTTAATCTTTTTTTTTTTGTATTAAAACCTTTTACTTTCTCAATATTTCAGTATTTTATTTATGTTGAATTACTTCTTAATCTTGACTCTTGACTATTTAGGACTGTTTTAAATTTTAAAATTATGTTTAAATACTTGATATTGTGTTTTTATTGCATGATTTGAAGTTAATTTATCTTTATATTTAAATTGAAATCATGTATGTATTAATATTTTGAATCACACACACACACACATTACAGGACCTCGAAATGAAATGCCAAAATGCTTTGGAACCAAAATTTATCATTCCAAAAAGAAAAACAAAACGTCAACCAGAATAGAATTGACAACTTTGATTTTCAGAGGTTTTAGGTAAGAGATTAATTATGTAATATGAAAGGTAATCACTATACATATCCTATCGGTAAGTTTGATTGTTGATTGTTTATAATGATAAAGATATTTATTATGTTTTTGCTAAGATTTGTCTAAACTAGCATATGCAAATTTGTCAATAAAAGAAAGCCTAACAAAACATAAAACAATTGTTTAGAACGCGGGCTTGGCAATAAGGCCCGATTCTCACTTCTAGAATATGAGTGTTAGACCCGAGATGATGGTATTATCGAGTTTGGACTTGACCTGTTTCTTAGGTTATGTTCAAAATGGGTATGAAGGTCTCAACTCACAATGTTGGGATAATATCTTAACACATGAAAAATTATAAACAATAACTTGCACTCATTGATAAAAACAAAAGGACATAAATATTTATAAATAAAGATAAAATTCATATGGCATATTTTTTTTTTAAGGAAACAAATGTTGTCACTATAAGAGTGACCCCACTAGTAGAATAATGGTTTATTGTATAATAGAAAAGTGAATCAAAAGGGACCTTTCAACTCACCAAGCATATTCATATTTCAAAAAACAATATATAAGTATAACTTTAAAAACATGTTGATTTTTCAACTTTCAAAGAATAAGATCTTTTTAAGAATCATACTACCCTTAGGTTAAACATAAATCATACAAAATAAAATGAAAACATTTTTTTTATTATAAAAAAGACTAAGTTTCAACGTCCAATTGACAAAACTTGTTTAGTGATCATGCTGCTAATAGGTCGATGATTTGATGATAAAACCCAACACAAATATTTATATATAGGTTTATGAAAAATACTCCTACCACATATTTTAAAAAAGAATTGGAAACCAAAAAATAACAATCTTTACACTTAAAATGCATCCACATTAGAAAATTTAAATCATTAAACAAAAAATTATTAACACATGACAATTAAAAAAAAATCTTCATACATGATCATCAACACATGAGAACCAAATATCTGCATAATAGATCATTAGTATACTATGCACACACAAGATAAACACATGAAAACCAATTATTGACACAACAGTTCACATTATAATTATACAAAGCCAAAAATTAAAAGTTCATTTTGTATCCAAGAATGACCTTCTAGAGCTTTCAAAATCAACCAAAATAGGTTGGAACAAGGTGAAACAATGTCAATATGTACGTTTCACGCACTAGTCGATTGGCACTGAGGTTGGTGGCGGCGAGTGCTCTTCACGTGCTACTGTCGGGACCTGCTAAGACAATAGAAAAACAATGGGTTTTTTTTTGGTGGAAATAGAAGTTGTGATAATTGGATTATTATGGGTTATGATTTCAAGTGTTTTATGGTTATGATTCAGGTGGTTTTGGCTATTAAAATTGGGTTAGGAGGCTAGTTTTTCTAG
>Ga0307510_10003365_pt1 | contig 18633 bp, 19 predicted proteins | sample 12_EM_MG_FD_207224 | JGI IMG/M metagenome (GOLD analysis project Ga0307510, IMG submission 207224) | Populus trichocarpa ectomycorrhiza microbial communities from riparian zone in the Pacific Northwest, United States - 12_EM | ecosystem: Host-associated > Plants > Roots > Unclassified | place...
TTGCTTATCGGTAAGGTTGGTAGGTATTTGTATATCATAGGTTAGGTACAGGTCACCGTGCTCACCTTCTTTTTTATAAACCGGGAAGCCTTTCCCTTTAAGCTTTACTTTGGCACCATTTTGTGTTCCTGGCGCTACTTTCAGTTTTACTTTGCCCGTTAGCGTATCCACGGTAATCTCGCCGCCAAGGACTGCAGTATAAAGGTTCAACTTGATATTAGCATATAAATCGGCCCCCGTACGTTTAAAATGCGGATCATTGGCTACGGCAAAAGTGATATACAGATCGCCTGCCGGTCCGCCATTACTACCGGGGCCTCCATGTCCTGTGATCTTGATTGTCTGCCCGTTCTCAACACCCGCCGGGATGGTGATGCGTATCTGCTTTCCGTTTACTGTCAAAGTCTGCTTATGTGTCTCAGCTGCTTCCCGGAAACTCAGGTGCAGCTCAGCAGTAAAATCCTGGCCGCGGTATTTTGCTTGTGCTCTTGTCCGCCCGCCACCGCCGCCGCCGAACATCTGCTGGAAAAAATCTGAAAAGTCACCGCCATCGCCAAAACTTTCAAAGCTCTCGAAACCCTGGCCTTGTCCGCCGCCAAAGCCACTGTATTGACCCCGGTTTTGCTGCTGCTGGCGGGCGTATTGCTCGTGCTCTTCCCCACGCTGCCAGTTCTCGCCGTATTTGTCGTACTTTTTGCGTTTTTCAGGATCACTCAGTACCTCGTTGGCTTCGTTTATTTGCTGGAATTTTTTATTGGCTTCGGCATCATTTGGGTTCAGGTCGGGGTGGAACTTGCGGGCCAGCTTGCGGTAGGCTGCTTTTATATCCTTTTCGGTAGCGGTTTTATCAACGCCAAGTATCTTGTAGTAATCAATAAAGGCCATAAACAGGTATGTGTATAACCTAAACCTGTGAGCAATGGTTTAAGTTTTTATAAGTATAAAATTAGCATTTATCCGGATAGAAAAATATGATTGCGGTCACTACATTTGCCCACGTTCACGTTCATTGTACATGAACGCCCGTGAACAATTGTGAACACGCTGATTATCAATACATTTGCTATTTTCCTCCCTGTAAATCTGCCCGATTAAACGGCCGTTTCAACATATTGCGCTACTTTGCCCATAAACTGGTCTATGTCAAAAGGTTTATGGATCAGATCGTCTGCCCCGCAGCGTTCTTTTACACGTTCTATATCCATATTGGCTGATACCAGTATCACGGGTATATGTTTTAGGTCATCCTGGCCTTTTATGTAGGCACAAAAGGTTTCCCCGTCTTCGCCCTTCAGGTTAAGGTCCAAAAGTACCAGGTCAACTTCTTTATCATGTAGTTTTTGCCTTGCCATACCTGTATCTGCCAGGCTGATCACCTTCAATCCCTGTATCTCTAAAATAATGCTGATCATCTCTGCAATGACCGGCTCATCCTCTATCACTAATACGCTTTTTTTCATAAGTAGAAGTATAAATTGTTATCAGACGGAATATTCACAACAATGATGCCTGACTTATTAAAAAAAACACGAAAACTTATTGGCCTTCACTTGTTTATACAATAACATTATAACCTGTATTATGGCCCATTTAGAAGTAAAACCCCGTAGCCGCAGCAACTGGCTGATATGGCTCATCATCATTATAGTAATCGCAGTGGTGGCTTATTTTCTATGGAGTGGATACAACGATAGCAAATCCACCCTGATTACAAAAACCGACTCCACAAAAACAACTACTGACTCGGCCGCAACACGCCCGGCTAAATAACCATTTACCATTTAAACTGAATATTATGGCAATCGAAGAAAAAATAGATCACCGTCTCGAAGAGCTTCACGGAAGCGGATTTGAAATTATTGACGGACAACCCGATATACGAGGCTGGACTATAAAATCCCACAGCGGCAAAAAAATGGGCGAGGTAGATGACCTGCTTTTCGACCCGAATTCGCGCAAAGTAAGATATGTTATAGTCGACCTGGATGATAATGAATTGGGTATAAACGAAGACCGTAAAGTGCTTATACCTATTGGAATTGCAGAGCTGTATTCCAAATCTGACCAGCGTGAGCCGCGTCACCTCGATCCTGCCTACAGCGCTTATGATCCGGCAGATGATGGCAATGTAGTTTATCTGCCTACGGTTAGCGCTGTACAATTGGATGCACTGCCTTTATATGAGAAAGGCAGACTTTCGGCACCTATTGAGATGGCTATCCGCCGCATATTGGAGCCGGCCGCACATCGTAATTACGACCAGGACGAGTTTTACCATCACGATCATTTTAACGACGACCGGTTTTATCACCCCGATCACTACCGTAACAAACACAGGAATCATTAAAGTAGTCAAAAGAGGATAGAACTAAAGACAACATAACATTTTGCACTCTGTGAACTTTGTGACCTTCTTAGTGCTCTCTGTGGTAAAATTAACCACAGAGAGCACTAAGATTTACACAGAGAAGCACAAAGAAATAGTAACTCCAAAAATCAACCGTTGTCGCTAACAACCAGCACCACTTTCCCATTCAACCCACCTGTTGAAACCAGGTCCTGGGCCTGTGCAGCATCCTCCAGTTTCATTACTTTGGCTATCTGCGTTTTAATTTTTCCTTCTTCAACCAGCTTGGCGCCAAATTCAAGTTTTTTGTGCGACGGAGCCGATGATATGAATCTGGCTGTGATATGATATTGTTGGGCCAATTCTTCTGATGGCGGCATAACAGCGCTTAATAATTTACCATCCTGTTTAACTACCCCGAATGATTTTGCTTGAGTTTCACCACCGACCAGATCGATCACCAGGTCAACGCCTTTTACCAGTTGGGCAAAGTCCTGTGTTTTATAATCGATCACCTCATCTGCGCCCAAAGATTTTGCCGGTGCAAGTCCATCTCCCGATGTGGTTCCGATCACATAAGCACCCAGGGCTTTGGCCATCTGAACCATAATGCTGCCCACACCTCCGGATGCGCCATGTATCAATACACGCTGCCCGGCTTTTAGTTCGCCGCCTTCCACCAAAAAAGAATAGGAGGTAACCAGCGGCACCGCAAGGGACGCCGCCTCATTAAAGCCAACATTATTGGGGATAATCGCTGTTTGCTCTTCCTTTAGCACAACGTATTCGGCATAGGTCTGGCTAAAAGTGCTGGCAAATACTTTATCGCCGACTTTTAAGCGGGAAACTCCGCTGCCAACAGCTTCTACCGTACCCGCAACGTCTGATCCGGGCGTATAGGGCAAATTCACCGGCATTATTTTTTGCATCGCCCCGGAACGTACCTTCATGTCGAACGGGTTGACCGTAGTGGCAGCTACCTTAATCAAAACTTCATTTTCTTTAGGCTGTGGCTGATCAACCTGGTTTAATTTAAGAACTCCGGAATCTCCGAAGGCAGTATACTGTATTGCTTTCATTTTTCAGTAGTTATAGATGTTTAAACAGGTATTTGCGATGAATGTTTCGCTAATCCAGATAATCAGGAGGAAAAGCTTTTTGACCGTATTTTTCAAGTATTGCGATTAGTTTTTTGAAGGATTCAGGATCCATAGGAGGGGGTGGCAGGAATTCCCCCGCAGCAACCGGTTGGCCCAATTCCAGGAACATTTCTTCCAGCCCGGAAGGAACAACTGTGCAAAGCAGGTGAGCCATTTTATCAGTTTGGTTTTTAAAGGCATGCACGATGCCCCCTTTTGGAACAATTACATAGGATCCTTTTTTGGCGATGTAAGTACCCGCTTCTGATTTAACTTCCACTTCCCCATCTACTACATAAAAGGTTTCCTGGATATCGGGATGCGCATGTGGGCCGGGGCCACCGCCTGGGGGTACCATCATATCGATGGTGGCAAAGGCGTTGCCGGTTTGTTTTCCCGTAACCAATATACGATAAGTATTACCTGCTACAGATATAGTTTTTCCTTCTTGTGCGCCTACTGCAATAGGGGCTGGTTTTTGATTTTCCATAGATGATGAACAGGATTAGTGGGGGATAGTTTGTCAAAACAAAATAGTACTTACAATTGAACATCTGCCCCGGCTTTACACAATTTAACAATAAAATAATGCTCACCGCCGGGATATCAAAATCAATATGTAAATTTAATCAGCAATCTTTTGTCGCTCTCCTAAAAATTATAACCAGGCAGGTATGAAAAAGTTATTGCATATAGCGCATCTGGTGTTTTTCAGTATATCCTTGTTTATACTCCTGTCATGCAATGGAAAACACAGCACCCCATCGACCGAGACCATCAATACTATCGGTCTTAAACGGGGAGAAATTGTTTTATGCGGTGCCACGGACAAACAATTTGGCCGCGTCGAATTTGAAACATCCTGTAGCGGGAAAGTAAAAGAAGACTTTAGCCTGGCCATAGAACTGCTCCACTCATTTGAGTATGATGAGGCTGAAAAAGTATTTGCAAAGATCATCGATGCAGAGCCGGATTGTGCTATGGCCTACTGGGGAGTAGCTATGTGCAATAACCACCCGCTTTGGTCGCCGCCAACTGAAGCTGAACTAAGAAAAGGAGCGAAGGCGATTGCCATTGCACAGTCTATTTCACAAAAATCAGGAAGAGAGGCTGCTTATATTGATGCGATGGCATCGTTCTATAAAGATTGGGATAAAGCAGATCACCATACCCGCAGTGTCCGCCTTGAAAATGGGATGGAAAAAATATACAGGGAAAATCCAAACGATAAGGAGGCCGCCATATTTTATGCTTTGGCATTGGATGCGGCAGCAGATCCGTCTGATAAATCGTACGGCAATCAAAAAAAGGCAGGGGCTATTCTCACCTCTTTATACCCCGGCCGTCCTGATCATCCCGGGATAGTGCATTATATTATCCATACTTACGATTATCCTGAACTTGCCACCCTGGGCCTTCCTGCAGCAAGAAAATATGCTTCCGTCGCTCCATCGTCGGCACATGCCCAGCACATGCCGTCGCATATTTTTACAAGACTGGGGTTGTGGGACGAATGCATTAATTCAAACCTTACTTCCGTTTCTTATGCAAAGTGCTATGCTCTAAGAGCGGGTATTAAAGGGAATTGGGATGAAGAACTGCACGGCCTGGACTATCTTGAATATGCCTACTTGCAAAAAGCCGAAAATAAGCTTGCGAAGGAACAATGCGACTATCTGAATACTATCGACAAGGTTTACCCTGTAAACTTTAAGGACGCCTATGCCTTTGCCGCTATCCCGGCCCGTTATGTGCTCGAAAATAAGATGTGGGTGGATGCGGCGCATCTTCAATTGCACCCGGCCGATTTCCCATGGGAAAAATTCCCGTGGCAAAAGGCTATAGTCAATTTTGCCCGCGCGCTTGGGTTTGCTCATACGGGTAAAATTGATTCAGCGAAAATTGAATTAAAGAACTTGCAGGTGCTTTGTGATACATTGACAAAGCAAAAGGATCTGTATAAAGCCAACCAGGTAAAAATCCAGATCAATATGGCGCAGGCATGGATACTTTACAAAGAGGGGAAAAATGATGAAGCATTAACTACGATGATTGCCGCTGCCGATATGGAAGATAAAACCGAAAAACACCCCGTTACCCCCGGCGAAGTAATCCCGGCAAGAGAGTTATTAGGCGATATGCTGCTGCAAATGAACCAACCCCAAAAAGCCCTGGAAGCCTACGAGGCAGACCTGAAAACACACCCCAACCGTTTCAACGGACTTTATGGCGCAGGCCTGGCTGCTGAAAAATTACACGATATTAAAAAAGCAAATTCCAGCTACCGGCAACTGGCAGTTGTAGCAAATGCACCTGGTTCAAACAGGCCTGAGCTTGCAGCAGCGAGGTTGTATTTGAAGAAAGAAAGGGATTGATTTGTTTTTTGTCCGGAATAGTTCGTTGGTACGTGATAACACCACGGGTTTTCAAAAGGTCAAAAATAAAGCGGTGGGAGGTGTGATTCCCCTCTTGAGAGGGGTGGAGGGGTGTGTCTTTTGCGCATGAATAACACACCCCTACAGCCGCACAGTCATTCCCGCCCCCTCTCAAGAGGGGAATTTAATTCAATATGACAATCTACGAACACTTATTAAGATAACATCAACCACAGACTGAAATAATTATGGTGTCAAAACACTGTCACCACTTTATCCGGCTTTATTGAGTAAATTTGATTTCCCCGGTTATTATTCCGCAGCCCATAACAAAACCCTGAAAAACCGAATAAATTGTTTGTGAGAAACAGTTTGAATTGTTCTTTGACGTGTTATGAAATTAAATACGTGCAGCATCCATACAACGCACAGTGCAGCTGAAAACTGCCAATTAGGTTTCCACGGGTTACGCTGCGCTAAACTCGCGGGAGCAGGCGGTCCTTCCTGTTCACTTTGTTAGATTAGAAACAACTACCAAAGACTGTTCAAAATGAAAGCCGAGAGCCACTTTAATTGGCCTGTATTTAAAATAATTAGCAGGTATGCCCAAAAATTGCCCAGTCTCGTATGCCATTAGCGTCAATTTTTTGCCGACATACTTTTCTTTCATTTTGTGTACTTGTTCTTCTGTAAGCTCTGGCTCTGGCGAGTCGTCGTCCTTTTTATAAAGGAGTTTGTATAAACCAAAATCCTCATTTGCTAAAGTCCCTGTTTCATCAGTAAATCTCAAAAGAAGGGTTCCCTTTATTGGTTTATCATTTACAGAATTTATTTTTAAAAGATAAACCCCCCAATACGCTTTCATACGTAACCTTTCGCCATCATAGATCTCAGCTTTTAATTTGGCAATCGTCCCGAATGGAATTCCCAACTTTGCTGTTTGGGTTATTTTAGCGCTGCCGCCAGCCGAACTCCATCCCTGTTGTGCTTGCGACTTTGTCCAAAGACAGGTGAGGATAAAAATAATAGTTAGAAAGTGTCTCATTTTATTTTCGTTAAGTAGGATACCCTTATCTGCAATTACACATAACCTTCTTGCCCGTGGTGGGTATTATTACCATACCACTAATGCCAAACCCCGGCTTCCACTCCCGCTTGCGTAAATTTACACTTCAAACAGGCACATAAACCGTATACCCCCTTGGTGGCGCCCAGAAATCGGACCAGCCATCGGCATTGGTTTGTTTTTGCTGCGGGGCGTCGGTTGTGCTGCTGCTCCACCAGGCACCGGTATCAAACGACCTGTTTTTCCATTGTGTTTGCACCCATGTCCCGCTCCATGCCCCGGTGTTGTTCAACACATAGATCAGGCCCTGCTGGCTTCCCCAGCCGTTTCGTTGGATAATGTATAGGTTATCGTCGGCATATAATACCGATGTGGTACCGCCTGCATAATTTTCGTGTACACGCACCAGCGCCGCTATCCCATTCGGTGTATTTTCCAAACCGAGGTTCCAGTTAAAATAATCCTGCCAAAAAACACAAGGATAGCCCTCATGGGTCAGGATGTATGAGTAAGCAAGCAATTTATCGTTTACAATGGAGTCGTTCCTTACCACATCATGATTTTCAACAAAGGTGACGGCTGTGCCCTGTGCATTATCCGTCAGCAATGTTCCGCCTGCCAGCAATGCTTTTAAACTGAAACCAAAGGTCATGCACAGATCCTTCAGGCGGTAGCGCAAAGGGAAATCAAAAGCGTGGACAGGATTATCGCTCCAGGTATTTACTTCTTCCAGCCAATCATATATGGTACGGTCGCTGTCCCAGCATTCTCCCACACCAAACGGGTTAAAATCGGCCTTGCCTTTTAGTCCGCGCAATTCCATTATCGCCCTTACCATCCATGCACCATATCCCTTTACAAAATCAAAGCGAAAACCATCTATGCCTTTTTCATCCAATAGCCATCTGCCATATTCCAGTAGTGCAGTATATACCTTTGGGTTACGGTGGCACAGATCGGGCATATCGCCAAAGCTCATCTGGTCGGTAGTTTCATAGTCACTGGGATGGAAGTATTCCCAGTTACGCGGGAAAGTTTTGCTGACAGGATCGAATTTGGTCCACCTGCTCACGTTATCATTTGGATTGATTTCCGCATCGCCGCCGCTATTATGGTTCAATACCATATCAGCGTAAATATTGATGTTGTGTTTTTTTGCTTCCACGATGAGGGCCTCCAGGTCAGCTTTGCTCCCGAAGTAGGTTTCCTTGCCGCCTTTCTGATTAAATTCGCCCAGGTCGTAATAATCATAAGGATCGTAACCCATAGAATTTTGTCCGGCAGCCTTATTGATGGGCGGTAACCAGATGGCAGTAAAACCAGCCTTGCTTAGTCCGGCCATTTTGCCTTTAAGAAAATTCCACCATTGAAATTGTTGAGGCAGGTCTTTGGGGCAGTCCCAATAGAAAGTTTGCATGATAACGCCCATATCGATAGGATTTAATTGTACTAAAAATAATGATTAGTTGCAGGAAAATGACCCCGTGTTTTAACGGTATTTTTAGTGATAAAATAGAGCCATTGATTGACGCCATACATCGAAAATTTCATTTATTCTCCTAAATTTGATCAACCATAATCTTACCCAATTTCAACAATGAAACTAAAAGCCCTCATTCTATTCCTGCTGATATTTTCCTTAAACAGCTATGCCCAAACTGCAAAGGTTTTGGATTACAAAGTAAAAACCGCAGCCAACGCCAAAGACCGTTCCGAAATGCTGGATGCCTTCAGGGCCTCGCTTTATAAAGAATGGAAGCTGAAATTTGAGTTTGTTGTAAAGTACTTTAAAGTAAGCGGCAACTATGCCTGGTTTGAGGCTACTGCCCTAAGAAAAGACGGTAAAGACATGACATTTCCTGAGGATAGTTATGATTGCTGCCACGCCGAAGCGTTATTTAAAAAGCAGGGCGGAAAGTGGACTGTATTAGAAGGTGATGCTTTCAGCACGGATGTATGGTATGACGGGATCAATACCAGGCATCCCGAAGTACCTGTTGCCGTTTTCCCTAAAGAGGGGTGGGTGCGGTAACGCAATTCACCTATGAAATGCGCCGGAAGGTAAATGTTACAAAAAAATGGGTGTCATGCTGAGCCTGTCGAAGCATAGTGGGTAAAGGCCTTACCGCACCGCTCTTCGACAGGCTCAGAGTGACACCCTGCTTTAGTTATTGATATGATTACACATTCATCCCACCAGATACCTCAATGCGTTGCGCATTGATCCAGCGCGCATCTTCGGTACAAAGGAAAGCTACTACACCGCCTATGTCATCCGGTACGCCTGCACGGCCCAGTGCGGTTATACCGGCAACCATTTTATTTACGTTTTCATCGTCCCTTACATGTCCGCCACCAAAGTCGGTTGCGATAGCGCCGGGTGCAACAACGTTCACAGCAATGCCGCGTGCGCCAAGCTCTTTGGCCATATAGCGGCTCAATACTTCAATGGCCCCTTTCATCGCACCATAAGCTGAATAACCAGGCAGACTGAATCGCGCAAGTCCGCTCGACAGGTTGATGATACGACCGCCATCATTGATCAGTGGCAGTGCTTTTTGTGTAAGAAAGAATACGCCCTTGAAGTGTACATTCACCAATGCATCAAAATCTTCTTCCTTCATTTCAGCCAATGATCCGTAGAGGCCCATACCGGCGTTGTTAATCAGAAAGTCGAAATGATCGGTACCGAAAGTGTCTTTTAGTACAGCTTTCAACTGTCCCAAGAATGAATCAAAGCTTTTTATATCACCTGTATTTAATTGCAAAGCTGCTGCCTTTTGTCCTGTCTTTTCAATTTCGGCAACTACAGCTTCGGCTTCATCTTTTTTGCTGTTGTAGGTCAGTACTACGTTGATGCCTTTTTTTGCAAGACTAAGCGCCATATTCTTTCCAAGTCCGCGACTGCCGCCGGTGACCAGTGCTATTTTGTTATTTGTTCCCATCTTTTTTCTTATTTTTTGATTTAACAAAATTAGCGCGGAATGTTTGGCAGGTGTTTGCAAACATCAATCCAATGTTTGCAAAATTCAAATATTGCAGGTTATGAACGGAAAGTTACGGGTGCCAGCTGGGTTTGTTTCCTGAAAAAATTGGAGAAATGTGCCACCTGCTCAAAGCCAAGACTGTAGGCGATCTCCGAAATGTTCCAGTCGGTTTGTTTGAGCAGGATCTTGGCTTCCTGCACAATACGGCTGCTGATGATATCGGTAGTGGTTTTGCCGGTATTCTCTTTTAACACCTTATTCAGATGGTTGACATGAACAGCAAGGCGGTCGGCATAGTCTTTGGCAGTACGGAGGCCGAGCTTCTGGTTAGGCGACTCGATTGGGAATTGCCGCTCCAGCAACTCTATAAACAGGGACGAAACCCGTGCAGAAGCATTATGTGTAGGGTATAGGGAAGTAGCAGGCTGCAGCTTTTGTCCGTAGTGGATCAGCTCCAATACATAATTGCGGATCAGGTCGTATTTATAAGCATAATCGGAAGAGAGCTCCTTATGCATCTTGATTAAGATGGCAGATATTTCTTCAGCCTGCTCATCCGATACCTGGAAAATAGGGTAGCCTCCCGGCTGGAATATCGGCAGATCGTCCAGTGCTACGCCGCTTTTGGACTGTACCAGGAACTCGGGCGTAAAAATGCAAAACAGCCCTGATTGATCCTCGTCCAGCGGAACATAATTGTATGGGATCTTAGGTGTAGCAAATAGCAGGGCATTTTTTTCAATATTGATCACCTTGTCAGCATATTCTGCCTGGTTTCGACCGCGTATCATGCTGATCTTGTAATAAGCACGGCGGTTGTATGGCATAGCGCCCTTCTTCTTAGTATGGGCTATCATATCGTCGATGCGGAACACATTGAAGTGGCCAATCTCCTTGTTTATACCCTCAGGAATAATGGAAGAGGTTTCCTTATAAAAATCCTCAATCGTTGCTATCGTCATAACCCTATGATTTGCAAAAATCAAATATATTGCAAAGTTAGGCTATTGAAATAAAATGATAAAGAAATTAATTCGTCCGTTCTAATAAATCCACTGTAACTGTTTCGCCGGCTTCTTTGTTGATCAACTTCCTGAGATCGGATTTTATAGGCAACTTATGCGTGCCATCACCCAGTGCCATAAACGAACTATTGAAAGGATGCCCGTCAACTGCGGCTTTTACTTTTACCAGGCCCCTTGTTTTAAAAAAGTCAACCGACTCCGGCCAGATTACATAAGTCCACCCTCCTTTGTTCGGGCTTTTTAGGAGTGTTGCTGTAAATTGTTTATTCAGGGTTTTCATACACTTTGATATTGATATAACAAAGATACAGTTGCGCAAAGGGGCGAGTGAGTGTCGTAAACGACATACATGGTGGGTTAACGCGACAAAATTGTTTAGTTTTTAGATTAAAGAAATGCTCCGTTAGGAGCTAAATGTCGGTAGAAAAAATAATTTCAAACATTTTTTGCGCCGTAGGTGCAATACCTGAACATGCATCTTGAATAACAATGGTGAAAAATGTGTTGCACCTACGGCGCAAAAATTTCTATTGTATCTTTTTGCTACCGACATGTTACCCCGACGGGGTAATTCTTTCAGATAGCCTGCAGCTCCGTCAAATTACGCAATACATATATTTTACCAACAGGAACACGGGCAATATTCACTTCATCAGGTTTAATACCAGCGATATTCGGAATGAAAATTCTCACATTTTCCAATTGAAAAATAGCTTCCTTCCCTTCAACCTTGATCTTCAGAGAGCTCAATTCTTCCTCAGTATCGAGTATGGATTTAAATAATTTATTATTTGCTGCAAACTCGTGAGCCGGCTTACCAGTCATTCTGTGTTCATGCAGGTCCAGGAGATTTTGCGCTTCAATATTGATATTCAATATTTCCTGTTTTTCATTCAGAACGATAATGGCATCGTGCATCTGTTCAATAACGGTCTCAATGCGTTGTCGCTGTGCAAACACCTCGTTAACACTTTCAAGATCATGCCTTTTGAGATGTATGGCCATCTCATTAAATGCATCGGACACTTCTGCAAACTCATCGCTTTTGGTAAAATGAAGCCGATGATCAAAATTCTTGCGGCTGATCTCGCCCAGTCCTGCAGACAAGGCGATGAGCGGATCTGAAATATAACTGCTGATATTAACAGTAAAACTGAAAAGAGCCAGGAAGGTTAAGCAGCCAATGAGCCCCAGTATGATAGTCGCTTTATTTACAGACTCCTGCGCATTGGTATGTTTTTGAACTATGGCCTGCATATTTAATTGCTCAATATTGCGCAGGTCGACCCGTATGGCATGTACAGCGTTTTGCTGCTGCGCCGGGCTACCCGTTGGTGATTGCAACAGGTTAAAATCTTTTCTCAACGAGGCTGTTGCTATATCTTCACCTTTTTCTGTGATGTTATGCTCCTGTTTTACCAGGTCATTATTAAAGGCCGATTTAGCTGCATCGGAGAGTGGAATAGTACTATCATCCAGCACAGTCCGCATTGCACGTGCAAAACTCAGGGTTTCATAATTGTTTTTGAGCACCACTTTGGCGGCTTCGGATAATTTTTCGATATAAAATATCGATAATGATCCCGCTAAAAGGTTTGTAATGAAAATGAGGCCAAAGCCAACTCGGATCTTATGCTTAAGTTTCATAACCTATTTTTTAGATGGTTAATAACCAGTTAATACCAGGAAAAGAGTAAATTATCAGGAGCAGTACTATGGTACAATTGAAACGCAGGTATGTAACCTGTTGAAATAAAGGTAGGAATTTTTTTAGTATATAAAAAGACCCTCGTCAGGTCATTGTTATGTTAATTCTTTCGCAAACAGATATAAGTCATATTTATAAAATAAATTCTCAACTTTGTAATTCATATTACATAGTGCGGGATGAGTAAGTTTAAAGTACCTGATAAAGTATTATATGTGTGTACCGGCAGCAAGTGCGGCAAAAGGGGAGGGAAAGAAATGTACAAGCTGGTCAAATCCCTCACCAAACATTTACCCCACGATAAAAATATAGAAGTGATCCGTACAGAATGTACGGACCGATGTGATTATGCTCCCGTATGCGCTATACAGCCGGGTAATACCTGGTTAAAGGAGTATCACAAAAAAGAAGTGTTAAAACTATTGGAACTGATAGATTAAGCCTCCGGGTTATATTTAATATCGCCTACGTGCCTGTCTATCTGCCATCTGCCGGTGCCTTCTTCGCCAATTACTTCGAATAGTTCCAGCGCGCGGCGTGCCTTATATTCTTCCTCGCGTTGTTCTTTCAGGAACCAGTTTAAAAATTCCATGGTTACAAAGTCCTGTGATTTAAGACAACGGGCGTAAATATTGTTGATAGCATGGGTTACGCTGATCTCCTGGTCAAGCGCCTCCTCAAACACCTCGCGGAATGAGTTATATTCCAGTTTAATGTCGGTTATTTCTGGGGATACAGCATTGCCGCCCATATCCAGCACGTATTTATAAAACTTAAGCTGGTGCTCTCTTTCCTCCTCAGATTGCTTAAAAAAGTAGTCTGATGAATAATCGTAACCATTGCGGTTGCACCACGAAGCCATAGATAAATATACGGCTGATGAGTATGCTTCCTTTTTGATCTGCTGGTTAAGGAGCATTTCTATTTCGTTCGAAATAAGGGACTTTACACGGATGAGGTCTTTCATGGCTGCTAATATTAAGTATCGTAACAATAAATATACACAATATTAACGCTATGGTTTCACATTCAAACAAAATAGCTGTAATATGAAATCAGTCTAAATCACGCTAAAACGCGATGCAGCCTGTCGTGAAGGATATTGTTAAGCTCGAGCATCACAAAGGTGCCTTCCAGTATTTCTTTCAGGGCGATGATCTGGGCAAGGGTTAATACATAGCAATGGTCGCAGGCACAAATAAAAATGATCTCCACATCGGGCGATTTGGTATCATTCAGCAGGATATGCTCAATATCAACGTTGTAAACGGCTTTGCGTAGTTTAAGTAAATTGCGGTAATCAAAACGTGCAAATTTTCCGGCAAAATCAACAAACCAGCACCTTTCTGTATCACATTGAAAAATAGCACCTTTATCTGTGCCGAAAACTTCTGTCATTTCTAATCCCGAGCCTGATTTTTTAAGATGTACAAATATGAAGCTTATTTATAATTAATCCAAATAAAGAACAGTTTTTTTGTGAAAATTTCTTCCACCATACTAATCTCTATTCGTTATGATTGATTCCTTTTACACTCTGGTTACATATGATACCAATCGGTATTATTTATAATGCTATATTTGCGCGAATTTTTATTTTCATAGCTATGTTAAACAGGGTAGTGGTAACGGGGTTGGGTGCATTAACACCACTGGGTAATAATGTAAAAACGTTCTGGCAAAATGTTGTAGCTGGTAAAAGTGCAGCGGCAAGGATCACAAAATTTGATCCGGCGCTGTTCAGGACACAGTTTGCGTGCGAATTGAAAGACTTTAACGCGGCCGACTACCTTGACCGTGCCGAAATAAAAAGAACAGATCCCTTTACACAATACGCACTGATCGCAACAGACGAAGCAATAAAAGATTCCGGGTTTGATTTTAAAGCAATGGACCCGTTTGATGTCGGTGTGATATGGGGTACCGGGCAGGGCGGCATGGAGACATTTGAGCAACAGGTAACTGAATATGCTTTGGGCGATGGACATCCGCGTTTCAGCCCGTTTTTTGTTCCCAAGTTTTTGACCAATATGGCATCGGGAATGATCTCTATCCGCAATGGATTTATGGGCGTTAATTATACACCTATATCGGCCTGCGCCACATCCAATACTGCCATTATGGAAGCCTTTAACCATATCCGGTTGGGGCATGCCAAAATTATCGTGACAGGTGGGTCCGAAGCGCCTATAACACCGGCATCATTCGGAGGATTTAGTTCGATGAAGGCCATGTCGTCAAGAAATCATGACCCGCAGCATGCCTCGCGGCCTTTTGATGTTGACCGTGACGGTTTTGTGATGGCAGAAGGAGCAGGAGCATTGATCCTGGAAGATTATGAACACGCCGTAAAACGTGGCGCCCATATTTATGCCGAAATAACGGGTGCTGCGATGACCGCCGATGCCTACCACATGACGTCCACTCATCCCGAAGGGATTGGTGCGACAAAGGCAATGCAACTGGCATTGAAAGAGTCAGGGATAAGCATTGGTGACGTTGATCACCTGAATATGCACGCTACCTCTACCCATGTAGGTGACTTATCTGAGATCAAAGCAGTTTTAGCCCTGGGGAACATCGATCAGTTAAAAATCAGCGCAACCAAATCCATGACTGGGCACTTGCTTGGTGCTGCAGGTGCAGCTGAGGCTATAGTTTCCATACTTTCTATTCGCGACCAGGTAGTGCCGCCAACCATCAATACTGAAGTATTAGATCCTGCTATTCCAAAAGAATTGCATATCGTTCTAAAGGAATCGATCATCCATAAAGTGAAAGTTGCCATGAGCAACACTTTTGGTTTTGGCGGGCATAATGCTACGGTGGTATTCAGGGAGGTTTAAGCAAGCAATCTGCTGACTTAACTTTTTTGGTTCGGCCTTACTCTTTAATATTGCCTAATTGCAGCCTGATCGTAAATTGGAAAGTATTATTGGTCGATTTATGAATAAGTGAATCAGACGTTATACTGTGCCTGGTTAAACCCTTTAAGTAGGTTGTTTCAAATATTATCCTTTTGTACCTGAAGTTTATTCCTCCCGTAAAACCATAACCTGGTTTTTCGTCGTAGCGCGAATGTGTTATGATTGAACTGGAAACAGAATCGATCTGGGTACTGGTATTATATTGTTTTACAGGAAAACTGATTACCGGCCCTGCTTTGAAGCCGATGGATTTGGTATACTGATACGTGGCATACAAAGGGAATTGTACAGAATAGACTTTCTTTGAATCGGAGATATTCCTGTATTTTAACGTAGTAAGCGAATCGGTATAGTTTAAATAAGAACGTGTATAGGTACCTCCCTTTACTACCATAGGGCTTAATATCATTACCTGGGTTCCGATGCCCCATTTTGGGTTAAGATGATAAGTGCCATAAGCTCCTGTAAAAATGTCAAGTGGTAAGCTGCCATAAAAGTTGTGATTCAGGTTCTTGGATGTAAAGCTGCCGTTTGAGTTCGCGCCCATCAAAACGCCCCACTCAAAAGTGCCATTTGAGCGGTTCGCTTTATTTTTTTGAGTTTTAGCCGGAGTAACGGGGCCTTTTTGTACAACTATTTTATCTATTGGATAATTTGCAATCGCCCCTGAACTTTCAAAAAGGCTTTGGCCTGGCTGAGGCAGCGACATCAATTCTTTATTCTGAGCTGGATATTGGTCGTTGGTCCCGCTCAAATTCGTATTGCTTTCGTCAGTGAAGTTCTCTTTATTTGCAGCGCCCTGGGATGAACCTGGTCTTCCCGCCCCCGTATTTCCTTCTCTGCTATTATGACGGCCGTACCCTGTTATTTTATTGGAGGTAGATGTACCATTTACAGGTTGAACAACATCTTTGTTGGCCGCAACATTATTTTTTTTAATACCCGCTGCGTCTGATGAAGATACTTTTGCCGCGCCGGAATTTATTGTACGCGATGGCTTGTTACTTGCAGCAAGTAACTTCGATCCCGCTTTATTCTCAGCATCTGAAAGCTGCTTTATATTGCTGGCAGATTCTGATCCTGATGCCAGGTTACCGGGCTTAGCTAATGAAGCGTTCCTGCCTGTTTTATTCTCAGCATCCGATGGCTGTTTTATCTTGCTGGCAGATGCTGATCCTGATGGCAGATTGCCGGGCTTGGCTGAAGAAGCGTTCCTGCCTGTTTTATTCTCAGCATCCGATGGCTGTTTTATATTGCTGGCAGATGCTGATCCTAATGGCAGATTACCGGGCTTAGCTGAAGAAGCGTTCCTGCCCGTTTTAGTCTCAGCATCTGAAGGCTGGCTTTTATTGCTGGCAGATTCTGATCCTGATTCCAGATTGTCTGATTTAGCTGAAGAATCGCCCCTGCCTGCTTTGTTCTCTACATCTGAATACTGCTTTGTGCTGCTGGCGGAATCAGCTCCTGATTGCAGACTGTCATACTTTAATGAAGAATCGTTCCCGTTACTATTGAAACCGCGATTTCTTTGATGTATCTGATTTTTAGCATTACCTGCCTTTGGTTTCGTTTGAACCACCTTTGCAGTAAAATAAGTCATAGCTGCCGCCGAAAGAGCAATCAGGATCGTAGGCAATAAACGAATACCGCCTGTTCTTGATCCACCCCCGCCATCGTCATTGCCAGGCATATGTTTGTCCAGCAATGCGCGCATTTCCATCCAATCGGCACCTGCATCGGTATCAATCTGCAGTTCGCCTCTCTTCTTTTGCCAGAGCTTAAGATATTGGATCAAATTTTTCATATTGCCTTTTCCCTCCTTCCTTCAGATGGGTCTTCAAGCAATGCTTTTAACCTTTTTTTAGCTTCGGATAGGTGCCATCTCGATGTCACTTCATTTATACCGAGTTGTTCGCTGATCTCTTTGTGTGTAAAACCATCCAGTATGTATAAATTAAAAACTGTTTGCATGGAATAAGGCAAAGTGCGAATGTTAGCCATGATGTCTTCAAAATGCAAACGCTCTATAATTGTTGGCGCTATAAATATGTCTTCAGCTTCATTTTCCAAAGGCACAGTATGTTTAAAGGTCAGTTCTTTACGGCACAGATCAATTGAGGTGTGGATCATAATTTTTCTGATCCAGCCTCCTAGTTCACCCTTTGTATCATCAAAATTCTTTATCGACTGAAATACTTTCAAAAATGCCGTATTAAATGCTTCCCGCGCTAATTCCTTATCGTTCAGATAGGTATAGCAAACGCGCAGCATATCAGCATGAAATAATTTATACAAAGCCTCCTGCGCTGCCCTGTCGTTATTAAGGCAGCCCTTGATAAGTTTTTTTTCCTGTGTTTTAGAAAGCCCCATTCAATACAATCAAAACACTTTTAGCAGATATATTACAGGCATAAAGGCTAGGCAAAGTAATTATTTTTTCATGCAAATAAAGATTAAATGTTATCCAGAAGAGATCGGCAGGTAAGAGAAGTCAATCTTTTCGTTAGCATATATATTATTTAACGACTTATCTGTTTAGCAGTGAAAATAATTCCCGAATTATAATTCCAATCAAACTTTATTTTATTTGGTAAAAATACAATGCTGCCTGTATAAGTTATTCCGTTCATCTTGATGGTTAATGGGTACGTCGCGTGATCAGTGACATAATTGGTACCCACTTGTTTAAAGTATACTGTAGCCCATATAGTAGGACTGCCTCCGCTGCAGTGATAAGAATCAGGACTTTGCACGCTGTTAAAACTCACAATGAAATTATTTGCGCTGGTAATAAAACTGCCAAATTCAAGGTAACTGTTACTGCAGGCATACCCATTTGTGGTTTGAGCATCAAAATATAAATAGGTGCTGTCCACAGAATTACCGCTATGAAAATGCGGCGTTAATTTAATAATATCATTGGTTAACGGAACTGAATGATAAGTAAGCGGCGGATAAATCGAATCTGTAACTGTTATTAAAGTAGAAACCGAATCGGCGCCATTTACAACAGCCTTTACCTGGTATGTTCCCGGGGCGGTAAATGCCAGAATGTAGCG
>Ga0307510_10003366_pt1 | contig 18632 bp, 14 predicted proteins | sample 12_EM_MG_FD_207224 | JGI IMG/M metagenome (GOLD analysis project Ga0307510, IMG submission 207224) | Populus trichocarpa ectomycorrhiza microbial communities from riparian zone in the Pacific Northwest, United States - 12_EM | ecosystem: Host-associated > Plants > Roots > Unclassified | place...
GGTGGTAGGCTGTGCTGATATTTTGGCGGATGTCTAGGAGGCGGCATAGCTCCTTTCCAAAGCGTGAGGTGAACCGGGGATCTCGGTCTGAGATAATCTTCTTGGGTAGGCCGTAATGTGGCAGGACGTGTGTCAGGTAGAGTTGCGCGACTCCTTCAGAGTCTATAGTCTCTTTGCAAGGCAAGAACATAGAGGCCTTGGTACAATCAGTGTCTGTGATCGTCAAGATAGTGTCATAGCCTCCAGAGGGTGGTAGTTTTGTGATGAAATCCATAGCAATAGTCTCAAAAGGACGAGCGTTTTCAACAGGAGTGATTGGCGACAGGGGGGGATGGCTAGGATGAGTGTTCACTTTGTTCATTTGACAGGTTGCACATCCTCGGATGTACTCGGTTATGAAGGCTTTCATGTTGGGCCACCAGTAGTACGGCGAAATTAATTGGAGTGTTTTTGAAATTCCAGGGTGGCCAGCGGTTAATTGGTCATGAAAAAGGGATGTTACTCCCCTCCTAAGGGTATTGTCTGCCACGACAACTAGTGCGTTCCCATGGTAATAGTGGGTTCCATCTGCTAAGGTGACTTGTTTGAATGCTGCTGTCCATTGCTTGAGTTTCTTCTGGTCTTGGTACTGTGCCAGCTTGATTTTACTGTCCAAATTGCTTTCCAGCATATCCCAATCCATAACTTGGATGTTTTCGTTCTCTCCACCGGGCCACCCATTTCCGGGGTAACTCCCGTCCATGGAGGTACTGCGAATACTTGTATGGTGCTTGCAGAAATATTTGCTGGGCCATACAGTGATGTCTTCATTTTCTGGGTTGTTGCCATCATCATGGTCTTCATGTCTTGAGAGTCCATCTGCTCGATTTGAGGCTCCTGGCTTGTATTCCAGGATCATGTTGTATTGTTCTCGTTCAGGAAGGTATCCAGCAACTCTTGGTCCAATTTTCCTGGGGTCGTGGTAGTAGTGAAGGTTTGCATGGTCGGTATAGACAAGTACTGGTTTCTCAGTACCCTTGAGGAGGTAGTCCCAATTCCTGAGGCTGCGCATGATGGCCAGGAATTCTCTGTCATAGATAGGGTAGTTCTGTTCTGTGCTGGTGAATTTCTGGGAGTGGAAACCGCAGGGGTGTCATGGTCCTGGCTTTTCTGTGCCATCAGGTTGTGTGATAGGTGATCCTCTTTGATAGAGTATGGCTCCGGTCGCTATCTGTGAAGCGTCAACTTCCAGCTCAAATTGTTTGCTGGGATCTGGGCAGATGAGTACTGGGGCGCTAGTGATGCGCTTCTTGAGTTCTCTAACTGCAGCTATGCAGTCTGGTGTCCATTCAAATGGGACATCCTTTCCGAAGAGGCATGTGATGGGTGCTGTGATGGAGGAAAATCCGGCGATAAACATGTGGTGATATCCCAAGACTCCTATGAATGAGTGGGCTCCTTTGAGGGTCGTAATGTTCTCTGGCCAGTCTGCTATTCCGGCGATTTTGGCTGGGTCAACTGTTGTACCATCCTTGGTGAGGCGTACTCCTAGGAAGTCCATGGTAGGCTTCATGAATATCGATTTACTGAGCTTGAGGTGTAATCCATTCTTGGCTAGTAGATCGAAGGCGAAGTGGAGGATCTCAATGTGTAACTTGATGTCTTTAAGTTTTGTTCCTAGTCCACAGTCATCCATATAGCTTCGGAATATTTTCCTGATGTTGTGGACTCCTTTCTTTTCGAAGTGGTCGTATAGTTCTTCCAGCATGAGGTTCATAAACCTCTGGAATGTCGGCGGTGAGTTGCTCATTCCAAAAAACATGACTTTGGGCTCAAATAGCCCATGGCGGGTTTTGAAGGCGGCTTTCCATTCATCCCCTTCGTGTATGCAAATATTGTTGTAGCCCCAGCGTATGTTGAATTTGCTGAATAGCTCCATTCCCTGGAGGTCTTCAATACATTGGGCAAGGTTAGGAAGGGGGGTGATGTCTTTCTTGGTGACTGCATTGAGTGGGCGGTAGTCGATGATGTAGTGTTTCTCTTTGCTGTCCTTTTTAGGGACCATGAATGTGCTGAATCCATAGGGTGATTCGGATGGGACGATGTATCCCTTCTCTAGGTTTTCGTCGAGGAACTGGTTTTCTGCCTCCTGGTCTTTGAGGCTCATAGGGTAGGTTTTGCAATTGAATTTTGCTGGAGCTTCTGCTGTAAGCTCAATTTTATGGTCGCATGGACGTGATGGGGGGAATTTCTTGGCTTCTTCATCTGAGAAGAGGAGGGCATGTCGTTTGAATTCCTCTGGCAAGGTAATTTCTTCTTTCTTGTGTTCTTCCGCGTATTTGTGGGCCATTTCTGTGGCGTTGTGGGTCCTGTTGACCTTTATAGTGGTTCTTCCAATCCATATGTTCGGTTGGCTTTGGTCTTTGAGTTCTTCCATAATTGCTTCATGAGTTTCCATGATGAGATCATTGTCTTCTTGTTTTTGTCGCTTCTCCTTGAGGTAGCCTTGCGCTTTGTCCCAGGTAATTTTCTGGATGGTTTCAACCTTGACTTTTGGTCCTTTGAGTGTTCCTGCTTCCCAATCAATGTCGGGCTTGAATGCTTTAAACCAGGGGTAGCTGAAAAGGAAGCGATCTCTTCCTAGATTTGTGATGAAGAAACGTAGTTGTCGTCTGAGATTTCCTTGGCTAACCATGAGGTTGCAATAATGGCTGATCTTTCCTTGTCTGTTGGGTGTTCCATCAACATTAAAGATGGGTCGTTGGTAAGGGAGTTCCTTCATTCCCAAGTGGAGCTTTTTGACTGTTTCTGAGTTGATGAAGTTTTCTGTGGCTCTGGTATCAAGGAGGCCGATTTCTTTTGTTTCCTGTTTGTAGCTGATGACCGCGAACTCAATTTGTACTGAGTTACTTTTGTTGACAAAGACGCTGTCTAGTCCGAAGGTCTTGGCAAGGGCTTCAATTTTCTGGATGTTGAATCTGTTCTTTGGGATAAGCTCATTGAGCGTTCTGATTTTTGTGTCTTCATCCATGGTGTTAAGGCTTCAATGGGCCTTGATAGTACGACTTGTACTAAGAGGTGAACTGGTGGCAAGTACTTTGAAGGGGTAGAAGTCTCTAGTGTTGCTAGAGACGACTCTGAGAGGCTTATATAAGAGATGAGGAAAGGGGAGGCACTTGGGGAGCTTTCAAGAACGTTGATATTGAGAATCAAGTCAAGCTTAGGGCTTGACTGTCGAAATACAGGGCGCTTATATACAGGCATGGCCGCGCACGGGCCATGGTCACTAAGGTAGGTACTTCTGGTCAAGAGGGGGCTGTCTGTATCGTATGGTACTCTGCGGACAAGTGCTGCGGTCTGTATGAGTCGAACAATAGAGAATGAGCGAGAGCGAATGATAAAGTGACAAGTTGCCTAATCTATCCTTAAGGATCGAACAATGGCAGCGGGTCATTCCAAGAAGAGAAGCGTCGTCATGATGTGATGACGACCACGAAGTTTGAGGCTGATCCGAGGAGATCTGATCTCCGCATGCCCATTCTGGTCTAATGGGTGTCTAGTGTAAGCAACTACCCTTTAAGGTAGTCTGTATTGATGGTGACCCAATTAAGGGCCATGTCGCTATCCGCGTCGTCTGCGGAGCTCTGCGTGGATGAGGGTTTGTCTGCGGATCCTTGGGAGGAGGTCGACTGGTAGCTCTGACTCTGGGGTGAGGTGCCAGCTATGGGCGATGAGGCAGAAGGGGTAATTGACTGGTAACTGCCTTCTCTACTGGTGCGTTGGTGTATGGGTGCTAAGGAGGGACTTGTGGGTGACAGGGAATGCTTGCAGGATATAGGGGAAGGAGGGCTATCATGGTACTCTGTCCATACCCTAAGAGGAGGTTCCTTATTGGCTAGGTGGACTGTGCTGTCCTCAGTATTCAGGTATTGAGTTGGTTCTAGTTTTGGAGGCGGCATGTCCTCTATGGGACTATCCTGGTCCTCCAATGGGTTTTCTATTAGGGGTGGCTCTTGGTACGACTCCATGGAGGAGTACTGTTGATGATGGGTGCTCCAAGGGATAGGGATAGGGGTAGGGGGCTGCATTGTTGGTAGGTTGAAGTCTGGGTAGATGGACATTGCAGGAGAAGGTGACCGCTTCATAACGACTTGGGATGGGTTGGTCCATTGGGGTATGGCTGGTATGGTTGGCTTTGGTGTGGCTGGTCTGGTCCTCTCTGATCTAGGTAGTAGATCCTCTAAGGACGGTAAAGGTGGTGGGTTCAATGGTAATGGTGCCTTTCCCATAAGCTCTGGTGGCGAAGCACTAGGGAAGATGACTAGTGGTTTGGTAGTTGTCTTTAGGTCATGGGTTACGACCTGTGGTGTGTCCAAGGAGGGGTAGGGTAAATGAGAAAAATTGGGTAGATCATAACACATGGTTTGGATTTGTTTTTTGAGTGCGTCTCCCATCTGCTGTGCAGAGGGCTTCGACTTTGGATAGGCATGTGCATCTTCCAACTGCTTTGCAGTGGACTTTGACTTTAGATAGGCATGTGCGCATCCCAATCGCTGTGCGATGGACTTTGTCTTTGGTTTGCATAGCTTGATTAGCTTCTGGCAAGTGGCCTCATCAAATTTGTAGGCGTTGGCTGCAATACAATCTTGTATCGCCTTGATTTTCTGTGGTCCTAGCGTATGTGCTGGTGGCTGGTTGTCAGTAATGAGTTTCTTGAGTTTCTTTGTGTCCAATAACTGTGGGGGGTGATCCAGGGTTTCTTCTTTGAGAGCGCCGAAACTATTGGTGCTCTTATTTTCTTGGATCCTTTTGTTAAGTTCGTTCATGGGTAGTATTCCCATATCTGGATGGCTTCAGGTGGCGTTAATGGTTACAACTTCCTGTTGATCATGATTGACTTGGCATCTAATTCGGCAGTGATGGGCATAGTGGCCTTTCTTGTGGCAATGGAAGCACTCCAGGCTTCTCATAAGTTTGTTTGACGGTGGTACATGTTTGTGGCCTTTGTCTTGTGGCCGCGTTGAGTTTTTGTAGAACATGTGGTTCACTTGGGATGCTATTCCATGGCAGTGGTATCTCCCCGCGAAGCATAGTGCGTTGACCTCGATAGGGTCCTTTGTTTCTGTGACAATCAGTGCTTTGATGTCAAAGATCTCATATAGAGCTTTGCGAAGCATTGACTTTGCGTCACCTTGTGGTTGCGTCTTTTGCGCCTTTGTTTCTCCCATTGATGATCCAGTGGTTCCCTGGTACGACCGATCTGTTGTCGGTTTGATTGCTCTGACTTCAGTGGTCAAGCGTCCTGTGGTTGTGATGCCTTTTGGTCTACCAGTGGCCCTCTGGTCTTGGATATGGGGTGCGCTCTTCATAGCAGCAACCGCGGCATATGTCTTAGCATCTTTGGCTAGTGTTGTCATGACTTCTTGGTGTGTATGGGGAGGAGGTGGTGTGGCAGGGATTGCAAGGGTTCGGGGTGGTCTACTCGCCAAGCTGGTATGTCGAAAGGAAAGCTTGACTTGTGTTAAGGCTTCAACAGGCCTTGATAGTATGACTTGTACTAAGAGGTGAACTGGTGGCAAGTACTTTGAAGGGGTAGAAGTCTCTAGTGTTGCTAGAGACGACTCTGAGAGGCTTATGTAAGAGATGAGGAAAGGGGAGGCACTTGGGGAGCTTTCAAGAATGTTGATATTGAGAATCAAGTCAAGCTTAGGGCTTGACTATCGAAATACAGGGCGCTTATATACAGGCACGGCCGCGCACGGGCCATGGTCACTAAGGTAGGTACTTCTGGTCAAGAGGGGGCTGTCTGTATCGTATGGTACTCCGCGGACAAGTGCTGTGGTCTGTATGAGTCGAACAATAGAGAATGAGCGAGAGCGAATGATAAAGTGACAAGTTGCCTAATCTATCCTTAAGGATCGAACAATGGCGGCAGGTCATTCCAAGAAGAGAAGCGTCGTCATGATGCGATGACGACTACGAGGTTTGAGGCTGATCCAAGGAGATCTGATCTCTGCGTGCCCATTCTGGTCTAATGGGCATCTAGCATAAGCAACTACCCTTTAAGGTAGTCCGTATTGATGGTGACCCAATTAAGGGCCATGTCGCTATCCGCGTCATCTGCGGAGTTCTGTGTAGATGAGGGATTGTCTGCGGATCCTCCGGGGGAGGTCGATTGGTAGCCCTGACTCTGGGGCGAGGTGCCAGCTATGGGCGACGAGGCAGAAGGGGTGATTGACTGGTAACTGCCTTCACAACTAGTGTGTTGGCGTATGGGTGCTGAGGAGGGACTTGTGGGTGACAGGGAATGCTTTTGGGACACAGGACTATCCGGGGCAAGGTACTCTTGCCATGGTATGACAGGGGACTCTTCTGGGGACAAGGCGTGTGTGTTGCCTCCAGGGACATCGGGTTCATATGGAATGAATGGCTCTGGCTCTAAGGGCAGCGCGTCCTCCATGGGACTGTCTGGGTCTTCCAGTGGGTTCTTTTTTTTTTTTTTTTTTTTGAATTTTTGTTTATTGTCCTTAGCCTAAGGCCATCAGACATGCTACGAGAGATAAGATACATGCGTGGAGTGGTAATCATCGTAGACTATCGAGAAGAAGGGTAAAGAGGTATGGAAGGCGGTATGAAGAGGTGTAAGGTGAAAGTTCGAAAGGTGAAAAGAGACAGGGCCAAGCTGTCGACTCGGCACTTACCAATCAAGGAGGGTCCGGTCTAGGGGGCAGGGGGCGTAGGAGACGGTTGGTGGCGCGTTGGAAGTCGCCAAGAGAAACTCCGCCATCAAACGTGCCAAAGACGTAAGCGTCAAAGGGACGGCTTCCAAAGAAGCGACGGCGAGGGGATGATAGCGGGGAGCACTCGAACAGGACATGTTGGGTCGTGTTCCGATAGCGATCACCTGGGCTAGGCCGCGGTGATCGACTCCGTCGACTCGGACTAAGCCGCTGAGGACGGGGAAGAGATGCTCGGGAGGGGGGCGGGGAGGGTGAAAGAGAGGGTGGGCGGAAAGCCCGAGGGTTGTGTAGTTGAGCCATGAGACGGTCGAAACGGCGTTGTTCCGACGCAGGAGAAGAAGGGGGAGGTGAGTGAGGGGTCCCATGTTCAGGGCAATAAGGGTTGTCACCGGCGTTAGGGCAGAAAATGTCGGAGTAGGTGATGGTGAACGCGTGATCGAAGGCGAGTTGAACGGCTGAAGAAAAGGTGGACCGATCTTTGCGTGAGATAGCGCCTTGGATGAAAGGAGGGGGTTCGCCATCTGGGCGGATAATGGATTGCCAGATGCGAGAGTCGCGACGGAGAAGGTCGAACTGCTCTTGCATCATACGGATGAGATGGGCTTTAGGGTTAAGAAGAGAAGGGGGAGGGAGCGGGAAGACGATATGTTGTTGCTCCTCCAAGAGGGTGTCGATCGTAGCCATGCCCGGGAGACCAGACCACTTGATGGAGTACCTGAAAAGGTCAACGTGATGCAAGGGGTCTGCCAAGAGAAAGGTGGAAAGTGCCGAATGAAAGGCGTGAGAAAGATTAAGTAAGGGATGTTTGTGTAAGCGAAAAAGATAAGGTGTAAGAGATAAGTCCGGAAGGAAGATGCAGACGTGATTAGATAAAGAAGCATACGTAAGGCCATTACATAAGGCCAGGAGAAGCGCACGGAGGCGGTCTGCGTCCCTAGTCGCACTGTGGTGCACCAAGGTCTGCCCTTTGAAGAGCAGGAAAGATGCTGCGAAGGGGGGAGAAGGGATAGTTAGTATGCGAACAAAGAGGTGAAAAGTATCGTAAGATGGTTGTTTTATTAGTGTTTTAGTTGCCTCCTTGGATTCGCGACTTAATGCAATGACGGTATTGTCGCGAACCTGGGGATGAGTCCAGAAACTCTTGTAAGTAGGGAGCGGGTAGAAGAAAGGGGGAAAAGAGTCCGGAAGAAGACGAGAAAGGCAAGTGGATGGGTTAAGAGATAAGTGCCAGTCCGCGGCAGGATTATAAGTAGTGAGAGTACGAATATAGGTAGAAGGTGGGAGGCGCTGGATGCGGAGACGGAAGACAGCCGTGAGTTTAGATATAGTAAGAGGGATGGGAGGAATGGCCATGAGATAATGTAAGGGAACGATGGGGGTGGTTTTGAAGGCTCCGCTCATTTTACGAACAGCGTCATTCTGGGCCACTTGAAGAATATCCAGAAGTCCTTTGATACGAGGTTGGGTAGAGTATAAGGGGAACCCGTACGTGAGGACAGGAAGGATAAGGGAGTGGAAGACGCGGTGCCAGTTGGCATAGTCGAGACCTCGAACAGAGTTCCCGAGAATGCTGAGGGCGCGGATGGTAGAGCGGGCCCGGTTGGCCATGATGGTCACGTGATGTGTCCAGTCAAACTGGTGATGAATGAAGACGCCGAGGTAGCGGATGACGGTGGACCGCTCAACAGTGTAAGAACTGGAGCTGGAGGTCTGGGGATGGATGGAAGTGATAAGACGACCAACAAGGTGTTGAGCAGCGCAAGGGGGAGCGAAAGATATGAACTCAGTCTTATCCGTGTCACACTTTAGCCCATTCCGTCCTAACCAAGCCGTGATCTCCTGAAGACCACGCGCGGCGTTTTGAGAGGAAGCGAGATGATTTTTGGCGTTGGAAAAAATAGCGCCATCATCGACGTACATGTTGAGGCCGCGGCGGGCCCAGGTACGGTTGATAAATTGAAGCAGAGGAGCAGTATAAATAGCAGATAAAATAGGGGAGAGGGGGGAGCCTTGAGGAGTGCCGTGATCAAGGAGGATGGGATCAGATTTCATGCCGTTAAAAGACAGTTGGACGTGTCGGTCAGACAAGAAAGAGCGAACCCAGTCGCAGATGGATGGTGGGAAGCCACGGTTCCGAAAGATTTGGACGATACGTGTGATATTAATATTGTCGAAGAAGCCCTGAATGTCAAAAAGTACGACAGATGCAACAAAACCGGCCCGGACGGCGGCTTGTGCATTGTGGACTAGACATAAAGCGGCATCGACGGCGCAATGATAGTCGCGTGATCCAAATTGGGAGGGAGGGAGGATGTCATGATGATGGATGTCGTGGAGTACCCGCTTCGCGATGATTTTCTCGAGAAGTTTTCCACAACATTCAAGGAGGGAGATTGGGCGATAAGCCTTAGGTAGGCTGTAGTCGGGTTTAGCCGGTTTGGGGATGACAACGACAAGGGCTGTGGACCAGGGGTGATGTCCAAGGGAGATGGCGGCATTGAAAAGGTCGACGAAGCGATCGGGTCGCGAGCGAAAGGCCCATTTGAGGAGTTGGTACGTAATACCGCTAAGTCCAGGGGCGGACTTGTTTGATGTTGTGGAGAGGGCCGCGGCAATCTTGTCAGAGGTAATAGGGGGAAGGGAGCGAGGGGGGAGAGGATCAGGGTCCTCATCTTGAAAGGGGTTAACTTCGGGGTGATTGGTGAGAAAGAACCGATCTTTGAAGGCTTCCGTCATTTCACCGACGTCATCAGAGAAGCGAAGTGGGGCAACGAGAAGGGGGGGTATGCGTTTGATAGAGCGGCCTTTGCGCCAGGCTGCCGCTTCCCACAAATTCTCAGAAGTGGTGTGGTGGAGGAAGGCGTGGGCCCATTCCCGTTTGGAACGGGCAATGACGCGACGGAGGTTTTTGATGGCGAGCTTCTTTGGAGGACCTGAGTTGGCATAGACTCCGGAGAGTGCAGCGTCACAATCAGGGTTCCACCATCGGACGCCTCGGGGGTCAGGGGCTTTACGGCGGGAAAAGATTTTGGAGGAGGCGTGGTCAATGTCCGTATGAAGCTGACAAGCGGCCTGATCAAGGGAGGCGATGTCAGTGATGACAGGGGCGGGAAGGGGGCCGAAGATTTTAAGCCACGAGTCCATGTAGAGGTCGTCGACCTTGTATCCGGTGAGGTTAGGAGGAGGCGCGATGGCGATGGCTTCAGCGGGGTACCAGAGGAGGCGAAGAGCCGCATGGTCAGAGGAAAGGGACTCCTGAAAGGAGATCTGCAGATCGGAAATCTGTCTGGAGATTGCCGCTGCTTCATTAAGAAGGGCTAGATCGAGCACCGAAGGGTGGCGATCATCACGGCCGCTCTCCCACGTTGCAACGCGGGGTGGGTTGAGGAGCTCTAGTCCCTGGTTATCAAACCAGTCGACGAGTTCTGTGGCCCATGAAGAAACCGTAGAGTAAGGGAAAGACCAGATATGAGAATGGGTATTAAAGTCCCCGAGGACTAAAGTAGGTACGGTAGGGTCCAGATCATTGGAAAAAAGGTGTAGTAAATTGTGCGTACGGGGTTCGTTAGGAACGCGATGATAGACATTTAGGATACGTAAGACTTCATCCTTGAAAGAGAAAGTAAGAACCATAGACTCGAGAGAGGCAAGAGGGTGGGAAGTGTCATTGTGGATGGTAAAGGTGCGGGCAATGTCATATCGTACAAAAGCCGCGACACGCACGGAATCAGGGTCAGTGAAGGTAGGTAAGAAACAGTCCCACATGTTATTGTTGGTCGCGCCAGGAACGGCGGAGCCAAGAGGGTCAGTGTCGGAACGGGCAGTATTGACCGTTCCAACCCAAGGTTCCTGGATGAGTATGATATCAGCAGTAGAGGTTTGGAGAAGAGAATGAGTCAAGTGACTCTGCCGATTCAGATTGATCGACATGATCTGTAAAGGGCGTTCAGACATTAGTCATAGACTGAATAAGGTCTGGAATGCTTTCAATGCCAAGGGAGAAGGCCTTGGCATGGCCATACTCAGAAAGTGAACGAAGCTCATCGATCGAGAGCGATCGGAAAAATGTAGGGTCAGTAATAGGATCAAATCGCTTCATATCAGCGAGAACGGAAGCCAGACCAGCCGGGACGACACGCTCCCTGGGGGGAGGCGAAGCCGGGCCAGCAGCGGGCCGAAAAACGATCTGTTCATCGTCAGTGGGTTGGGAAGACAGGATAGCAGTAGGGAGAATAGGGGGGTCAACGATCATTGGGCGATCGAGTTCTTCCTCCGAAGAGGCGCCAGTGCGATTGGTTTCGCGGCGGAATTTCTTACGGAGGGGGCAGGAGGTATCCCGGGCAAGGTGTCCCTTGCCGGGAAGCTTGGCTGCCACACAGTTAATGCAAAGAGGGGGGCAATTGCAATCGAGAGTAGAATGGGTAGCGCGGCCCTTACAGAAGCCGGCATGATCGCGGGAGGCGTGACGCCCTCCACAAATTGAACAAATTATGACATTGGGAGACATGCGGCAATAGCCAGTGGAATGTCCAAGGCGGTGGCAGCGATCACACTGCCGAATAAGGGGAAGAGAGGTAAAGAGTTTGGCTTCGCACGGAGCGCCAAACATAAAGATGGGGTTCTTGGTGACACGCGCGAGGCGTGACCCATCTTGATCTAGGAAAGAGATGATAACAGATGAATGGGTCTGGGAGTCAGTGAACGACGCCCGGAGCCATTTGGGCGGGGAAACGATCACAGCGCTGTGGAAGGCCGGATTGGCCTCAAGCTCACAAGAAAGTATTTCAGTAGAGGGACGGTTACCTTGATCATCATAAGTGATCGGGATGAAGTTAATGCTAACGCGGGTATAGCCGCGTTGAGGAAGGATAGAGGCGCCAGGGCCGAAAGGAGAACATAAAACAGCGCTGTAGCGCTTGATGTCATCATTGGACGGTTGACCTGAAAAGGTTAGGACAAAGTTGGAGGAGAGCTGGGAGCTCCAGCGTCCTCCAAGAAGGGTAAAAGGTGGAGGGCCACCCGGGAAGGCTTGACGAATACTGGTCTGAAGCGACCGGACAATAGCGGCAGGGTCGCCCAGCGGTCCGTGGGTGGCACGGGCAGAGGGGTCACGGGTAACCGTGAACTCCGTCGTGGTAATGGGCCGCGCACGTGGGCGCTGGGTAGCGGGTTTGGCTGGCTTGACCGGGGCGGTGGAAACCGCGGCCTCAGATTCGAGGGCGCGCTTATACGCTTGCTGAAGGGCAAGCTTACTTACATTTCGGGAAGTGACAGTGAGGCGGAATCGGGTCTCGTAAGCCCGCAAAAGCTGGTCGCGGGACATCTGTTGGAGTTGGGAGTTAGTAAGGTCACCCGGTCGAGGGGCGGTCTGAATGGGAGAGACAACGGCAGGAGCAGTACGACGAGGAGCGGCAGCAGCTGCGAACGAGCGGGGTTTGCCACCACCTTTGCCCATGACATTCCATGGTGCAGTGGGCGGGGGGGCAGCCCGATCAGCGGGAGGGTCAGTAGGGGGGAGAGCTGCCTCTTGGGCGACGCTAGGTCTAGCCCGGCCCCAAGCGTGGTCGCTTACGGGGGCACGAAGAGGAGCGGAAGGGGGATTCAGAACGGTAATAGGTGGGAGAGACGGAGCACGGGGAGGAAAGAGGCGGATAGATACGGTGGGGGGAGGGACTGCAAGGTCTGAGTTGAGGGGATGAGGGACAGGGCGTTCGGGTTGGTCGGGGGATCCAGTGGGTCCACCACAGAGGGCGTCGGAGACGGCACAGAGAGGGTCGCGTCCTTGGGACTCGACGTCCTTGTATTCATCAACGAAATCCCAGAAGGGGATGATGTCATATTCGTGGAGGTGGCGGTGAGGGGAGATGTGGAAACGGTTACAGTAAGTCTGGAAAAGACCAGGGAGGGTGAGAAGGTAGTCTCGTTGGTGATCAGTAAGAATATGTGAGGGAGGGAGGTAAAGGCGGTGGAGATAAAGATCACGGAGGTACTTATCAAGCCCGTTAGGCTCGAGAGCATCCGTCATGTTAGCGTCGATATCGGAGTAATACCAGGTCGGGATGTCATTGTTATGAACATCTTGAGCGTGAGCGTCACTGGTCCCGGCTAGCGGGGCCGGTGCAGGGGGGCGCCAGGCGGTGGCAAGAGCGGAGGGAGAGTACGGAGCGGGGGGTTGTTCAAGCTTTTGGAGCCTTTGGGAGAGCTCCGAGAACTGTGACTGGGCGGCGAAGGATGACTCCTGTAATTGAGCCAAGAACTTCTCAGACATCCCACGGATGAGGGATTCAATAACTGAAGTGTTAGGGTCAATGGACGAGGAGAAAGAGGAGTCGGGTTGGGTAGGTGCAAGAGCGACAGTCTGTGTATTCGGAGGCCCTTGAGGCTCGAATGCAGACGGAGCACAGGGGTACTCGAACGCTGTGAGCGTCATAGTATCAACATGCATCATAGCAGATTCAAAGGAGTTAGACGGGGGTCCGACCGACACGTCCATAGGTGGAGCGCGAAGGGAGAGGACCGGTTGCTCAGTGTTAGCCCGGGTGGGCGGGAGATCACAAATAGGGGAAGCACGAGGGGTCAACTGGTCTGGGGACCAGCCCAGAATAACGGAATCAGGGGAGGGAGCAAGGGATCGAGAACGGGACGGGGGTCAGGAAAGTAATGGACCCGGAGAGGGTCAAGAAACGGAGTTAGATCGATCAACACGAGCCTTACGGCGTGAAGAACGAGTGACAGAAGCAGAAACGGAAGAAGAAGATTTAGGGGCACGAGATTCGAAATCAGCGAGAAGGGCGGCTTGACGCTCCTCGTTTTTTACCTTAAGGCTGTGTTTGTATTCGGCAATTTCTCGTTCGGAATGTTCAAGGGCCTCGGCCTTGAGGGTGCGGAGGGTGTCATTGTAGAAGGTGAGTGCGTCGGCGTTGGCAGCAGCTTCGGCTTTGGCGCGTTCATCTCAGATGTAGGACGTGAGATATTCGGAGCCTTCAGTGTCAACCTTGACCTTGGCTGCCTGGAGGGATTCGATGAGAATGGGGGAGACAGTGGTGGCGAGAACTTCCTGTGCGAGAAACTGTTTCGCTGTGTCAGTGAATGAGGTAAGAGTGTGGGTAGCCCACGCCTCAAGGCGAGGATCGGAGTTAGTGGCATCGTGTAAAGAAGAAAGATCATCAGAAGTGACAGCTTCTATGAAAGCCTCACGGATCTGGGTGCGACGATCGTCAACCCATTGATCGGTTTCAAGGGTAAGGGAGTGGAGTTTATCATTGATGATGGTGCGGTGGGCCGCGTGTATGTTCTGCGCGCAGGACATGAGGACGGATTGCCAGGCTGCCTGAGTGACAGGGTATTGGCACTCTTCAAGGCAGCGGAGACATACTTCCCAGGTGTCAACATCAGGGTCAGTTGGGTCAGTAATGAGGTTTTCGAATCAGTTATCAAAAAAGGAAGAAAGTGAAGAAATAGTACGGGCAAGAAGGGAAAAGGATTCAGTTTCTGTAGGGGAAAGGTCGTAGAAAACATTGGGGCAGGGGTCTTGACCATGAGAGCGACGAATACTATTATGGAGGTGGACTAGGATTTGAGAGGTGGTGGAGAGCCAAAGCTCTCTGGTGGGAGTGGCGTCAGAGACTTGATCGTTGGAAGGGTGGAGGAAGCCGTGGGAGAGGATTTCGGAGACCCGTTGGAGGGCAGTATAAGCCACGGCGCCTTGAGGGGTGTCGGGGAAGTCGGAAAGGAGGATAGGTTCAGCAATGGTAATGGGGTGAGAGGGGGTAAGGCTTTCGGCAACAGCGACGGTGAGCTGGCCGAAGGGGATAGGTACAGGGGGAGCGGGGACGTTGGGGATAAAGGTCTCCATCAGAGATGGGGGAGGGAGGGAGTCGGAGAGGGGGGTGAGGGGGCTGGAGAACGATGACAACTCGGGAAAGGGTTTGGGACGGTGGAGAAAGGTGTATATTCGACGTTAGAGAGCAAACAACCAACAGTAAGAGTCGCGAGATTCCTGTGGTACAGAGAATATGCAAGCGGGATTCTTAGATGATGGTGGTTGAGAGGAAAGGAGGATGAATGTTCCAGTGGGTTCTCTACTGGGATTGGTTCTTGGTACATCTCCATTGAGGAGTATTCCCGATGATGGATGTTCCATGGGATGGGGACAAGGGGCTTGACTGGGGGCTGATCAAGGGGTGACGATGGTTTGGATGGTTCACTGGGTGGTAACGGTGGCAGGTCTGGTAGGGAGGATGGGTTCAATGGTAGTGGTCGCTTAGGCATGGATAGGGTGACGAGGAGGGGGTCCGATGAGGATGAGAAAAATTGGGGTGGATCATAACACCTTGTCTCCAATATCCAGCAAATTGCATTGGAAATGAGGCCGCCCTGGCAATTCAGTGTCAATCACATTATTGAGTTCTTGGACGGAGCTATACGATAGGCCGAGTTTATCTACAATCTTGGTCCTCAAATTAGTACAAGTCAAAATCGAACATAGAGAAAAGGTTGTACCTCTGGAATGGCTAGCAGTTCTGCTACTGCTGATGATGTTGAGCCACACATTTTGGCCCAACGTGCAAATAGCCAGTTGCATCAGGATGTAAATGGGGACCAGATTGCATCCCCATCTGTGCCCTGCTGTGATTCATAAACGGAATTCCTGCGTGGCATGTCATCTATGGGGGCACCTGCGCTCACTGAAGGGAAGTGGTCAATGACCACGGTTGGCATCCCCTCTGTGCTTCCCGCCCCCATGCCATTGGGCAGTTGTTCCGGCGCATCTGGCATGTCCAGTGACTCATCGATAGCGGGCTGATCAAGGGTTGTCATTGTAAAACAACGGTCGTTTGGTGCTAGTTCCTCAAAGGCATCAGCATTGGTGATGTCGGCAGGGTCTGGAGATTGGACTGGGGTCCCATTGTGGTCTAGTTTGTCAACTACAAAATTTTCGTAAGGCGGCAGCATGGGTGGCATGTGTCACGGTGAACTCACCTTGCGTTGGTTCATTGTATTCTTCGCCCAGGGTGTCTTCACCTGCAACCTGAGATACCCAGGTTGAGGATAGTGTCGGCGGTGATCCCATACGAGGAAAGGCTGTTGAGAGCAACTGGGTTTGGGACATCGCAACAACACAGCAACATCGCAGATCTTGAGTTCTGGTGACGTGTTGAGAGAGACCGCGAGGGGTGAAATCCTTCTTACAACCAGGGCACTGCACTTGAACGGGTTGCGTGGCATTCATGGTTGGGGTGGGGGTAACAAGAAAGGGGACGCTGAAATGGTGGTGAGAGTTAGAGGGGGAAAAAATCGTCTATGAATGAAATTGGTTAGCCAGTACTGCGGCGCAAAGATAAAAAGGAACATGCCTCTCATATGAACCCCATCCCCATTCCTGTCTTTTCTTGCCATAAATCACACTCCTTTATTCACTCACTTTGCTTTGACAATGCTGCCACACGCACGCTGTGTACAGCCAAGGGCCGCTACCAATTTAGCCAGGTGAGAACGATCTCCATTTCATAGTGATATATCGGCTCAGAGGTACTGAACTGATACAGTGCTGCCAGGGCAAATAACAATACATCTATGACCACCAATGGTCCTGAAAGTAAGTCGATCTGCCATCTGGGATGTTATTAGACATGTCTGACACACCATAAAGCTCGCAGTAAACATACCTTTGCGTCTACTCAGGCCAGTACCCCCAAAAATTCCACCATCCCATCAACCTGCAATGGGCCACCCCCAGCAAAGAGAACGCAGAATAACAGTGCATGAATTGGTGACATAGGGAAGCGAGCTGACAGTCCAAGGCCCAGTACATGGTCCTCCTGTTCAGCCAGATTTGATGGGTCAGAATTTACCAGCTCAGCAAGGGCAGCCTACCATCGGCAAGCATATTGGCATGATGGACAATGATAACGACTTGTTGAATTGGAGTTGCGTTGCCACCTTACCAATCATGTTTGTTTACTGTCACCTGACTTGTTGTCATGAAAAATTTCAGCGTCGTCTTTTTACCCTGGCTGTGACAGCATCCTCCCCTCCGCAACCGTTCTTGACAATCATGCCCATACCCACTTTGACGTTGCCAGAGAAGCTGGCCAACTTTGCAGATATGATGGCAATGATAGTGACCTAGAGACTGTGGATGATTGGTTTGACAAGCCATCTAACGATGCCCCTCAGAATCCCCCCAAAATGTCCAATGCGATGGCCCTTGAGGTATGTTCCCTTCTCTTTCGGTGACACTACACTCAAGAATATTTTAGATACCATCATGGCACGGGTCTATAAGTGCTACTGGATCAATTGCAAGCCTCCCTTGTGCGACACAGGCTAGCAATGGCGCCACGTCATCCATGTCTGGCACCTCTGCGCCTGACGCTACCCTGAGGCACCAGGCCAACTATCAATGGTCATCGGATACTGACATCGTCTTCTTTCCAGGGACCAACAAAATCATGCTCACTACTCAGTCGCTGTTGATGCAGTCTATCTTTCAAGATGCCTTTGAGCATCTTTGAGCATCTCTACTCTTCATTCATGCTTTCCCGGACCCAGCTCTGACTCGTTCTATGATATCTGAAGCACTTGGTGTTGCGACCCAGGCCCACTTGCTGAGGGCAGCAAATATTAGGCATCATCTTGAGTTGGATCCAGAATACCTGGCCAAGATGTGTCATCTAGTGGGTCCCACTCTTATTACACATTTTGAATATCCATCAACTGATGCATTGTAGCCGCGCGGGCAGATTCCCCTTTTCCAAGGGGAGGTGAAAGAGTGTTGCACTAGAATGATACACCTCAGCCTCATCTCACTCGGATCGGAGACCACCATCGCGGAAGTGGTCGAGAGGCAGTTGGCTGACTATTGTTACACCTTCCCAACGACACAGGTAAGGTTTCACTTCTCAGCATAACGCAACTTAAAGTTCTCTCAGGGTGACCTGCTCAAAGCTCTTCCGCGGCGCACGCATCCCTACCGCAATCCCCGGATCATTTCGGTTATCAAGGAGTTATATTTTGGTCCAGGCACTTCATCCTATGCCTATAGATTTGAAGAGTATGTCGCTTCTTCCCCTTTCTTAGATGTAACTGGCGTTGCACTGAAATATTCATATAGTCACTTCCTGACATTTATGGGTGATGATGGGGTATTGAAGCAGGAGGTCCCAATACTGATGGTGGCCCTAGTGGCCACAGCGGTGAGTGCTGCCATATTGATGTAACCCTATTTTGACTGGCCTTCATAGCTCTATGCTGCCATTCACGAATGGCGTTCAGGACGGCATCATCCTTCGGAATTCTCAGCAAATTCTTACCTTGATGTCTATCAGGGTCACATTGACACTTTCCACCACATTCAAGAGCATCATGCGGGTGCGTTTCATGTCATGATGTCAGACATATATACTCAGGCAAGGTGTGTGTTGAGTTTCATCAATTTGACGCCATCACTAATATATTATTACATTTTTAGTGCAGGGGAGGAGGCTACTGCAGTTCCAATTGCAGTCATCGACCTTGAGGAATTGGAGGAGTACAGTGTCGGACAGCAAAAATCGACAAAAAAATTAAAAGATGTAATTTAGTTAGAAAAGCTCAAAAAGAGATTCTTCAAAAATGTGATTAAAAAAAGATTGTCCAAAGGCAAATTTAATGCACATGATTTGGAAACCCCTCCAATCGACTTATTTTGATCGTCTGAGTCCGATCCCGGTCTCCGATTGGGCTGGAAAAATCCGTGAGAAGACAGGGAAACCACATGAGAGAGGGTCAGGGGACCCAGCACATGATAGCGCAGCGGTCAGGTGATAACGATAACGGGACACAAATGAAAGAAAACCATCTATTGAACGCATTTAAATTACAGACACTGGCTAAATAAAATGATCCCAGTCAAGACAGGGCAACACATAA
>Ga0307510_10003367_pt1 | contig 18632 bp, 13 predicted proteins | sample 12_EM_MG_FD_207224 | JGI IMG/M metagenome (GOLD analysis project Ga0307510, IMG submission 207224) | Populus trichocarpa ectomycorrhiza microbial communities from riparian zone in the Pacific Northwest, United States - 12_EM | ecosystem: Host-associated > Plants > Roots > Unclassified | place...
GTTAAAAAAAAAGTTTGAAATTAAAAAAAAAAAGTCTTAAAATTTTTTAAGGATCAAAGTGAAAAAGTGATTGGTTTTTCAGTATACATTGCTAAAGTGAAAATCCAAGCTCTTTTAGTATATGTTATCTAGATCTATGATATGTGCTACGTTGCAGGTTAGATCATATTTTTCTTCTTAAAATGAGAAAAAAAATCAAAGAGTTGTTAATGTTTTTTACTACTAGAAAGAAATTAAAATCATGTATGAAATGATCTGATGTGACTCGTTCAACTTGGTGGGTCTAAAAGCAACTTAGATGACTATTAAAAACATAGTTCGATCCAAAATAAATATTCAAGATGAGATTTTCTTGTTAAATATAGAGACAAAAATATATTGGATTAATTTGAATCAACCTGAGTTAATTTGCATGTTAAGTCATGAGACCATAATAACCCTGTAGAAAATAAATCAAGACAAATTATGAAGCTCAATTTCAAATAAACCTAATGTTAAATGATAAAATTAAAAAAAATCAATTAAAAAAATAACAAAAAATAATCGTGGTCAACCCGGATTCACAAGTCAAACCCATGATTTAGGTAATGAGACTTGGATAACCCAATAAAAAGCTAATTGAAATAAATTATATAGCCCAATTCTTAATCAACTCAGTGTTGAAAGATAAAATTTTAAAAAATAATTAAGAAATGACATAAAAAACAATTCGAGTCAACCCAAGTTAACTAGCCAAACTCATGACCCGAGTCATGATACAGGGATAACCTCATAAAAATCAACCAAAATAATTAGAAAGTCTAATTTTCAATCAATTTAATGTTGAAGGATAAATTTTAAAAAAATTAATAAAAAAATAAAAAAAAACTCGAGTTAATCCATCAAATTTATAGTTTACGTCATGAAACTTGAATAATTTCTATAAAAAAAAAAAAGGTTCAAACTCCTAAGACTCGTTTATATCATCTTTCACCAAATTAAAAAAAAATCTAAAATGATATTATTTAAAATAAAAATAATTAATCTGAATTAATATAATAACTTATCAAACCCATTAACCCAAGCTTTTAATTGGATCAAAATTCCAAACAGGGCATGGCGACTATGCGAACTAGGAATTGTAGTTGCAATGTTGCAAAAGATTTTTCATGGCCAAAAAATAACAAAACTATCTGAAGTACATACAAGATAATACGAGGATAGAAGGAGATTAGTTCGAGATACTTTAAAATCCTTTGCAGCCTCCTCATTGGTTGATTTAAACCTCAAAGATCCCCACCACCACTTGTTCTCTTGTATTCTTAACCACTCGTTCTTCTGATTCTCTTGCTTTCCTTCACATATAAGCTTAGCACTTCCTTTCTACACGCTTCCAGACTACAATTTTCTGCTCTTCGAGAGAGATCACTAAGTTCTAACCCAGGGAAAAACAGTAAGGATTGTCTGGAAGACAATGGCATCTCTTGCTAGCTCAAGCACCATTGCAAGACCCACCGCATTTCTTGGCAAAAAGGGTTCAAATGCTAACCCTCTTAGAGATGTTGTCTCCATGGGAAATGGCAAATACATCATGGTAGGTTTATCTCTCTCTTCTCTAGTTTTTTTTTTTTGGATGGGGGCTAATATATTTAAGTTCATTTTGGATAGGGTAATGAGTTGTGGTATGGACCTGACAGAGTGAAGTACTTGGGACCTTTTTCAGCTCAGACTCCTTCATACCTGACTGGAGAATTCCCAGGTGACTATGGATGGGACACTGCTGGTTTATCAGCTGATCCTGAGGCCTTTGCTAAGAACAGAGCTCTTGAGGTAACCTTTTTGTCACAAAAATCATGACTAGTTTCTCTATGATGAATAATAACCTTAGAAAAATCATTTATGGAATGGAATTTGATATAAAATGTGACTTAAATATTACTCACCCAGTACATTATGTGATATTGCGAAGCATTCATAGACATATTTTACGAATGGATAAAGGATTGATGGGCTGGTGGCTCCCCTAAACTGTAGCGCAATTTTTTAGGTCATCCATGGCAGATGGGCTATGCTAGGAGCACTAGGTTGCATCACCCCAGAAGTCCTTGAGAAATGGGTTAAGGTAGACTTCAAGGAACCAGTTTGGTTCAAAGCTGGAGCTCAAATCTTCTCAGAAGGTGGCTTGGACTACTTGGGCAACCCCAACCTTGTCCATGCCCAAAGCATCCTTGCTGTCCTTGGATTCCAAGTTGTCCTCATGGGCCTTGTTGAGGGATTCCGCATCAATGGTCTCCCTGGAGTAGGAGAGGGTAATGACCTGTACCCTGGTGGCCAATACTTCGACCCTCTTGGCCTGGCCGATGATCCAACTACATTTGCCGAGCTCAAGGTGAAGGAAATCAAGAATGGCCGGCTAGCTATGTTCTCCATGTTTGGATTCTTTGTTCAGGCTATTGTTACTGGAAAAGGTCCCCTGGAGAACCTCTTGGACCACCTTGACAACCCAGTTGCCAACAACGCCTGGGTCTACGCCACCAAGTTTGTGCCTGGGTCATAAATTGACATTTACTTTCTCGGATTCCAATGGAAAGATCTTGCCAGGATTGTCGTGGTTACTGTATTTCTAGATTTGAAGATTTTGTCGTTGGGATCCAGAGTAAATTGTACAATCTGTTTCGTTGTGTGATCCGGTGTAAATTGTTGTGTGAAGGGTTAATGTTTTCTTTACAAGATGAACCTAGAGGCATGGCATGCGCTATACAAACCTTCCTGCTATGCTATTGTATCAAATATTCGGAACGCTGACGAAAAAACAAAGATAGAGCCATGATAGGTATTCAAGAGAATAAGAATAAACACGGGAAACAGTGTTTCTCATTGAGCGATTCAAGTAATGGATCTACCAAACACGAACTTTGTATTTGTACGAACAAAACAACGACAGCAAGTAGAACAGAACTGTGATGATGCTTCCAAGGGAAAAAAAAATTACTTTTTCATTCCATATTTCACACTTGGTACTACAAAGTTCGTCCTTACATCTATTATAATAAGATATACAACTAACCTAAACTATAAAAAAAGAAACTGGGGCTGGAACAAACCCAGCTAGCTATTCACATGACCATCAATCCTTCCACCAAGCAACAAAAATTGGTAGACATACAATTTCCCCAACTACACTATCCTCACGAAATATAAACACCAATTGCTGTTTTCATAGCTAGAATTAAAGCAACACATCCAGAATTGGAAACGAAGAAGCTTCTTGGAAGCACTGTTTGCTCCTCAATTGCTGCTTTGAGTACTCTCTTCAACTTTCTCCATCAAATATGATCACATTATAAACTGGATCATTTTGATACTCTTGTGCCTATCTCCTCCACCACTTCCGACGATTTCTATCAACTTCTCCATGCCCAAGTTTGTGAAGCCTTGCCTTTGTCTCCCGTAATCTAACCTTATAGTCTTTCTTCCATGTCTCAAACCCTAGTTTCAATCTTCGAAGCTCTTCATCCGGATTCATGTTAGAAGCTGATTGTCCAGCCCTTACCTCAACTAATGCTTTGACATTGTCGTCAAAATTTTGTTTCTGCTGCTCAAATTCCTTTGTAAGATTGCTGACTGCATGCACAGGACCATTATTCTCTCTCACTGCTCTTAAATCAGGGAAGGTATTCGCAAATATGTTGGGAGTGTTCCCACCAGGAGTTCGAGATTCCGTAGAAACATAATCTTCAGAATCATAATAGTGAGGTGATGTAGAAGAATCCAGTTTTCCAGGTTGGCCTGCAGTGTTGTCAGCTGCAAGACTCTTTCTGGCTGCAGCAAGACTCGTCTGCAACAGATTCAAAGAATATCTCGTCAGGCAATGACTAATGAGGTATGTGCAGGTCTCACCCTTTTATGGGTGCCTGCCAGGCTTGTGTGTTTTTGTGCACACATATTAATAAGAGATCAGCATTTTTACTTCTACATATTGCATTTGAAGCTTTTGACAGCAGCAACCATAAGAAATTGCTTCTCACATACAAAAAAAAAAAAAATCTCAACTCTTGGCTTTGAGATGGATCACAGTGGGGAGGATCAGTAACAAAGTAGAAGAAAGGTTTTGATCTCCTATGAAGACATGGATCTGAGCCTTGAGCCCAATCATCAACAAACTTTTAACACTTCAGCCATTGAATCATTCATCAGAAGATATTAATTGAAGTAGCCTTCTCAACTTCTCTTGGTTTCCAATGAGAAGTTAGTCAATCAACATTTCAAGATTGAAGACACAGCTCACTTCAAGAACGTGATCATACTTTACATTTCCTCAACCTTTCATGGTTCTATAGTGGGACTAAACCAGCTAAAGTTAATGATCATTGGCAGTCCCTTGCTTATTTAGCAGATCATCATGGACAGCCAACATGCCTAATATAGACAAGGACATGTTCAAACCAGTTTCGATTGACAATCTAACACTACCTAGTCTACATATCTAGTGAAACACAACGACAGTTCAATATAGAAGCCATAACTTATAATTAATTTCTCCAAAGTTCTTAAAATGTTTTTTAAGCTCCTGTTATACATACCACAATAAAGCATATGATGCATGCACTTAGTTACGCGTATACTATTAACAAGGAAACTCACTTGCAATGATGCCATTTGCACTTGCCACATCTCTTCCATTGCTTTCATCTTTGCCTCATAATCCAACCATCTTTTCTCGTTCTGTTGCAATTGATCTTTCAGTGCAGCATTTTCCTCCTCCTTTTGTGCAACTGTTACTTCTGCTTTAACAACCCTTTTTTGGAGCTCAGCTAAAATTGAAGTCTGAATGTCAACCTGCTCTTGTGGTATGACCTGCACAAGCAGCCGAAATCAGCTTCTTAACACTTCAGAGATGCTTGATATGCATAGAAAAAAAACACAGGAAAAAAAGGCCCTTCTAAATGCCACACATGTAAACAGAGCTACATGAAATCTCATCATAACAGGAATTGAAAAACATAATTTCACCAATGTTATACCCAAAGTACAGGGGTTCAAAGAGGCATGGCCTAGGATTAACACTTGCTTAAAATGTTGCAGTTCTTCAAAAAATGCCATCCCATTGGTTGATTATAATTGCATTATAGTTCACCGATCATAGACAGTAAATGTGTTTATCGATCATAGACAGTAAATGTGTTTATTTTATTGTGAAGATTGTTTAATTGAATATCAAAATTCCAGAAGAAACATCACAAGTAGACTGAAAGACATGATAAGGAAAAGGTAAAATACCTAAAGTTGACAGAAAGACGTAACAAGGTAAAATACCTAGAGATCTATATAAAATAATAAATAAATAAAAACACTATACTGCCAGAAAGAAGGATGTATTTGGAAATTCAACAAATGAGCCAGCCATCCATACCAAGCACTTAAAACTGCACGTGTGTACACAAAAAACCAAATGTATGACTTCTGTATGTTATATTGGGAAAGCTAGTGACCACCAAAACATTTCAACAGATGGGAAAAATGAAGAATAAATCAAGTTGAAAAGTAATAATTACACCAATGTGTACCTTCACTTCTGAAATCTTCTTGCCCGGTTTTCTTTTGGAATTTGAATTCTCATGAGTTAACTGCTTCATTTTATGCATACTGTTGAACTGCTTTCGAGCCAACCACCCACGGATTACTGCAGAAACAAAAGGTGAGAATATTATATCTACTAGGAAAAAAAGTGAAAATTGGTCAATAAACAACAGAACATTTACCAGATTGTAAATATAAAGCTGCCACTAGCTGATCATCAACTGCTAGAGGAGCATTAGCTGTGCGCCTCTTTATCATGTGATTGTATTTCCTTCTCATGTTTTCACCACGGATGACTGCATTTCAATAGTAATCTGAATCAAAAGCTAAGCAGAAAATACTGACCTAATCATTAATAGGTCCCTCAGCATCCATCCCAAAGGAACAGACTATGCTAAGAGTGGCCAAAACAACTGATTTTGTTGTCATATAGCAAAAACACATGTGATCACCAAGGACAAAACACTCCAAAAAACAGAAAATTCAATTTGTATTACTATGGTGCAAAGCAAAAGCTGTCCAGAAAATTAGAGAATAACAAGACTACAAAGCAAATAATAAAAATACCAGATGAGACACTGAAAACAACTAGAAGGAAATGTGCATTACATGATTGTAATATCACCACTCCTTGTTTGAGTTCATGGAAATGTCGACGGGCCTGGCCACCACGGAAATACTTTTGAACCTCAACAATACCTAGCAGAAATTGTTTTCTCTGCTCTTCCAATCTCCCAATCTGTGAGTCAACAATATGATATGCCAGGGAACCAATCAAACATGAAAATCTTGCTACAAGCAAAAACAATTGCATTCAAATCAATTCCTAGAAGTAGCATCAAACTAATGTGTTCAGGTTCCTGGATAAAACACCTCTTCATCAGGCATTAGATTCATCAGTCATGTTATGTGTGACTTCAGCAATGTTTTAGTCTTAATTGGGTAACAGTGTTACTACTGTACACAGGAGTATAGATTGTACACCACCAGGTAATAGTACACAGAAAAGTTACATGCAAGAGCAGAGATGAGCACCACAAACCCTACTTGTCCAGCCACTTACAATTTTTTTGTCATTTTTTCCCTTTTCTGATAAAAATTCTAATCTCGTCACTGGAATACATATAAGCAATCAGTAATTAAAGAAACAACCAACCAAGGCCAGAAGCACAGCAATTCTTTGCAGAAATCAAAGCTAACCAGTACAATGACGGCATCCATATATAGCATATATATTGCACCAGGCACAAACAAAGCAAGCCAAGATGAGGTTTATTCCCTCTGGGAACCTCATCAAAAGTAGCTCAAGCTTGGATCTGAGAGCTTGAGAAATCAATATTCTAAAAGTAGCTCAAGCTTGGGATCTGTTGAAGAGCTTGACAAGCTCTGATCAGATTTTAGGCTCCTCATCAAGTGCATTAATAACACTGGAAAGAGCCATGCACTCAAAACTTTTACTTGGTCATTGCACACCACTATTTTGTTATTAATTTTTTTTTCATATATTATATATAAAACACTTTCTGTTAAAAACTTTTTTTTCCTAGACCAAGCCGTTGCTATGTAATATTAACACAATCCATTGATTAAATACAACTCTCGAGATTTTGCAAAATGCACCCCTAATGCCTGTGCTAAAAGAATAAATTGCAACTTCTGGACATTTAAACAAAGCACACAAAATCCATAAACAACATATTCAAAGAAATAACATATAACATAACATTAAGAAATTTGAGGAAATAACAAAACATCAATAACAGTGAAAATAACACCAGCACATACCTGGCCCATTCGCAGGTACACTTTGGTGTAACCAACTTCATACATTTCAGGGAGGAAATTAAATTTTTTGAGAATAGCAACTGACATGCTTAGTGGATCCCAAGATACATTTGTCTCCATAAGCAGGAAACCATACCTAAATTACATGTGGGGTTATGATAGGAAATATAAACTTTAAAAGAGGAGAACTGAGAAATTTGTGTCTTATTGTACCTTCCCGCAAATTCTTGATGTGTCATTCGAGTAGGATATCCATATCTTGAAATCCTCACAACTTCCAAAACACCACAACATCGTAGTTGCTGGGAGACAAGATCATCTTCATACTGGTCTGGAAACTGCTTAGCATTTGGTTTTATGCAGCGGATGAAGTGAGGAGTTGTTTTCTCCAACTGGTGCATTAGTTTGAAGAGTTGACTCTACAGGAAGAAAATACCACTCAAGATTTTGCAAAGTACAAATTATTGCAAGAATGCAGATAAAAAAAATATGGTTGAATGCCATTGCCAGAAGAATAATTATTTTTCCCAAGCAAAGGATACAGTTTTTAATTTTCAGTGATCAATTCAAGAGCACCAAAAGTCAACCGGTAAACTGTTCAAAATACCAGAAGATTTTTGTCCTCTACATACTTGAAGAAACTCTATATTCATCAAGAATCGCGTGATATTGTTGTTGTGCAGAACAGAACCTCATCTACCTTGAACTTCGTACCAACACTTTGCATTGAGGATTCCAATCCACCAGATTGACAGGATAGACTAGCTGATTTTGGTAATTGGCAACCACTTGATGATAGCAGATGGATGAAATCAGAGTGCATTGGATCACGGTTCTTTTCCAGAAAGCCATTGGTATCATATACAACCTGATCAAATTCCAAATATTAGTGAATTATTTAAATATTATCAGCTTAAATGTTCAGAACCCTGCATGAATCGAGTAGCCCAGAGAAAGAATAAAATTTTCAACAGATCAGAGTCAAATGTAAATTTAGCTAACAACAGGAGACATTACTCAAACAAAAGAGAGAAAGATCTGCTAAATATAGTACAAAGTACCCTCTATAAAAATAAATATCTTACAGCAATTTTAATTATAGAAATTACCTATCTCAGTGCTGAGATGTAAGTAAACAAACATTAAAATTTTGGATATAGAACAAATGAGTTCCACCATCAAGATTTTGCTTTTTAAGTTTTTGGCATCCATTCTACCACAAATAAAATGATGGTATAAAAGCTCAACAGTGTTTCATCATTGTAGCTTTATTCTACAAGCGGATCCAAATTTGCAAAAATTGCTTGAACATGATTTTATATGCTTCAATATACTTGTTTCCAATTATCTAATCAACTACTTAATCAAAAGAAATTCCTGGAAGAAAGAACTATACCAAGAAGATATACAGCACATGTTGCATTTTCAGTTGTCCCACATCATATAGAACTTCATTTTATTTCCATTTTTTTCCAGAATTGTTGATATTTAAATTTAAAACATGAATCATAAATGAGTAAAGGGTGAAAAGGTGGATATAAAAAAATATCTGCACAATCAAGAACAGTTCAAGGATTGAAAAGTTTCAATGATATTAGATGTGTATTTACTGACCTCCTTTTTGTAACTTCAATTAACTTTTGCTGTAGTCAATTCTTGTTATTGTTGTCACCATGTATGATTTTTCACGAGTAAATTATGAATTGTTATACATGTATTAATTTCAACTCTAGTAATAAGAACAAGCACAAACCCTCATAGAACTACAGTTGCCAACCTGTCTTGAAAATTTCAACAGTGCAAAAAATAATAACTTATCAAAAGTAAAATATAACTCACCTCTCCAGCATAATGACAAACACCAAAAGCCCTCCCTCTTTCACCTTTAAAGCAAGGATTATCATTGAAGTATTGCTTAAGCTTATTGGCGAAGGTCAAATCAGTGGCATTAGGGATATTTGATTCCTCATCCAATACAGATAGCAACCCTAAAGGTTTCTGAAACAACCAAAATAATTAAAGAGTGACCACTTTAAGTGTAAGGCAAACATTCTGGTTTCACTTACACCAAGGAGAAATCTATAGGTGCACATGAAGGACATAGAAACAAGCAGCAGTTGAAATACCTTCTCAAAGAGATTCAAGCACTCTTGGTTATCTTCAAAATCAACTTTAGTCCAATTAATCCCATCCTCTTCATACTCCTTCAATTAATGAACGAAATGTCAATGAGACTTTTTAAAACAATCAAAATTTGAATAAACATTTCAAGAATTCTTAACCTGGGAGGAGAAAGAAAAAAAATACAGCCAAAATGTCAATGAGACTTTATCAGAGGAACAAAAAAAAAATGCATGTTTGAAAATTGGGGGAATGGCTTGCGATAATTAGTTGTGATAAAAGCATCATTGACCTGAAATGTAAATCTTTCCACAGTTTCTTAATGCGCAAGATTTTTAATATGCAACTTACAAGTTAGCACAGAAATTTAACTACATACTTAAATGCTTCAACAAAGGAGTTCCAATAATCTGCAGAGAAGTCATATTTGTTTCATGCCTACAGCCATGCAGAATACTTAGCAGAAAGAGAGAGGCCAACAATTTTGGTGGCATATACTCCTTAATTTGCTTTTAAAACTCCCTCTTACAAAAATGTGTCTAGACAGCAAAGCATATTCATTTCATTTTCATTGATTTGAGATTATGCGAAAATATTCTGACTCTGAAAAAACAAAGAGAATAAGTTCATTTATGAAACAATAGCATATTCATAGCATGTTGCACCATCATGAAGGCCCCTTCCATTATAACCAGCACACCCTAAAGTTGAATTTGCTTTGATATGAGATGCTTACTTCCTGCTCAAGTTTAAATAGATGCCGGTTGAAATGTTGTTGCAGCCTCTCATTCGCATAATTTATGCAGAATTGCTCGAAGCTATTATTCTGAAAATGTGAAGACGTTATCATCAGGGACACAAGTTTAGAGCACTGAAAGATCACCAAACAGATAGATACAATCTATATACCTTAAATGACTCAAAACCATAGACATCAAGGATACTTATGGATCTCCCAGTACTCAGCTCACCCATTTCAACTGACTTGTTTATTTGTACCACAAGCCACTCAAACAACCTGGCATAGATAAACTTTGCCAATGCATCTCTTCTATCAATAGCCTGTGAGGAAGATGATACAGAGCCTTTTAAATCAATGTGTATCGTTAGGTAAATATACAGCAATGTTGGAGTAATGCAGGGGTAACTTTATTTTCAAATCAAGATCTAAACACACCTTTTGCATTGTCAATTTTTTAGCAATAAAATCCTTTCCAGCTTGGATTTTATGGGTTGATAGAGCTAACACCAGGTCCTGGGCACTGCAATTTATTAGCCTGGCAGCATTTTCTACAGCTGCCAAAAGGAAAAGAAATGGAATCAGTCTTATTTCAGAAAAAGCACCATGATATAAAAGTGATATCATGTCATGAATGTAGCATTGCCTCGTGCAGTGCACATGTTTGAAGATCAATTTTTAATCACAATGAGCTGTTTCACTCATTCATCTGAATTCTCATATCAGCACACATACAAACACATTCCATATGTTGTTGATCATGCAAATACTATTTCAGCATGATAACTCTTAAGATGCAATTGCACATTCGATTATGCTCATCCAAAGTACCATTGGAAATCCAGGACCAGATTTATTACTCCATCCCTTTCCATGAAAATATTCTTCATGTAAGTGGTAGGTGGACACAAACTCTTAAAATAATAACAGATTCAACTAGTCTTCTGAGGAGAGTCATACTTATGCCTTTTTATATGATGAATCAAGACATGCTAATCGTGTAAAAAAAATCCCACTTCCATTTATGGTGAAATGAGAGAAATTAAGGTGTTATCTGCTATTGGCAAGTACTGAGAGCTGGCAATTCAATTTACTCAAAATTATATCAATCTTACCTTCATTAGCGAGAACCTCTACATGATTTCCATTGTCAATTACTTGAAACGATATGTTTCCAAGCCATAATACTGCAGCAAGCATTGCAAATGCCTGCTCTTGATCATCTTTGCAAATTTGAACTATGTCCAAGGCATCCTGGGGAGATGAGAAAAAAGAATGATGGATGCTAATACAAATGAAGTGATGGCAGACTTCAAAAACAGCAACAGTAACACATAATTATTTGAATTACCACGAGCTTATGAAACTCCATGCCATCATCAACACCATCAACTACCAAGCACTCACTCTGGTTAAGATACTTGTACTCGCTAGCCATTCTAAGGTTCAGTCTATCTGCAGAGAAGACAAGAAATGCTCCACCGTATGAATCAATTGCAAGCTAGAGCATAGAAGTAGAGAACACATGGAATACGTTTATCTTTTTAAGAAAGATAGCTGTCAAAAAACTATCAGCCATTGAGTGACATGAGAATTTATGACTGACGGCAACAAAAAAGCCTTAATCCCAAAATAATCGAGGCTATTATTCATGATTGACCATTAATAAATTTCAGTGTGTATTGTGTCTTTACAATTATTTTTCACCTACAAAAGTCACATATAAAGATGGTTCAAACAATTGGAAGATCTAGCAGGAAAATGTGTTCATTTGACAGAAAATAAGGAACTGTTTCCAATTTATGAAAAAATGCAAATGCATTGTATTCTGAAAAAGACATCATCATAAGTAAAAACAATAATCAAGCAGGAATATTACATAAAAGAAAAAAAACAAAAGATATGCATAATCTGAATGCACAACATGGATTTATAGGCTTCAACCACCAAGTCAAACAGAGGTAATAACAATCTAAGAGAGGTAAAGTACTTCAGTAATACAGAGTCCCAAAAACCCTGCACAGCAAAGTGAAAGAGGAGATATTTTTTGGATGTAAAACGGGTCGTGAAATAAAAACTTGAGCTTGGTGGGAGAGACTGTTGTCTAAATGAAAAACAAAGCAAAATTGAATATGAAGAACACTAGGAAACATCTTTACAAATGTCACAAGATTATTCTTCTTCTTCTTCTTCTTCTTCTTTTTTGTTGGGAAGAGAGGGTGGATTGCAATTTTCTTACTAAAAAAAAAAAGAACCATGTTTGAACAAGTACTACTACTACTATCTTTATTCCCCACAAGAATTTTTCAGGAAAAAAACAAGGCTTTGATTTTTCCACACGGGTTCTTACTCAAAAAAAAAAGAACCATGTTTGAACAAGTACTACTACTACTATCTTTATTCCCCACAAGAATTTTTCAGGAAAAAAACAAGGCTTTGATTTTTCCACACGGGTCCTTCACTTCCTGCTAATTTAGACTATGAAGACATGGTTATAGACACATGAGAAACTATTAGCCCAAGTAGCATTATGTCAATACTACTTGTTTAGAACTTTATGTTCAGTAGAAGAATGAAAAATGTATGCATTCCATCCCAAGCAAAGTTGCATAATGTAAAAACAGTACCTCTAAGAGTCGAAGGAGCACCAGCACAAAGTTGATAGAAGATATGGTATGATCTTTCATCATTGGCAAGCTGAACTACTCTTGACTGGTCAAAGGAGACATTGTAATTTCAGATTTGGATGGTGTTGCTAATTGACATTCTGAAAAGCTAAGAAACTCAGAAGATCTACTTGCCTTTTCTAGTAGAACTATTCAAGATTATCATCGCCGGATAGTGTTTGAATATACATGAGTGAATCAAGTCAGTCAGCACCCAAATACAGTCAAATGGCAGGGTAATAACAACAATCTATCCAACTTAACTATACTTACAAGTTTGGATTTTAGCACCACGAATCTTTCCTGATGTGGTAAAATGAATTTCAATCAACTTTCCCTGCACCGATTGAGAATTATCTATAAACCAAATTGCAAAAACAACAGATATGGGAGTGCCTAATCAAGAAGAAGAAGAAAAATTGGTGACAACTTACAAATCTACTGGAGTTGTTATTCCTGGATGTTTTTGCATTCCCAAATGCTTGAAGTATACAATTAGTTTGAAGGATTCTATACTCCATACCGTCATTGCCACAACCAAGAGCAGCCAAGTACTGCATAGCATACTTGGCTGTCTCAGTTTTCCCAGCTCCACTTTCACCACTGCAAGATACATGCTAAAAGTGACTCTTCAGAGCAATAGGAGTGTCTCAAGTACTCAAGAAACACGAAAGGGGCACTTAAAAACCCAGAAGTTCAAGAGAACATACCACAAGTAATTAAAAAATACACCAAGGGAAAATAGCATAGAAAAGCTCTAAAATAGACTCAATCAGTGAAAGAAAAGAAAAGGTCCAAAATAGACTACATTAATGAAAGAAAAGGCAACGAACCTTATGATTATGGACTGGTTCTTTTCATCTGCAAAACAGAAGCCAAATGAAAGAAGAAAGGAACTCTCAGAAGCAATACTAACTTCAAACGCAAATTGTAAAAAGGTAACAAATGATTCATCCACCTCTCATCATCTCATTATAAGCAGCATCTGCTATAGCATAAACATGAGGGCTATCCTTAGCCTTCTGCTTGTAAGAAGTGAGAATTTCATTTCCATAAATCGGAATTTCTTTAAAGGGATTGACAGCAATCAAAACTGGACCTGCTTTACTCTGTGGAAGGAAACATGAGAGCCAGTCAAAGACAAACAGAAAGGAGACATAAAATTGGTTCGCAAGGCAATTGCATGGCCATCAGGATTGTATCCTACTCACATAAATCAGATCCTGAGCATATCTGTGCTTAATATTATGAAGCACAGAAGGTTCATTTAAATAACTAAGCTGTATAAGATCATCCACGCCCTCAAGGATATCAGGGTTTGCAGGTAAGAGCTCTGCTGTAGACACTTTGACAACCTAGCACAATGACAAACATTATTGCATGTATAATCCACCAAGGAATTAACCAGTACAAGTTTAAATAGCATCAGGGATAAAAGGAGCTTATTAACTTACAGTTCCTGATAAAAGTGAAATGGTTGCTTCGTCCCCGAAAGTTTCCTGTATCTTTCCTAACCCCCACTGCCCATTTGGGAGACGACACCAAACACGGAGTCTCTGGGGAAAAAAGCCCATATTAAGAGTAAATTAATAAGTTTTGATCCTCACAAATAAAAGAAATCAACAAAAAAGTATGATCCTCTCAAAACAAATCCAGTTCCTTCTGGGAAAGCACAGTAATAATGGGCAAAAAAAAAAGCCTAGCAGATCTAGCCTCTCTAAACACTTCACCTAATTTAAATTACTCTAGACGTTATGATAAGAGGTGTCCTCCTAGAACACTGTGATACCCACTCATTCATCTCGACAACACAACAATGTTAACTTGTGTCTCCTTTTGCACTATGATCCACCCACACATCATCCGTTGCTAATAAGAACACTGCTCTTTCTTCAAAGTTAGATTTCCAAGAAATACAACAATATGGAATAGGAAATATTCTTCTACTCGAGCCGAAGTATCCCCGGCTGCAACACACAGCCCCAATGAATCCCCCATGATAAGAAACTTTCTTTAACTCTTGACATTACTAGTTCTAACTATATAATTATAACCACAACCTAAACCAACAAAACATGCATAACAAGAAACACAAACATTCATATTCATGCAAAAACATGCCAAACTAGTAATGATATTAAAAAAAAAAGTTAATCTAGTGAAATAATAATAAGAAGAACACAAATTAATTGATTTTTTCCATCCCTTACCTTCTTGATAAAATAACTGATATTATCATCCCACTCTGGTTCTTTTCCCCTTGGTACTGAACCCGCAACAAGCCCATTCACTTTCTCATTATTCTCTTCTACATATGGATTAGAATCCACACAATTTTGATCTTTCCTCATTTTCTTGCTTCCGAAATTCCCTGATTTGTACCCCAACTCCTTCCCCTTTCTTTTTGTATCCCCCTTCACTTTACTAACTCTTGTCTCCACTTTGCTCTCCACTTGTCCATTAGAACCGACTTTAAAGTCTGTAGGCAGTGAGTGGCGAGCCGAGGGAAGCCTTGCCCTAGAAGTAGGACGTGCTGGCAAAGCGGGTGGCAGGTCCTTGGACTTCTCCAAACCCTCATCTCGTCGCCGCAGTGAGTCCAGCATCTCCTCCAGAGAACTCCTTGTCACCGCCGCGGGTGACGCTGATAACATCATTTTTATGTCCAATTTTTCTTCCAAAATATAAATCCTGAAAAATTACACGGCAGTAACTCATAATGTGGAACTCGGTTAACAACACTTTAAAGAAGAAATCCCATAGTATCATCCAGTTAAGATCAAAGTGGGACCGCAGACTTAAATTGCAGTCAGGGTTTTCCCTTAACAACTAGGAATCGACGCCTACAAGGCCCAAAAGGTAAAAGAAGAAACCACTGATTACGATTACACGAACTCTGCAAAGAAATGAAATCACATAAATTGGGTTTTTCTTTTCTGACTCAAAAACTGAACAAAAAACTAGAAAGCCCTGATTCAACAACAAACTCTATAATTTGAGACAAAAGCTAGGAGACTTGTTATTCAGTATACAACAATTTTAAATTAAAAACAAAAAACATAACAGCTTTAGATCATCAGATTAAGATCAACATGGGACCCACAAACTTAAATTAGACTCCCTGATTTCCCTTCTTAACAACTAATGACCGATGATTATGAGGTCAAAATTGCCAAAAAAAAATTAAGACGATGCCATCTTTGCAATAAATTATTATATATACCAAAAGTTTCTAATTTGGGGTTTTGCGATTAAAACAAATATTAAAGAGAAATAAAAAAAGAAAGAAAACTCTTGTTCAATAAAGAAGTCCAAAACCATGCCAAAAGCTCAAGATTTGTGATTTTTAAAGGACTCCTTGACAGCATAAGAACCCTAATTTGGATCAAAACATGAAATTAAAACACAAATTTCCAGAAACAATAAAGAAGACCAAACCTCAAACTCAAATTGAAACAACTTCTTGTCTCAAAAACTCAAAAGTCATGTTTAAACAAGACAACATTACAGGGAAAAAAAAACATGTAAATTAAACAAGTGTACTTACAATTGGTTACTAGAAACTCAAAATCTTTGTCTCCTGCAACGCCACCTTGTCCAATATGACGCTAAAGACGCACCAAAAAAAAACTAATCTGGACATAAACTGAAGGCAAAAGGGTTTCACAGAAGGAGAGATTAAGAGGTGGAAAAGAGAGGGGAGAACAGAACAAAGTTGGTTTTAGGAAAAAAGAGAGGAAGTTACGAGGAAGTTTAAAAGAGTAACAAAATGTGGCTAAGTTTGTTAAAAGAAAAGGAAGGAGAGACAGAGGGAGAGAGAGAGAATCAAACCTCAAAGAAGAACAACAAAGAAAGATAAAGTGAAAGCTGTTTTCTTGTTGAAGCAAAAATAAATAGAAAAATAAATAAATAAAACCAGCAGAACTTGTTAGTTGCTGCTGCTGCTGCTGCTGCTTCTTCTTTTTTAAGGGTTTTTTTTTATTTATTTTAGTTTTTTTGTTAGGTTGTTTGCGGTGGTAGGAATTCAAATTTTGTGCACGTTAGATGGTGAGAGTGTCTTTGTATTCGTTTCTTTGACGAAACGGTTTATTATATCCAAAGAATAAAAAAACATTTTTTTAAAAAAATAAATTCTTTTATTTCTTATTTCACCACATTAAAATTAAAAATATTTCGCATAAAGAACCTGAAAAAGCTGAGAGATGGAGATAATGAGGGGATGCGAGTTGGGAAAGTTTCGAGGGTTTCTTTATTGTTTTGTTTTGGATTGGATTAGCTTTTGAATTATTTTATTTATTTTAGTGGACAAAATACAGCTTTTATTTGGTTTTGAAAATGTAAATAAATAGTAAAAGATTGAGTTAATTACCGTTAATGAATTTGCTGGTGTTTGGTTGGATGGCATAACCAATTACCATACCGAACTAGCTCCACTGAGATCCTATGTTTGATGGAAGTGTATGGAATGCTATCTTTAGAACCAAAAAAAAAAGAAAAATAAATAATCAATCATAATTGGTAAAAATAAATCAAGGTTTGAACTTGATGTTGAAATTCTCACCTTGCATAGAACTCTACTCTTTCTTCATTCCATGATAACATATATACTCTCTCCTTTTATTCATTTCAAACAAATTATTAAAAATAAAAACATGGTAAATTAAACCATCTACAAATTAAAACTTAAAAAGATTAAACATGATTAATGTTTAACCGTGGATTTCATAACAATTTACTATGGACTTAAATAATAAATTGTTAGTTTTGCCCTTCATAAACAAAATCAAATATCTTGGTTTAGGGTCATATGATATTTTTAATAAAACACATTTGTCATTGCAAGATTAAATGAGCAAATCGGTATTTTAACCTTTTTTGTTTAACCGTGTAATGATTCAAATACTCTTAAAATTAAATTTTAAATAACTATTGTGCAGTGGTGTTTTTGAATTTTTAATTTCAAAGACACAATGAAATAGCTAGATTATTTTTCATAGCAAAAATCCTATAACCTGGTTTTTTTCAATTTAAAATACTTTTTTATTATTTTTAAGTTGAGTAAATATAAGTTTGATCTTTTAGTGAATACAAAAAAACAATTGCTAGCAAGTGGAGGGAACCTCCCCCCCTTTTGATGGCAAGTTCAGGCTCCTTTGACGACCAAATATCGTCTTTCATTGTGATGTTCAGAGCAATGCACCTAGGTTTTACCGGTGGATGGGCACATGTTGGTGATGAAGTAGAGATGTGGCTCCAGTGGACTTTATTCATCTCCTCTCACTTTTCTCTTTGTTTTTTTTAGAAAAGTACAAGAGTGTCATTTTACTTGTTTATTATATCTAATTTAGTCCTTAATCTTTTAATTACTGTTTTTTAGATTATCTTTTGGCATGGTATCTTTGCCACCTTTCCTTATCCTTTGATATATATAATAACATTAATATTAGTTGAATTACAATCCATTAATCTCACTTTTCTCACGCAACTTTTGTTATTTTCATGCTTTTCTATACACTATTTTTCTTTTATATTTACTGATTTAAAGACAAAACTACAATTAATTAATAATCATAAGAGAGTATTTTCTTTCTTAAAATGAGCGCACGAATAAGTTCATCATATATATGACAAGGAATACTGTATCTTTCATATTCGTTCATATTTAAAGACACCTTACCATATCTATATTCGAATCAAAGTTTAATAAATGTTTATGATAAAACTCCTTCAAAACCAGTAAATGAATCTCCCACTCGCCATGAACC
>Ga0307510_10003368_pt1 | contig 18632 bp, 23 predicted proteins | sample 12_EM_MG_FD_207224 | JGI IMG/M metagenome (GOLD analysis project Ga0307510, IMG submission 207224) | Populus trichocarpa ectomycorrhiza microbial communities from riparian zone in the Pacific Northwest, United States - 12_EM | ecosystem: Host-associated > Plants > Roots > Unclassified | place...
TTCAAGTTTGCGTCAGAAAATGATCCCTCCATTCACATACATACCATTCCTATTTTAGTTTCGGCGTCGCGATTGGCAATGGGAATGTACGAATTGGAAATTCGGCGGTTCCGACATGTGACTAATCCCGTATGCGTGTGATCAACATTTCTCCCAAAATGACATATCGTATTACAGACAACCGATCTACTATACTATCATCTATCGTCCATATGGTACAACGATACGACAAGTAAAGTGATTGCAGGCCCGTTCTTGCCACATCTCGTTGGAAGTGGTAAGACTGGCCTGTAACTCCTCCCATGGCGAGGAACAGGAGCTGTGCAAAGCGAGAGAGGAAGCCTCCAGAAAGCGGCAGACACAAATGGTTTAGACCGCGCCAAGGTCTGTGGATCATTCCTTTTCGCCTTGTCAGTACCGCAACAATCGACGGGCTGATGATGGCTTGGGGTGTTCTAACCAGAAAGACCTCACAGTTGTCCCACGGGATTGCACAGGTTCCCAAGAGGGGCCTCCGATGCCGCGGACAAATGGCCACGTCGGCTCAATTCGCCAGGACCTGAACCGCTCATTGAGGCAAAGAAAGGACCATATGTTGTAAGTCCTGCTTCCTGCCTCGCATCGCATCGCGTGTCACGCTACCGCTAGCCGAGGGGCGCCGAGCTGGCCTTGAGGCTGGGAGTGTGACTGAGTTTTTAGTCAGGAGAAGCGGTCGGAGTTACTGCGGTGCGATTCTTTTGCATGTGGAAGGACCATTCATTGTTTGGCTAAATTACACGGTACGTGAATTATGCAACCCACTCGTTGAGGCAGAGCTGATCTGATGAGCGCGGGAACTATTATTTGGGCGGTGATGGCACTGGCAGTGCCCCGTGAGATTCGGGTACTTGATCTCACATCTTACCGACTTGGAGCGTTGGTGCAAAGTTGTAGCCATGGCAGACCGGTGCATCACTCACGGACATTTATAACCCCTCCCCCAACCTTTGGCATTCCTATCCTTTGTCACCCTTCTTCTCATCATCATGCCTTCTTCATCTCCCAAGAGGGAACGCGAACTATCACCAGGGCCAGAACTCGCCAGAAAGCGGGGGCGTGGTGCAACTCGACTCTCATGTGCCGAGTGCAGAAGGTCATCCTAATCACACTTTTTGTTTCTATCCACCATCCTTACCATCCTCTTGTTCAGGTTGAAGCTTCGCTGCGATCGCGGAATCCCTTGTGGTTCTTGCGTCAAACGAGGCTGTGGGGCCATTTGTCCAGATGGTAGCCACACACCTCTTAATTTATTACTTGAGACCACCTCTGCTCACTATCGTCCCCAGGTTCACTTACCACTGGGCAAGGCAACCGGTATGTTCTTGACAGGGTTCGTAACCAAAACCGTCCTGACTCTATGTAGGTTCGTGCTCGCATCTACGCAAGAGCTGCACGAGAAGATCACAGAATTGTGTTCTCGTACTCGTGATCTGGAGGATGCGCTCCGGGCTTCGCATTCCCACAACTCAAGCGAGCCCCACCCGCTCCTATCGGATGAGTTATTGAGAGTCAAGGCTCCTTTACAACGCGATGCACCCCCGAGAAATCCGACTACAGTAAATCAAGAGGAAGAAGAGAACAACCCCGACGTCATAGATTCATTTGGCACACTGGCCATCAATGGCGCGGGCCACACTAGCTACCACAGCCAGTTCGCGAATTCATGGGTGAGGAACCACACAACATATCAATGTGTATCAATTAGCTGACCTTCTTCTCTTTCAATACGACAGTACTTTTTGCAGGTCCGACAGTCCCCTTATGTCCTCATCGTTTGGTGGCTTATACTCTTACCCTCTAGAACGAGATGGAAGATGAGCCAAAGCACGAGACCACTCATGACCTCCGTGGCACCTTGCCCGCCGATATCCTTCAATTCGGCAGCTCGCTCCCCCTCTCGCCGATCAACCGTCCGTCCGACGATACGATCAAGGAACGCCTAAGAAACCTACACTGGTACTTGCCCTCTGCCGAGAAGGCCGCCGAACTGCGCGATTTGTACTACACATATGCGGCGTGGATGTGAGTCTTTCTACGTTCCGTCCCTGCATCTGTTCTTACAGTCTCATGATATCATCAATTAAGGTACAATCCCATTTCGGTTTCGGAGTTCAATAACTCCATTTATTCTATCCTTTTTAAGTCTGATGGATCAGCCGTAATGAGCGATGAGTCAACCTTGGTGATTTCACACCGGCTGTCTGTCATGTTCATGGTCCTTGCCATCGGAAGCCTGATGGATACTCGCCTCCCTTCGTACAATATCGACGCGGAGAAGTACCATCAACTCGCCCGCGCAACGCTCTTCCAGAACAATATCTACGACGCGCCCAACGTCGGGGTAGTCCAAGCATTGTACCTCATGTCCTTCTATCTCTTCTTGTCAGATAGGCATGGTACGTCCGGGGGGTCACGCTGGGCAATCATGGGAATGGCGGCGAGGATTGCTCAAAGTGTAAGTTCACTCATATGCGTATTGACGAACTCGACTCAACCTTTTCTCGCTTTCAGATCGGACTTCGTGAGTCTTGATGCGACATTCATGCCCAATGACAATTCCTAACGGTACTCGTGCCATCCTTATAGATCGTGACACAGGTCGTTGGAAGTTGGATCCCTCTGAGACTCAACGGAGACGGGAGGTATTCTGGGAGCTCTATGTACACGACTCCTGGCAGGTAAGCAGAGTGTCAAGTGTTCAGTTCTCATCTGATAGATTCTGAACAGAGTCTCACTTTCGGGCGCCCACCGGCGTTCGCTACCGCCCATGTGGACTGCAAGATGCCACACCAGGGTGACCCTTCTATCAATGACGCCTGTCGGTTTCCCACGTTCCCGTACCGGACAGAATACTGACTTTTGATTAGTTGATGCTTGGAAACACCGGTTCTCTTCCGAGTGCATGGCGCCCGTCCACGATCAGGTGTTCGGGGCGAGGGCGCCCACATATGCCACCATTTTACAACTCGACAGAAAGCTCCGCGCCTATCAGGTCCCCCCGGCTCTGCAGATTGCCGGCTTCGGGGGCACATCTACCGAGTCGCACATCGGATCCCAGACCGAGTCGATTCCTCTCACACTGCAACGCCACATTGTTTTGGCTATCAGAGAAATCAGTCTGTATTATCTCCTCTGGCATCACTGATCGCAATTACTGATTGCCGTGGCAGATTTATTGTATATGCACCGTGGCTTCTTTGCCCACGTATTAAACACTTATCCTAAAGATCCCCTCGGCAGCCCGTACGGGTCATCTGTTATCGCGGCCTACAGGAGCGCCGTTTCGTTAATAGGGCTGATGCAAAGCTTGCATTCTCAATTGCGAGAGCCCATGGAAAGAATGTGGTTCCTCTGGACCCACATGTTTTCTTGCGCGGTATGTTTGCTTGTCGGAATTGATTTAGTGATAGGCCATTGACAGGCTTTATCAACAGATTATTTTGGGGTCCATTGTGACGCGTTGCCCTTCGTTGAGCTTGGCGCCGTCCGCGCTTGGGCAACTTGATTCTGCTTGCACACTTTTCTCCAAAGCCGCCCCAGGATTCAAGGCGGAGAAAGTTTTGGTACGGACCATTCTGATTTCTCCAGTGAAGATATGTTGACAAGAGTCGGCGGGACCTGCAGGAAATCATGATCCAGCTGCGTGAGAAGGCCCATGTGAGCCTGCAGGCGTTCAAAGATGGGAGAGAATCGCCGCTGGCCCGCCCTGTCGCCCTTTCTGATGGCAACTTATCGCTGGACGATGACGAACTGACGATACTTGGCGGGAAGACCCGGCTCGTTGGCAGGGGATCTGCTGCTCCTACGCGTGCCCCCACTCCTACCGTCGTTCAGCAGTCGCCGGCCGCGAACCCCCTCCTCTTTCCATTCTCGTTGGAACAGGGAATACACGAGCATATGAGCTCGACCGTATTGGACTACACGAACGCGTTTGTGCCACTGCCGCCTCTACCGCAGTCCCCCGCTACGATCAACTTGAACTTTCCCACCAATATGCATATCCCCTCGCCATCACCAGAAGCGCCTATGTTCTTCGACATCAACGGGTCATATCCGAGTCCTCCCATGTCCTCCGCAAACTCCTCAGCCTTGCACACGCCACGGTCGTCGTTTGGCCTGCCCGACGATACGCTGGATATCACCATGTTTCAATCGTGCTTCCCAGGACTCGAGTACGGCAGCTCCACCGGTGTTGGGGCCGTGGGCTCCCCGATTCAACTCATATCTCAGATTCCCGAGGACCAATCCATGCAGAACACTGCCGTGAAGACTGAGGCGGCCATGCAGAGCTCTTGGCAAGATCTCATCACACAGTTCGGATTATATTAACTTAACTACGTTGTGACGTGAACACCATTCTACGACTATTTATTCCAGTATGCATCGACAGGGCATTACTTATAACATTAGTAATTCGGAATTCGCACTATACTGTAATAAGTTAGATGTACACCTTACTGTAATAGACACTATCTACTACTACGTGAACGTGGATGATCTTGGCTTGGCTAGCTAACATGTGCCACTGGCCGTGCGACTTGCTGCAGTGTGTGTCACGGCAAAAGAAAGCCGAACCAACCCAACCGAAAATGGAAATCGAATACACCCCGGAGGCACGTGCGGCTCCATTGCCCGTTTCCCACACACCCGCCACACCCTATCCATCCCTTTCCCCCCCTCGTTTAACAGTATGTCTTTGTGCGGCTCGTCATCGAATAAGCCATCTTTCGGAAGAGGGAGACCTGTACGCTACCTCATTATTCCCTGGAAGGCGGCGTCCCGACAACTTCTAATCCTTTGCGGCGACAGGTACAACGCAAGGTGGTTGTATGTGGGGATGGTGCATGTGGTTCGCCGGTTTTCATCATTCGTTGGCGCGGATACGGCATCATTGACGATAACAATATAGGCAAGACCTCGCTCCTAAACGTATTCACGCGTGGTTACTTCACACAAGTCTAGCGCGTCGTCCTCCCTTTTCGCGATTACGAACGGGCGTCGCTGATTGGAATCGAACCTTTCCAGTGAACCCACTGTCTTTGAGAACTATGTCCATGACCTCTACGTTGATGACCAAGCGGTAGAACTGAGTTTATGGGATACCGCCGGTACGTCATACTGTCAGCAGTAATATCCGTACTACCATTGACGTCGACACCATGTCTTCCGCCGCCTTTCCGAAGGTCAAGAGGAATTTGACCGGCTACGCTCGCTCAGCTACGCGGAGACCCATGTCGTGATGATGTGTTTTTCGGTGCGCCCTGACTCGCGATGTTCGTTATCCTTATCCTTACGACTGTTGATTTCACAGGTGGATAACCCTACATCGTTAGAGAACATCGAAACAAGGGTGAGCATTCGTCCCCCGAGTACGAATATGGATATCTACTCGTTCTCAACGTTTATCCCGCCCCAAGTGGCTTGATGAGATTTTAGAATACTGCCCCGGCGTTAAGGTGGGCCACCCATAATCTCTCGAACGTTAGTTGAACGCGCTTTGATCGACGTACTCCTTAGCTTGTGCTAGTCGGTGCGTATGGTTTTGTCCGTAGTAGCGGTCCAGTTTAACAGAACGACGCCAGCCCTCAAATGCGACCTTCGTGATGATGCTTCGACGAGAGAGCGGCTTGCACGGTATGGCATGCAGGCGGTTCAATACGAAGAAGGTCTTGCGACCGCGCGTCGAATGCGTGCCTCACGATACCTTGGTATGCAATCACTCTTCCCTTCCTCTATCCCTTCCTTGATATTCACGTCTTTCGATGTGCAGAGTGCAGCTCAAAGCACAATCGTGGCGTCAAGGAGGTATTCTATGAGGTTGCTCGCGTATCCCTTTCCACACGGCCACGGGGCCAAAGTAGTGGGCGCAGGCCAAGAAACTGCGTAGTGATGTGATATTTACACCTTATTCGTTACATTTTCTTTTTTTTTTCACTAGGTCCTCCATTCGTTCTGCCCCTCGGAGTAATACTTACGCACACGCACGCTCTCGCTCTTTCGCAACCCTCTGTACTGATCCTGTAGGTATCACACGCGTTACCTGAAACGTATTCTGCATGAGAAGGTGGTTCATTCGATCCGGTGAGCTGTCAGGTCGACATGATGCGGATCGGGTAAGGAATATTAATGTTGTATGTGTGTTGCATGTGGTGCTACACCAGTCGAGCTGTGATTCGAGGGCTGAACCACGCGCAATCTTTGCATTTGCGTTGGCAGGGTCACCGCATGGAACAGCCAGAAGAACCGTGTGGATGGCCAATTCCCTCCAGTTGGTGAGGATACCCGGCGGGAGATACAGACCGCAATTTTAGTCCAGGATCAGGATATGAGCGCGCGCTGCTGCTTCTCAAGGAGTATCGCCGGCCGGAAGCTGGCGATACAACTGTCAACACGTAAGCAGATAATGAGCCCTCGTGTGGGTGAAAGAAACACCTAAATGACTGTACATGTGCTGCGTGACGTCGGGTGTACGTTCTTGTTTGTTTGACCCGAAACGACAACTTAAGGCACTGGCAGCAACCAGTTGGAGAGCGGGAATACTGATTTGGGCGTTCGAAAGCTGTGCGAAGAGTGATGTAGAGAGAAGTGTCGCGCCAAGCTTGCGCGCCAAGCTCAAACTTCCCAGAAAGTTGGACCCTATCAGACGGACATTCAAGTTGATAAAATAATCACGGAACCGTCACCTACCCTTGGAGCGCCCTACAATCACGCAATCCGACTTGTGCGCAATCCGACTACCCTCCTACACTACCCAATGTCGGATCAAAAGACAAATAGAAATTGGTTGAATTTGCACTGTGTGTTTGTGTTTTGTGTGGTGTGGTGTGTGGTGGTCCGTATAGACGAATGTATCTATTTGGATTTTAGATGTTGATGCGATGCGTAGCTAGTTGCCCAGCCTTTGACTGGATTGAATTGAATACTGTATTGTGCCGTAGTACTGAATGCCAGTGGATGATGGGATACGCAAAAGTAGGGGCGCTGTGCGGCGTTGCGGGCGGCTCCTACGTGGCGATAACCCGGTAAGCACGCAAGAGTCAGAAGTCAGAAGTTTTCTCCACACCGCTTTGGCACCGCTGGCTGCCCCTCATGACAGTCTCACACGACGAGGAAAATTTGATCAAATGATCCAAAACACACATGTGGAAGGACCACACATCATCACATCGAGCAATTTCCCATCCCACGTCCAATCCTCGGGTCCGCAATTCCGAAAGATCGCGACCCAACCTAACTTGCTTGGCTTGGCATTGCAATGCAAATGCTGGTCGGACGGAGAGACTCACCGGAACAAAAAGAGGAAAAAAATAAGGGGAACGTTTGCAGTGCTTCTTTTCCAGACAGAGTCGAGTCGGCTAATACAGTTGCCAGTTAAGCGAGGTTGTGGGGAGCCTCAGGCCTCAGGTTTTGCCCACTCCCCCTCTTTTCCGCTAGTAGTAGTAGGCCCTCTCCTCCTTCCGGCCTCAAACGAAGTCAAACGTCCTCGTGTCAAAATTTCCCGCCTTTGATGTTCGAGGTCAGGTTTGGTCCGGTATTCATGTCCCCGCTGGCACTCGGTAACAATCGGATCGACCGACTATAGTGCCGCCCGTTGTGATAAATGATGATGTGTGCACGGCCGACGGAAGTCAAGCGAAGACGAGAACAGGAATGGTTCTTCCTACAGCGCACTGGCAAAGAGTACCGCATGGCATCGTAATCTATCCCTCTGCGGCAGTGGTACCAGCCGTCCGCTTGGTGCTTCATGATGGGGCACTAAATTGTAGCCACGCAGCCCCATCACCCTTGATTGTTACCGGTCTTTGTCATACACGAGAGCGTCCGGAATGAAACGTCATTTTGACTGCTGTCCCTACAGCAGAGTTGCGCCGCAAGCGAAATCAGGTAAAGCAGATCCTTCAACACAGCCCAAGGCGCCAGCAATCAGGTTTCGATCAGTAGACTAGACCACCGTCGAGGGCATACTCGATCTACAGCTCTACAGCACATCTTTGCCACGCAACAACAAAACAAGACCGTGACCGTGAGTCATCAAGGGCGGCCAAAAACGGAATTTCCAATTGAGCCAATACTTTGTTTGCCCTGACGATCTCTGATGTAATTCTGTACCCAGGGCTCACAGCGCTCACAAGCAACCAGATCCGTGAGAAAGCGTGAAATCAAGGTATGGAAAACTAGGCATTACGACAGGACATGTAAGTAACGAGGAAAATAGGAGGGTCAGAATGCGCCAAAACCGGTCATTTGCTTATGATGAAAACAATTAGTATCGGGTCGAATATTAGAATAGCAGAATGACTCACCGGAGGAACCCCAAACGCCATCCCGGTTGCACCGTTCACTGGAGGTGGAGGGGCCTGGCCAGCAAAGCTGTCAAAGACGTTAGCAATGAAAGAAAATGAGGCTCAGAGAATCCGTACCCATTTCCCTGTGTCAGCAGAAGACGGTTCCCAAAACCACCGGGATTGATTATAGGAGCATCAGCTTCCTGTTGCTCCTTCTGCTGTTCTTTCTTTGACCGTTCCCGCACTTCCTTCTCTAGTGCCGACAGTTTGTCAACCAGCGTCCGTTGGTGCTGGATCTTGTATGGCATGTAGAAGTCATTCAAGCCATGCTGCCATGATAACTCCTCGACAACGTCCGAGCGCAATAAATCGAAGCAAATGTATAGCAATGCTGCGAAGCACTCCTTGTTCCCGATATCCACGAAGTACGAAAGCAATTCCTCGGCGATTTCGGTGGAACCAGAAACGGAGGCTGTGATCATCGCGTCCTTGTACAACTTGTCCTGCTTGCTAAGGGAGATTGACTCTTCCCAGCGGCCATTTTTCTAAAGTCGGGATATATTGACTATATCCATCGATCAGATTTGAAGAACGCACCTTATACAAGTGCGCAGCAAGTCTACGGAACTCGAGTAATTCGTGTTTTTCTAACCGCTTGGCGAGACTAGTGTTGTCAAAGTTGTCAAAGCTGTCGATGGAATCCCGCAGCGTTTTATAATCCTCTTCCTCAATGAGTAGGTCGTTATATGCATCATTCACGGCCTCGATATTGAGCTGGAAAAGGAGTAAGTTTGTATCCTACTCAAGGCGAACGGGACACACGCACGTGTTGTACGGCAATCAGATAAGAGCGGATGAGTGGTATATGGTCCACCTGGCGGAACATGCGCACGACGCGTGAGTGATCGATGCGCGGGATGAGCACCGTCAGTAGGTCTGTCAGAAGGGGCGGTTGTTCTTGCATGTAGAACGACAAGGCCTTGTAATAACTAATCCAGGAGGGTTAGATCGGGACAGGAGGGGCGAAACTCTTGCGATACTCACATCTCAACGTTTGCGACGCGAATAATGACGTCTTTGAATTGATTGTGCTCCCAGGCATCAGCAGAGCGCTCAATCATGGCGAGGGCAGCATTATCCTGTCATATTTTGTCAGGTATAACAGTGTCAAATTGGCGGCCTGTACGCACAAATTCGTCATATTTGACGTAGAGGAAGACGAGCTCAGGCCATAGGTGTGCCTTCTCTGCAGCGCGGATAACCTTCGGAATATTGATACGTGAGACGAAGAGTTTCAGATGCTCCATCACTATAAACAGTGTTTAGCTTGCGTTAGGCTCCATGGATGGGTATCTCTAACTCACATTTCTCCGGGCGGTACTTGCTGTAGAGAGTGGATAGCTCAGTGAAGATACCCATCTATCTCATGAGTGAGCTACGAGATCAACTGTACGATACGAAACGTACATGAGCTCTCTCTAAGCTGAGGCCGGCTTCGAGGAGAGATATGATTTCTTCAAAGTTGCCGCGACGCTCATAACCTTGAATCAAAGCGGGAAGTTCCTCTGCATGAACGATGATGTTGAGGCCGCAAATTTGAGCCTGTTGCACTTAGATCCAGAGAGAACATCACTCAGGATATCATGAAACTCACAAGACGGAACTCTGATTTCTCCAAGCACGCAGCATGTACCTGCTTCCAAACCCTGATGTATAGTTAGTCTTGAGTCCAGGTTGAAGAGTTACGTAAACATACTGAGTATTCCCAGCTTTGCGTGCACTTTCTACAGCGGCTTGGTTCTCGCCGAGATAAATAAGGGTTGTTGCAAGGCGAGCCCAGTTCGAAATGCTTGTGAAAAGAAGTTTCGCTGCCTGGTACAATTCATCTTCGAAGCACTTCTCTCCAACTTCGAGGACGTCCGCGACGTTTGTAAAATTAAGGAAGTCTTCCATGTCGTGTAGGCGATCCGTTTTTGCATATGCGTATGCGAGCTCGGTGTCAATCTTAGGCTCACGAAGGCTCTTGCGCGCCATTTGGAGGAAACGGACCAGGTCGTCATATTTACCAGCATGATTGGCGATCTCTATTACCTCGGCAAAGTTGGAAGGATCATCAGCCTTGATGTAAGAATCTAACAGCAGTTACCATTAGCTAAGTTAAGTCAATGAGGAAACGAAACCGTACCGATAGAGTCACGGATTCGGAGGCCGTCAAGCTGTGCCTTAGCCAAGCGGCTCCAAACTTCTGGCTTGTTGACCTTGTTCGCATAGTCCAAACCACGGTCAATCGAGACAATGTATTCCACAAGCACGTTGATAGCGTTCACGTGTTGCTCATGTTTTTTATAGATCGTTAGGGCCTCTTCGTAGAGGCCGTGGTCCGTGGCGATCCTAGCGATCTCCCCTTCGTCGTAGTTCTGCAATTTGTTGATATAACCGACGACCTTCCCCTTATCGGCACGTATAGCCGTGAGCAACAGCAAGTTCTGGAGGTTCCGATTGTCGCTGAATGGTGAAGGTTCGAGGATGACCTTCTCGAGTAATTCAATAAGCTCGATGGGAAGATCGGCAGACAGGAAGGCTTTGACGGTAAGAGAAACATCATCGGGATCGGTGCTCTCGGGGACAGCAGTTGCGACCACCTGTAAGAAAACACTCAGTATCGTGGAGATATCCTGAAAGCTCGTAATGACCTGATCAACCAGCTGACGCCGGTACATGTTGTCTGGGACAAGAACCTGTGCCCACAACTCAGGAACGCGACGCTTGACTAGATAGCGTGCCTGTTGTTTGAACATGGTATTTTCGTTTGTAATCGCAATTAACTCCTCATCGCAAAAGCCCTTGGCGTATGCAATGTACGCAAGGTAGGGATCGCGAGCCTCGCAGAATTTACCAACAACAAGCGGTTCATACAACTTGAGGAGTAGATGTCAGCGTTCGGGTTTATAAAGAAAAACCACAGGTACTTACGTTATTCTCCTTCAAAAACTGCTCAGGGTTATTGTTGCTGTCGATAGAGATTTTCGCAATGGCATTGTAGATAGCGGGATCTTGGCTGCCAGCCTGAACACGCGTGTCCAACCATGGCAAAATAAGTTTCAGGCGATTACGCTGCTCGACCTCGTTCACTAGCTCATCAATGGGAAAGGTTCCAGTAACTGATGCCAGGAGACTCTTGATCGTTGCCTCGTCACAGTCGACATCCAACAAACCACCGATGACTTGGGGTGTGCGCACGGAATTGACGCGCTGCACGTACACCTCAATAAACTTCGTGAGACCGTTCTGATACAGATACAAGACAAGGTCGTGCACGAAGTCGAAGCGGTCGCAAACGATTATGAGTGGAATTTGATCTGCAAGCTTGGCCTCCTTCAAAAAGTTCTTGACCTTCTCGGGGTTATAGTAATTGGACTCCCGGCAGATGCGCTCAACTTCACGAATCTGACCCGTCCTTGTAGCAGCCTGGATATACTTGAAGTGGACCTCCGGGTCCTCGCTCAGATTCACGACAGAGCCAAGGTAATAATAGAGACCTAACAGATAGTTAGACAGTCGATCAAACCTGGTAACATGGGTCCCGCTTACCCTCAAAGCTCTTGAACGATTCAAACATCTCGATGAGCTTGACAGCGCCTAGAATGTCGGAATACTTCGTAGCGATCTGGACCACGACCTGCAAATTCTGGCGAATGTTCACACGCAACATCTCTTGCATGCATGCCATCGATTGCTCCGTGGTGAGACGACTAAAGTAGCTGACAAGCCACTGGGCGTGTGAGTTAGCAAGCAAATGAAATTCGAACGGACATGACACGTACATCAGGGGCAAGGACATTAGTGTGAACGATAGCTCTTTTGATATCCGCGAGGTCTTCGTAGTGCTCTAGAGCCTTTAATGATGGTCTAAGTTTCGTAAGCTGGGATGTGCGAAAAAAAATTACCCTCTGCAGAAGCCCGGCCTTCTCGCATAAATTGGCGATGCGAGGGCGATCGTAATAGGTGAACATTTCATTGCCGAGAATCGCGTCGGCGACTTGAGGTGCGTGAACGAGGTTCATCTCGAGAAGCCGTGTCTGCAACGGCCCTTGCTCCGGTTTGTTCTCCTTGAGAGCATCCAACAAGAAAGACGTGGCAGGCTGGATCATGTTTTGGGACATGAAAATGTCGACAACCTATGGAAAGACCGTCAACCAATTGCGTTACCGATAAGTGAGGAATCACTGACTCGCTCAACGTCCACCAGGGGCCCAGCCTCGTCATTGACCAGTGCCGTTGCAAATTCGGCACCTTTGTCAGGATTTGTGCGCATAATGTGCTGCAAGAGGGCGACATAGTCCGGTTGATATCCAACTTTCTTTGCGTACAACACAATTTTTTCCGTTTGCCCCGTCTCAGCAAAGCAAGCGATGACTTTGTTCGGCACGTTTGCACGCAGGTACACGCTCAGGGCAAGCGTCATATCATGTTGACGCACGATATCGCCGAGTTCTTCGCTGCAAGTGAGCTAGGAGTACGATGATCAGAGGATAGGATAGGACAAAAAAGTTCGTCAAAGTGATCACCTTGTTCTCCTTCAGCCACTTCTCAAGGAGTTGTTTCCTACCCTGCTGCAAGACTGGGCGTGCGAGCTCCACAGACTCGAGATGATTGAGCTCTCCCTTCTCCAGGAGGATCCCAAAGTACTGGAGAATAGGCGAAAGACCCCCAGCAGTAGGTGCCTGTTTGAACGACTCAATGACCTGCGCGGTACGCAAGATACCCTACCAACCAAGCGTGAGCAAGTTCTCATAAGGCAGCAAACAGAACATGAAACAAACCCTCGGTGAGTTCGCCGCAACCTTGGCAGCCTCGCTGTACTGGCCACTCTGAAACAGTGCTTGGTATTGCTTTATGTAAAGATCATCTGCACCAGGCAGGTTACCGCGACTTGCGAGTTTGAATGCGAGCTCCGTGTTGTTCAGTGTCGTCAGAATATAAGGTACTATAGTTTGGTCGTCCACGCTAACGCCAAGAACCTGACCCTTCCGGTTGATGCACAGAACCCCGTTTGTCGCTTCATGTTCGGTCGTCACAAAAATTGTCTCGCCAGAGATACGGTTCATGTAGATGCATGCACCAGATTCGAGGTCGTATAGGTGAATGAAACCGTACTTCGTCGCGAGATAAACAACGCCGTGTTTCTTGGACACTTGCATGGACACGGGGAAGTCGTTCGTAGCTTCAGGCGGGAAGTAAACGTCAACGGCTTTCTTCGTAAACGGAGGGTCAGGCGCCTGATGGTCGATCTCCACGACATGCAGCTAACAAGGCCAAAGTTCGCCAAGAAAAAACACTCGATGTAATAACCACGCGCACCTTAGCCCCATTACCCGTCCGCACCGTAAACGTAAACAACTTCGTTACGTGCTGGTTCCCATCAAGTTTGACTTCCGCGAATGCGGCAGCATGGCCCTCAATGGGTTGTGAAACACCACGCTCGCGACTGTAAAGCTGCATAGCTCCCTTTACTTTGAAGGCGGCCGGGTTTGCGGCATTGCTCGAGATGCCAACCAAAACCATCCACTTTTCGTCCGCCGAAGTGCGATAATTGATAATTTGGCAGCCCGCAAGGGTCGCATGACGGTCAAAGACCTTCTGCGGGGGAGACGTCGCGTCCGTTATGCTCCAGTGATACACTGAAGTATCCGTGACGATGCCTATCACCGACTCAGAAATCCACTTCCAGAAAACGACGTTTTCGTTGTTCTCGTGGGCCTTGACTTTCTGTTTCGTGTCGATGTTAAAAACTTGTAGAGTCCTGTTGGCTGTAGTAGATTTTAGCTTTTGATCAGGTTCCAAAGACTCATAAAACTTGCATTTCAATGCCAAAATCTTCTGGGTGGGATGCATGATGGCAGAATCCGCACCAATTGGTCTCCGAAGGACATCGTGGGCGTTCGAGAGGTCGATGATGACAACTTGATTCTGCTCGTTGACCTTTTCTCGCAGACAGATGAAATGATCAGACTCGAGTGTTAAAGTCTGTACGATGAATGTCCGGGTGAATAAAGGGAAAGAAACAGGAGTAGTGGGTCGGCTGCACCTGGAAGGAAATTGACGCTGGTTGAATACCGAGACTGGAGAGTTGTAGATGCTCGGTAAACGCGATGGGTTTAGAAATATCCATAATGAAAGAGTAAGGGTGTTGCGAACGCCGTCAAACGGCTCAAGGGGGACGCGTCAGAAAAGGGTTTGTTAAAGCGAGCGAACGTCACTCAAAGGAACAATTTGGGTTTGTTTGCCCCAGCCACGCAAAGCACAGCACAGTATTATATTATGTCATATGTTAACTGAGCTGCGCTCTATTCTTCCGCTAGTGCCAGAGCTTCCTCTAAATCATCTTCCTCTGCCAAGGTCGCGGGAGGTGGCGCATTGCCGTAGATCAATCTCTGCACGACGATCGCTGGGGAGCCTTGAATTAGAATTCAGCCGAGATGGCACCTGCACCTACCAAAATCCACTGAGAGTTGGAAGATTGCGCAAATTTTGAACTGTAGGGGCGAACCCTGTACGAAGAAGTAAACCGTCCTGCGTGAAATTATTAGATTTTTGAGCTTGTGAGATGAACATGGATGGAAATGTGGCCGTACTTGAACGAGTCACCCCCGACCCAGCCTATCAGGGTTGACATTCGGAATCCATACAGAGACCGTTGCTTGTAATTACTTGGACGAGGATAAGTAGGGAACAATGTTTTAAGAGGAATGTGACCAACCTTACAAACTGCGGAAGTGGTAGCGTGCTCTCTAATCCCAAGGAAAAGAAGCCAAGGATCCAAACGAAAAGGTCCGATCGGCCGAAAATAAGCACCAGGATCGTAAGCAGGACACTATCACCGATGAGACGATAATTACGACAATCAGGACTGTTTGTATCCTTACATATATCCAGCAAGGAACTCGATGTGTTGTGAGTAGGTCGTCCACTGCCAGAAGCCCAATGGTCGGGAGGACGCGCCCAAGTTATCCGCGCTTAGTCGAGGGCGATAGAGAACGCAGATGTATAACAACGCCAGCTGAGACAGTTCAGCCTTCTTATAGGGTGTGTGGGAAGAACTCACTTGGCATAGGATCATCAGAAGAGATTGTATTAAGAGCGCGAGCTCAAAGTGCTCTCCGAGCCAGAAGAAGCATCGAGTAATATTGGCAAGCAGCCTAATCCGCACATTTGGTCATTAAGCACATAAAAAGGGCATGAGTTGCGCACAGAACTGCACAAACATCTCGAGAAAACCCCGTAGAATCTCTGAATAGTGGGCCTAAGTATGGACTCGGATCCCGTGATGCAAGAAGTGCCACGTACTTCTTTTTTATGATAGACATGGTCTGATCAACATAGACGAGCGGTGGCCCAACAGCCATGCCTATGGACGCTAGAGTTGAGATCCAATGAGGAGCCATCCGGTTGTTTTCTCTACAGCGAGTAAGAATTGCGTTGTGGGTTGGTAGACACGACTGGCTCTGGCTCACTCACTGGCTCCGCAGTACGTATCCGGACTGTGTACGTAACTCGCGGATCTGTGCGACTGCTCAAGCGCTCAAGTGGTAACCGACATGACCGAAGGGTAACTTCCTTTCGAACTTTCTCGCTCTCGTAACGATGAGATTGGCCCCAGCTGAATATACTACTATCTCGGAACAGGAAAGCAAGAAACTGAACATCGTATGTCTGTTGGTGATCATGTATGGGGCCCGAGTCAGCCTTTGTCGTGTCGTCTTCGATTAAGCGACCATCTCAAGACATTGTCCCACTTCAAAATAGTTGCCCCAACTGTCGCGCCAATTTCATCTCGCATCAGTTCTGGGCTTGTATCACTACTATTCGCACGACGTGAACGTCGGTCAACCTCTACTTCTCAACCCGCATACGATCAACAACTCTCGATCAAATTTCCGTCCGCGTAGGATTTTTCTGACCCGCCATCGTGATGAAATTAGGAACCCATGTATAGATCTTCTAAGCGGCGGGGAAGACTTTCTTCGGTGAATGAGTTCATTGGCTACAAATCACTTTCACTGTTAATCGAGAACATGTGCAACACGATAGAACCTGCCACGTATTGATCCGCATGGAACAACACCTATCGTGGCTGGACACCCAAAGGTGCTACCTTGCTTTATTACGTGTTTGCTTCTTGATTTTTGACCCACTTGGATGGACGGCGCATCCAAGTAGTACCTCAACCATCAAACCCTGACTTACAATGTGTTTCCCTGACCGTGCGATCCATGGAAGTTACTTTGCTTGGGTGTGGATGGAATTCAGAATGTCTCACGTAGCGCGGTGATCAGGTTGCCGACTGGAGCAAGGAAGCTACCTGTGTATGCTAGCGCCACGTCGTACTGATGCCTGATGGCTCCAAAATTAGCATTCTGACCTTCTATTCCGTGACAAACCACTTGGACGAGTGCTGGAAGGATCGGATACCATTGCCCTACCCAAGATACCTCAAACATTCCATAGGCCAGCGTTGGTCATGTACCCCAACCAATGTATCAAGTAGAAGTTACATTCCAGGGGGCATCTCGGTCCCTTCATTTATTCCTCTCCCTCAATACTAGTTCAACCACATAGCAGTCATGACGAACATAAACGGCACAGGGTCCTCCTGTATCCGATCAACGATCAACAATGTCCTGACCGGGTATCATCCGTCTCTCGAGAAGTTGTGTCCTCCTGATGACCCGAGCCGAATGGTCTGCTTCGCCGGGAGACCAGCACATCCGATAGTCATTGGAGAATGGTGCGCTGCTGTGGATGGTGTTCTTTGTTTGTTTTCCTTTGACACATGATTGCCCTCGTGATGCTTACTACCGCATCCATACCAGGTATCGAACAACATACATCGGTGCTCCCTCGTCTCTTGATGCGGCCCAGACAGACATTCACTGCTTGGGTATGCACATACACGTCCCTACTTCTGACCTAAACCGCTATGTCTACGCCCCTTCTAGGATTTTCTTACAGCCCCAAGACCATGTTTGGTCCCCGAAAAACGTCTTCAGAGTCATGGTCAGTGAGGTAACCATTGGGTCCAATTTTTGTGAGGGCTTCAGCTATTCCAGCCCTTCATTTAGATCCCAACGAGAAGGCAAGAAGTCCGTGTGGGAGGCCATGCGGTTATTCCAGATATAAAACCGCTCCGAGTCAACTTCGGTGGTCCCTCATGAGTCAGTGCTACTCACTACATGCCATGGCCGATTTCAACCTAGAGTGTGGCTATTCATGATGCTGTTCTGATCGTCACTTATTCTAAACAAGGTGGAGATCTTCGCGACAGCGAAACAACATTATAAGATTCCTTTCGTGACTTCTTGGCCCTAGTCCCTGCCAGTGCGGACGTTGGGCTACCTCGTTCAAGTGTCGCACAAACTTCGCAATCCGTCCTGACATTTCTCTCGCTGGGATACGGAGTTGTCCCGTAACTTGAAGAGGAGTCGGCGAAGAGGATCCTGTCAAATTCCTCCTTTGATAACCGTGACTGCTGGGCATCGAGGCCAAGCGACTACTGAGGAACCCTGTGCGGGTGTTATTGGACGGGTAGCTGCACTGCTGTCGCTTCCTCGTGTCGTTATCCACATATCTCTGATAACCGTGTCCATTAGCATCATGATTTCATATCACAAGACATGCCTCACGCCTTGTATCAGACTAATTTCGTCGCCCTCTTCGCGGTCGTATCATGCGTTACCACTCCTTGAGCAGTGGCATGAATCTGGGGTGAGTGTTTTGGGAGGGATGTCAAAAAGACCCGCTAGGTTGGTGAAGGCGTTCAGCAAATCACCAAATTGGTGTGATTGTTCCCCTGCGCTCATTCCATTTGTCAAAGGCACCATTGTATCTCCGGTGAATAAGTGCCTCAGAGCCTAATCCGTCTACCCGACACGGTCCCAGACCGCCGCACTTATCGTTACCCTATCTTGGAACTGGCGCTCATCGAGGGGATATCAGGGTGGCCCCGTGTATCTACAGGGCTCTCAGGGCACAGGCATATCGACACTATGGACATCAAGGCGTGTCTGGGGTCATGCGTATTCGAATTCCATCTGTCTTATCGTAAGAACCATATGTGCGGGCTTAGGATCATAGACGGGTGAGCCGAGCAGACTTTGTTGCCACTCGAAGCATATTCGTGACCAAATCGTCCAGACCATAGGCCCATCATTACTTGGGACACATGCAGATTCCGAGCCGTTCCTTTGGCTTTCCCATGAGACCAGTAACTGGCATTGAGAAGTTGTCCGCCTTTATCTCCGCCCGCCC
>Ga0307510_10003369_pt1 | contig 18629 bp, 19 predicted proteins | sample 12_EM_MG_FD_207224 | JGI IMG/M metagenome (GOLD analysis project Ga0307510, IMG submission 207224) | Populus trichocarpa ectomycorrhiza microbial communities from riparian zone in the Pacific Northwest, United States - 12_EM | ecosystem: Host-associated > Plants > Roots > Unclassified | place...
TTCTCACAATCTTAAGGGACCTGAAGACGGATGACCCGTAAAGCACAGGTCTGGTACCTTTAATTCCTCCTCAACTCTACGAGCCTGGGCCATTATGGGCCTAGTTCAGCGGAAGGCACCGCAACAAACATCACTAACAATACTAACTTTGAAAATCTGAATATAGATTCATAATGTCAAATACCCCGGCCGATGCTCCTGCCAGTGTCTCCGTTGCCGTCGCCGCCAGTCATCAGGCATCACATTCCATCACAAAAGCTCAGTGTCAGATTCGTGGATAGAGAACTCAGGCTGATATAATACAACAGATGGGTATGGACTGTTAGCCCATTCTACCAGGAGTTACTCGGGTACTTCAGTCTGCCATGCCCCTGGATTACTGGTGGATATGGGACTACTAAGCGTCAAAGTGACGGACTAGCATTCAACTGTCGGCATGTCGCTGGAGGAAAGAAATGACATATACAGCAACAATCACAAGAGTGAGGCCCTGTCAAAACCGAGAGGGGTGGAGAAAGACAAGCTTTCTGTCCCTTTCTAGCAACTTGAGGCGTATGCGCCCGGATGTGAAATCCGACAAGGAGACCGACAAGGTCACCAGCGTTACGACTCGGAGAGCCTTGCTGTTCCACATCCCGGAATACGAGTGTACAAGAAAATTGTACGGGCTGAAAGCAAATCCAGCGCCGACCTTATTGGAGTAGTAGTCCCGAGTAGCATGTGTTAGCGTCACGGTAGTATCTAATCCGTGGATTCTGCAGATAATGATCCGTCGGCTCCATGTGGATAACAATCTGCACGGACTAGGCAGATTTCGACAATGTAGTGTTCGAATAGAAGGGTAGTATCCGATGGGTCGTTTCCGCATTGGTCCTGAACGCGGATGAGCCTGATCATGGGGTATGTATGTTTCCAAGTAGGCCTTCGCACCAATAGGGAATATTCTACATCACGCCTTTCAATGGATGCCGTATCGGAATCTATAAACCTCACTAAAGCAGTAAGTCAGATTCAATGGTTGATAACATGATAATTTCTTACCAGTGCAGCCTGGGAGAGATAATCGGAGTTCTGCATTGGGCACACGCCGAAGAGCGGCCAAGCGGTGTTTTTTTTTTGACCCGAGACGCTGCGTGATCGAAGGTGTGGCCCTGTTCGACCGTCAGGATAACAGATACCGATGGGTATGGGCCGAAAGTGACCGGAAATCACCAAGGTGGAACCAACTTGAAGACAGAGATAGTGGCGCTACACATTGAGCTCCAACAGCTAGTAAGAATTCGCAAACTCCGCTGGTAATTTGCAAGGAGAGAGTTATACCCCACTCGTGGAATTCGCGCGCGAGCTGAGCGAAAAGATCGAGACGGGAATTGAGCTCCTCGTTGCCTGAACAGTATATGACCGCCAGCAAGCGAGCGTACGAGGGACTGGAAAAGTGCTTAGTGCGAGTCGCAGGCACAGCCGAGAGACCACAGACACCCTCGTTGAAACAATGGAGGAGGCAGAGCATCTCCAGGTTAGTAAGCAGGTGAACCACAGAGAACGTGCAATCAAGGCGAAGCGCCTTCTCTTCCCGCCCAAAGTATGCGCCTGGAATCCTGGATGTGACAAGGAGAGCCACAAGCGCCACATCTCGATGAGCCCTGTTGTTGGACATCCCGAAATGCTAATGGGTAGGAATCTCATAGGAAACCGAAGCAAACTCAGCCCCGACATTGTTCACGGAGCAGCCCCAAAACATTGTGCCAGCGTGGCGGCAACATGCCCGACCTTCCATACATCTATGGATCCGCTCGTTCTACAGGTTATAAGCCGTGGTTACCGGATCACAACCCGCACGGGAATGGCAGTTTTTGGCGAGATGAAGGTACAGTATCAACAACAGCGAGGTCATGCTCACAGAACCAGCCAGAAATACCCAAACCTGGTTTAGACTCTTTTCCCGGCCCGAGATGAGTCCGACCCGCGACCCGGACAATTGAATCATTTCACGTGATCACATCTTGAATTTGAATGTGTGCACGAACCGTTCCCATTTCCACCGTACTCACAATAACCCCTCTTGGCATTTTATTATCGCGCGTACATCCGGATCGGTAAATCGTTCCCACCTTCACCTTTCTTGTAATGCCAAAAAAGAAAATGCCCCTTCTGTCGCGAGCCGGCAACGGTCACGATCGCCGGTGAGCTCGGTGGCGACCGTAGGTTTCGAAACGCCCGCTTGGTATCTGTCGCATCGCACTGCAAACCCCGAAATCGAAGCACCGCTATCGACGGTGCGAATAGTGTCGGGGCGTCTCGTGAGGGATTAAGCCTGTAGTGGCGCGCTGCAAACGCCAGCGGAGAACTCGAACAGCAAAATAGCGCCACTTTAAGCAACGGTGAGTAAGAACCTGCATTCCCGCACACCCTCTTTCGTCTTGTTCAAGTCCTTGTCAGGACATAGCAGCATCAATCCGCGACAAATCGCGTCTATCGAAACCCGTCGATGTCCATAAAGAGTGTGACGAAGTAGATTGCTGCGCTGCACCTTGCACTCGAGGCGAGGAGCTAGCAGAATTCCAAAATCTTAGTTGATCACCTGCCAGGAGCGGGCCGTATGCCACACTGGGAAACTGTGCAGCTGAACAACCCGCACAAGGTGAAGATTAGGTCCCTTGCTCCGCGCAGAGCAACGGATGAGAGCTCCAGCTTCACACGCGTGGACAGCAGGGAACGTGCCATGAAATGAAAAGTCTCGTCGAGGGATTTATGCGTGTAAGAAATCATCAGGGCTCACAACCTTAGCTAACACGGCTTTTGAAACATACCCAGAGTCAACCGATACTCTCTAGCACTACTACATCATGCATCCCTAATTATACCTAATACAGCTCTGATAAAATATCAGCTATTTGTTCTGTCATTCGTCCGCCATAGCAATGCGTCGATAGTCTAGCGCGGTATGGTGTGACCAGCGGACGAATAAATAACCGTTTCCCTATCCATTCTTCAGTCACAGTGGGAAGAGGAAAGTAGGGGCCGCTCTTCAGGTGATCGAGCCTTATACTCGCGCACAAGCTGCGAGGTGAGGGCGCCCCCACCTAGATCCACGACCTCTTCCACAATCTCGTATCCACCCATCCTGGGTAGTAGGACGATCCAAATGTAGTAATACAGGGCGGAAAGCTGACCAAAAGCTGTTTTGTCGCGGCCAAGTGGGATATGCTCAAAATATCACGTACAAGAAGTAGGATTATGCCGACGGCACAGTAACTACTCTCACAAAACGAAGTCAGTACGACCACCGTGCACGGCCGCAATAGGAAGAGAACTACGCACGTCGCATACCAGAAAGTGACGTCCGCATACCCTTTCTCTGGTGGCACCCTGACATGCCGACTCGTTAGTTCTAGCACATTTATCGTAGTACTGTGCACGCACCAGGGCATGACAAAGAGGAATACAGATTGAAAGAGCCACAGTGAAATTGCAATATCCCACACTTGAAAGGGAGACTTTGACAGTCCCTTATTTGCGCGGCGACCGCGCAGCACCCACAGGCCTATCGCCGCTGCGGCATGAAATACCTAGAAGAAAGATGAGTGCATTATCACTCGGTGGGAGAGCGGACACATACCAGGGGCGGATACGACGTAAGGTCAATAAGGAAGTTGTATGCGTCGTGTGCAGGAAGCAGACATATGACCAGGACGGAGAGCGTGTATTTGAGGGCGACTGGCCCAAGGGGCGTCCCGAAGGGTCGAGTGGACGCGAAAAAGGTAGGGTACAGGAGAAGGCCCTGACGGGCAACTTCCCGCAAAACACGCACTTTTCCGACGGTCTTTGATGATTGTGTTACTCTCTACTAAGAGCGGGACGTAGCATGCATAGGCACTCACAACAGCTATCTGTAAACCAGACAAGGACATTAACGGGAGCAGAGTGAGATGTACCAGAAATTGAACTGACAACGTTTCCCACACAGCTGAATGCGACAAGAACCGGAAGAATTTTGGAAGCCCAGTGCATGCCGAATACATGTTGAAAGAACAGAGCGCCTACAAGTTGCCCTGATCCTTTGATTTCGTCGAGCGGAACCGCAGCTATGTACGCGAGATTCACGGTGACAAAGAGAATTGTTACAATCGCAAGAGAGATGAACCCGGCATTTCGGACTGTGCGCACGGGACTGATACCGCGTACTTCTCCGAGCAAGTTGAAGGAGTTACCCCAACCAAGGTAGGCAAAGTCCGTCTTGACAAGAGCCGTTGCGAAGGCGTTTGGATTGGTGGTGCTACCTTGCCAGATATTGTGAAGGTTCTCAAATGGGTCAGAGACACGAGTCAAACCGGCCAGCACAGCAACGCCTGTGGCAGCCACGCTGCGAACCCAGATCGTTATCAAGACTGGTTGTGGAAAAGATGCATAAAAAGAACCGACAATACTAGAGATAGGACTTTGAATATACTCAGCACATTCACAACTCTGAGTGACCATTTGGTGGAGATGGCAACGACTAAAAGTGAGTGAGAGACGCATGCGGAGAATTGTTTAAACCACTACCTCCCATACAAAACGTAGTCAGACCGATCGCAAGCAGAGTTTGATTAGAGTCTGTGATCGGAAGATTGAGGAGGTACAACGTATATTGGGCGAATACGACTGAATTTGTGGCACTGAAACTGGGTGCGAGAAGGCTTAATGCGGAGCAGCGGTCACCACCTCAGACTGTACACGCACAAGAGGAGTACGGTGGTGATAGCAAAAGCAGTCGACACAAATAATCGTGGGTGTGGATATGCCTGTTCGAGAAATACCACCTCCGCGCCAGATCGTCCGGGAAAGAAGCTGGCAAGCTCGGTGTAGCAGAGCAGTGCGGCTGCAATGGCAAAACAAAAAAGGTAGCTCATGACAAGCACAAAGAAAGTTGTTAAACGGGAGCCACGAACCGAGTGAAAATATCGGAGAAATCACCCAGAACGACAGCGAGAGCCCAACGGAACCGAGAGTATTTAAGACGACCCCGGGTACAGAGAAAATGCCCGATCCGAGCGCTTCGCCGAGGTTAAGCATCACTGCGGAGAGCAATGTCACTTCATGACCCAACGGGTTGACCTGCAGAGAATGGACAGCTCAGTCGGCGACTGCGACTGTCAAGTCGACAAGAGGCGGTGCATACCTCCTCTATAGGTGCACCTCTGGTGCCAGTGGTCGCAGCAACTTCAGTGGAGGTAGGTTGTACCTCGGCTTCTACTTCGATGGGGGTCCTCGCCATAGCCGGGAATAGAGATGCGTCTGCACCCGCAGTCGACATGAAGTTGGAAGGTGACAGGAAAGGGTGGGTTGAAGAAAAGATTCATGCTGCTTCAGTCAACCTTCCACTTCCATACCTCAGGCATCCAAACTATACCATACCTCACGTCAGCAGTTGGGCGTTGATGTACAGTACACGTGACCACACGCTTTTATCTTTATCGCTTATCTGTATTACGTAGCGAAGTTGGCCGTATTATGATCACTTATCCCTTATCATATCGCTTCGCTTCGCGCCACCACCGCCACATCACATCCTGACAACCCCAACAACGGACAGACTGGCGTACATAAGGCTGATCCACCCATGTATATCCCATGGTGTACTACTCGGCTTCGACTTAGCAGACTAAGGCCCAATTATCGGTATGTAATGGCACAACAGAGAAAAGTCTTGAAGGTATTAAGGTTCGATCGCATGGTCTACAGTGTTGCAGAAGCGGCGGTTGGGCCACATGCACATTGCGCTAGTGATTGACATGGACAGCATGCACGCACAATTTTAGTACAGTACCCTCGTCCCTAATTTTGCTTCCGTGTAGTACCCCATTTTGCATCCCCCAGTTTACCAGTCATCCCATCTCTTTAATACCTTCGTAGTTACATTCGTGGCCCCTCAGTTTGTGGTCACTCCCCGTGCCAAACTGAGTCTTGTATCTGCATAGCTGCCGTTCCTGCTCACGCTCGTTCGCTGCTACACATTCTTTACTTTTATTAGTGCAACATACAACCCATGAAGAAGCGGGATTGACAGGATTATCACACAGTGGTTCACACAACAGGCTTTCCTGTGTTGTCTATAGGTGTCACAGACGCAAACTTGGTCGTCTCACCAAAGATGGCGTTGAAAGCTGCCAAAAAGTCAACAGCATGGAGCTAAACGTTTGAAAGCACGGACCATCAGCTTGCGCGCCTGTCAGCGGCTTCGCAGCATTTGCAGCAGCTTTGGCGCGGGTGCACAAATCCTTCGCGGCTTGGTTGGCCGCGCAGGTGTTCGTCAAAGCGTCACACATAAATTGGGTAATGACCCCGATATTGTCCGCCGATCCGTGGTTGTACGAGACTGGAAGAAGAGCATGAGTAGGCTATACTGGCACACATGGGACGTTTCACGAACCCTGGTCGACCGGCGCGAAGGCGGTCTCCTTCCTTCCGTCAAGACCCGTCGCAAATTTGATGTCTGGTGTCGAGCACTTGCCAAAATTGGCAGGCTGAGGGCTGGGGGCACTAGAATTGGAAGAGGAGGAAACGGAGCCGGAACTCGTAACTGGGTTCCCTTGGTTATCCAGAGGAGTGGTTGCAGAGAAATTAGTCTTGATGCCGAAAACAGCGTTGAAGGCATCAGCTTGCGCGCCCGTCTTGGCGGCATGTTTATCGGCTGCGGCTCGAGCCGACGCGCAGGTTGTCCGGGCAGTTTGGTCAGCACCGCAGCTGTTAACAAGAGTGTCGCACATGAACTGCGAGATGATGTCGATGTTCTGTGCAGAGCCATGGTTATACGACTCTGAAAGGTGCTCAATGATCAGCGCGACGAAGTATTGCGAAAACAACCACAGCTCTTACTCTTGTCGACAGGCTCGAAGCTGGTTTCTTTGCGATTGTCAAAACCCGCGCCGAATTCGATCTGTGGGACAGAGCAGCTCCCGAAGTTTCCAATAATTCCAGTGGGCGCAGCACTAGCTGGTGCTGGGGTGGAACCAGCTGATGCAGGTGTGGAGGGTGCAGGACTCTGGAGGCTTGATGAAAAGGGTAAAAGAGTGACGAAGGAATATGTAACGAACTGGCGACGTCGAACTGATCACGGTGCTGGAGGCCGGCAGTGTGGAGGTTGCGTTTTCACCATTAGAAGAGGCCACAGCTCCGCCAAAGGGCTCTGTGTTTGACTGAGACCCTTTCTGGATAGACTTTCCAAGGGCCGGGTCGAAGAAAACCTTAGGGTCATTGGCCGGATCCTGGGCCTGGACGAGACCAATGAGTTCCGGGTTGGCAGGAGCCTTCTGGCAAAACACAGAGTTCCGGTTCGTAGGGGGGTTGGTGGTGAAATCCTAGAGAAGAAAACTGCTATAGGTCGATCTGTGTGCGTTGTATCTGAGAAACCCACCGGAGGCGTGTTCTTTTCTGCCCGGCGATACTCTTTCGCAAGGGATATCATGTTGGCCTGAGTCGTAGCATCGAATTGCCTACTGGCATCTGACCAACAGTCAGCGCACACTTCCCACAGATTGAAATAGCCGTGACTCACTGATAATAAAATCGGCGAAATCTTGTTGCGAGCACTCTGGCTGGAGAGCGAGGAGGGGGGCCATAGCACCGCCCGCAAGTTTTCCACAGACAGCACCGGGACAGGCAGCGGAAATTTTGTCGATCATAGGGGGATGCTGTTGACCGAATCGACGGGGATGGAGGAAGATAGGCCTTCCATCCCTTTCTGCCCAGCGTATGCGTCCGAACGCAACATCAGATGAGGAGAGCACCGACAAGACGACCAGCGCGACAACTCGAAGAGCCCTAGTACCGCTCCACATCACAAACAAAAGTGTACAATGAAAATAGAGAAGCGTCTCAGGTCTAACCTAATGTAAAGAATGGCGAACAGGCCAAGAAAAGCGAAACCAGCGCTGACACCGAAGTGACACCAGGTCAACAGAGTGGACTGGCAGGGATGGCGAAGGGCCGTTCAACGGCAGCCGCGAGCACGATAGTTTGCAGGAGAAAGAGCCAAGAAGCATGAGCGCGTGCTTGAAACAACCTCAGGCTCTTATGCGTCAAACGGGGGTAACTGGATAGGCGGGGATATCGCCCTTGAGAGACTCTGTCGCCCAGACTGTTGTCACTCTGTTGTCTGGTCAGTGGCGAGAGGCCAGGGGACATTACAATAACTTGAACGGCCGCCATCCGCGGTGCCAGGCTCGGGAACCACAGGCATAGTTACTGCGCCCTGCACTTTTTACAAGTGTTGTGCGCCTCAATCACTCTCCGCCTGCAGTACGATATCGTGTGCAATGTTGGACAATTTGGGCGTATCCAGGCAACTCGGTTGTTTCCACAGGAGCTTCGGAAGTTTTCTTCCCAGTTGTCTTGAGTAAACCAAAGAAGCCGATGGTATTAATAAATAACAATACGGTACTACAGCAGCACAACATCTCATGAAAACAACGACGGCACGTGAATCAGACCACGAACCTGTCTTCTCAGCTTCTCAGCTTTGTGGCTCGAGGGATTGCAATCCCTGCTCTGTTGGCCTTCCTGTACTGTATATAAAGAAGTGCATTTTAACGACCAACATGGCAATCTACAGAGCCCACGTCACAGCGAAATAAAGATTCGGACTCGGAGATGCTGGTTCTAGGCTGGCATTGTACCTCAGCCGCCAAGTTATTACATGTAGCTCGCGTAGTAGACATACGAAATACAATACTGTACCTTTATAGTTTCTTAGGTCGCATCACTGTAGACAAGATGCGGTTGCTGTTTACACTGTGGATTTTGCAATTTATTCCAATTCAGTTTCTGACAGGCGGTGACAGCTGGCTGATCAGAATTCACAAGATTTAGCATAAATCCACGGGATATGTTGTAAATCCCACACAGTGCTAGTAGAGACGCGAAATACAATACCTTATAGTTTCTTAGGCCCGCACTATTAGACAGGATGCGGTTGCTGTTTAACTGAAGGTACAAGGTTACAGCGTTCCCAATACTGCACCCGAAATGATTCATTGAAGCGCCTCCGTGTCGTTCTTGCCTGCCCTCGCGAACGGAACGTCTTCAGAAACACCAATATCCGAATAACGCAATGCAACGTGGAGCGACTACCGTAAGGAATACCCTGACCTGGCCTCACAGGCCTCACCCCTGGGCCTGTAGCAATTGAGTTATTAATAACTCATCCAGAGAGTGCCATCCTGACCCAATACGCCAATGTGGGCCCCAGCCTGGTACCGGTAGTGCTGCGATGCGAATGCCACTATCACGAGTCTGACTTGAGTGGTTGCCTTGACGTCAGGAGTTCGGGGATACAAGGAAAATCGTATATCATGTCTACGACGATAAGTTCCTGAACCATGACCGGACGAGGGTACGCTAAACGTTGTCACATATAGTAACACTGCGGGGTTCAGGCAAACTTAACCTTGGACGGCGCCGCATCCTCGGCGCACCAATGATACAGAATCACCGAGTGGAAAGAAGGATGACCGTCCGGAGTTGCTTTCGCCGACGCAACAATGGTTTCAATCGGTGATAAGAGGGCGTATAATGACGTCCGAACCTCGGAGTTAAGTTATCAATGGCCATCTTGCAATTGAAGTACAGCTTCTGGCCAGACAAACAGTCACACAATAACCTTGTCGTGTATGTTTTCATGGGGGAACAAATGAAGCGGCACAAATACGCATCGCGGAGATTAGTTGGACAGATGAGGGTACCAACGAGGAATAAAAAAGCAAAATTCACGCGTTCTGCATTTCATTTACACGCGTTCATTCTAAGTTAAAACAACCTCTCGCTCGCTCCTGCTCAGTGCGCGTGCGCGGGATCTTGGGGTGCAACTTCCGACACAAATGGGGCTTCGGTCGCAAGGTCGATCGCGTACGCTTTTTGCGGAAACACGTCAGAGGACATGATGGTAACGACGAAGTAGGACAGGCACATACCGGAACCGCACTCTGGGCACCTCTGCGGTTTCTCGGTACTCACGCGGAACCAGAGGACGTCATGAGAGTCAGCAGGTGAACCCGTGCACCCGACGATACGTTCCTTGTCCTGCCAGCACGTGAAAAAAAAAGGTTTTTTGACGGGGGGTTAAGGAAATGGAACGATGGGATAGGAGCAGGACGACGGACCACCGAGAAAACTTTGACGGGATTGGTGAGAGTGCCAATGCGGCTCGAATCCAACGGCTCAAGGTCGAAAACGTCTACGCCCTCCAGCAAACCGAGGACTTGCACGCGATCCAAACCAGTCGACTGAGCCTCGTCGGTGGGAGTTTCGCCGGGTTTTGCACCGACACCATAAATTGACGGTGCGGAGGCGTGGTGGTCGTCAGAACGACGGATGGCGCTCGTCGAAAGAGTACGGAGTGAAGAAGAGGGGCGTGCCAGACCAGCCCGTGCGGTGAGGGCAGAGGAGGTACGAGCGGAGCGCAGTGCGAGACTCAACATGACTTGGCTTTTGGGAGGGTTGGCGTTGGTCGTTTCGGTCGGTGGTTCAGGCGGGGGCCGTGACACCTGGGAATATGTCACACGATGTCACACAAGTCCCGCAGTCACCCGATGTCCACATCATTTAGTACTACGAGCTGGCTCCAGCCCAAGCTCATGCAGCCGCTATACCAAAGCCATTGAGATGTAAAAACGTTTAAGTATACAAGAAAGATCAACAGTGAACGGTGTTAACCCCGCGTCGCAGAGGATTGTTCGAAAGAATAAAGAAAAAAAAATTCGGTCAAACCGTCCAGGGTATCACGTACGATAGTAACTAAAAATCTACGGCTGGGCATCCTTCACAGTCCTGGCAATGCGGCTCAGGGTACCTCGTTCTGCTTCCATGTGTTGTAACACCAACCCATCCAACCGCTGCATCGACGGCGTTCGGCCCTCCCTCCTTGTATGACTTTTATCCTCCGATGTACCAGGCCGGGCTTGGGTTTCCGAAGATTCCCGAGATGACGACGATGCTGCTGCCGATTGTGACAGTTGGTACAAATCGTAGGATGACAACGCTTGATCACCCTTTGTGTCCTTGAAGTAGACCGGGGGACGCGGGACATTGACAACCGGCAAGCGTTCTTGCGAGCCAGAGTTCGCGGTATGTGCCGAAAGATCGTCACGCGACACTGCAGGGGAGACAGGTGCGGAAGCCATTCTCAAGGAATGCGAAACTGATGAATGACCTTGCGACGACCCATGCGGTGTGGAGCGTCCAGCTGCATCGACGTATGCTGAATCATCTGCATCCCCGTCGCTCTCGTCCGACGACTCCCAGTCGTCCATGTCATTGTGACCCGCCTGTATTTGGTCGAAAAAATCAGGAGACGCTGGTGGTGGTGCGCTGTGCAAGGTCGATGGGATTGATAAAGACGAAATGATTGTGTGGTGTTGCCCAAGGGGGAAAGGTGGCAGATCAGACTGCACGGCGATAGTGTCAGACAGTTCTACAGCTGTAGAATATGCAGACGGCCTCTCGGACGAGTCACCAGGGTCAGAAGAGGACGCAGATGGGCGCAGCTTCAGCAACGGATGATGAACCACGAGGGTTGGAGACGGTTCCCTGGATGCGGGGAACCGTGGCGGAGGATGGAGGGAGTGTATCGCAAGCGATGAAGATGTTCTGGGAGGTGGTGATAGATAACGAGTGCGAGTGAGATCCTCATCGTCGCGTGAGAACTCAAGATCCCCAGCGTCCGAATAATCGTCTCGGGACATGCTCTCCCTGATGGAAGGCGCGGTACCAAAATGCCCATCGTTAAAGGCCGAGACAGTCGGAGATACTTGAGAATATTCAGACACAGATGGCCGGCTAGGCAAAGATGAGAACGATGGTCGAGGGTTGGCAGACTCTGGCTCTCCAAGATGCTCGATGGAGTCTGGGTCCTCTTCTTGCATCGAATAGTGTGAGCCGCTTGTCATGCTGTCCCTGGTCATGAAGCCAGGCGACGTCACCACCGACGAAGCACGGCCCCTGGGAACTAGCGGGGGTGTCATAGATACGACAGCACGGCTTCTTCGGGCTGTGCCGTCATGCCACAAATGCAGCATAGGTGACGATGTGGCTTTTCGGAGCACTGAGCCAGTCATGGAGTACTGGCTTGTTCGAAGGGAATCTCCCGGCGATTCTGTTGACAGAGAAGCACGCGGAAGCTTCGCAGGGGCTCGCGGTGGAAGTGGCAGGGCCGTTTGTGGCTCTGCCGGAGTCTCAGCGCGCGAAGGGAGTTGACTAATGTGGGACGCCGTCGAGACCGTCCGTTCTCGCGTCTGCAACTGAGATGCTGACTCCTCGGGGGAATGGGTCGGGGTCTGGAGTATGACCGCCTCGTGCTGTTCCTCCAGAATCTCCACGATGCGCTGGCCCAAATTCCGTTTCATGCTCGGAGTGGATGATGTCCTTGGGCCTGGACTAGGGCTAGACTGCGCAAAAGACGGTCCCATACTTCCCGAAGACGGTGTCGTTGCGTGGGACGACGTATGAAAGGAGTGTTCGGGAGTGTTGTTAAGAGAGTGGCCCACGGCCTCCTGCAACAACGCCTTACGCCAAGCCTCTTCATCAGGATCGATAGACCAGACACCAGGGGTCCCTGGGGGTAAGCGTTCTGCAAGTACTGCCGCACCAACGGAATTTTCCACCCCCAGACCTCGCAGTGCCGAAGCCTGAAATGCGAATGGTGAGTTTTCAGATGGTGGCGGGAGATCGACGGCGTCCGTTGGATCGATGTAGTTATCGTAATGCTCGGTGCTTTGTTGCTTCGCGTCAACTCGCATCTTGAGCTCATGCTCCGCGTGCTCTGCGGCCAATGCCAAATCATCCACCTTCTCACGAACCACAGCTACTCGGGAGGCATGCGGGACCATGCTAGGTACAACTGGGCGACGGGGCGTTGGTTCAACATGAGAGATGGGCGCCCGTGACGAAGTGATGGTCGAATCTGCGGTGGTCCTCAGCCTCGGGGGGCCAGCTTCCGGAGTCAGTGGACCAGGCGGTGTGGTTGGTTTTGACCGTGCTCTTCCCACACGAAAAAGGTCTAGGAAGGCAGGGGCGGCAGATTTCGCCGTCTTCTTGTTTGGTGGAACCACGGGGGATGCGAAATCGGACGGTGATGGCTTGGAATGGGCCGGTGGTAAAAAATAATTGTTGCTGAGGAGGAGGCGGAGACGATACGAGACATCGTCGGTATGAAACGTTTGATAGTCATCGGATGGTTCGTCAGGGTCCACGGACGAGATGTGGTGGTCCTGGAAGGAGTCAGTGATCGACCGTGGCGAGGGAGGTGACTCTGTGCCAGAGACAGTAGACGAAGACAAGGGGTACACCGACGATGTGGTACCAGACTGAACCGTCAATTTCGACTCCCGAAGACGCTGGCGGTCCTGGCGAAGGGAAGTGAAGTGGGGGGCAGTTTGCATTTCGCCGAGCGTGGTGAAAAAAGCGTTGGTGTGTCCGGATGATGCGGACGAGAGCATCGACAGACGAAACGCGTCGCGAGGAACGCTGGACCCACGTTTGCGGCGGTGGGGCTAGGTGGGAAAGAAATGGCTTTTTAGCACTGATGTTTCCAACGCGAGGACAAATTAACACGTACCGTTGAATGCTCAATCTTCACAGCTCGGGACCGCCACGAGCTTTCCATGTCATCCATCGCTTTCCAACCCGAACCAGGAAAAATATCTGGGTGTGAGATGTCGTATTTCGGTAATGACGCGGCACGTAGGGGCGAACGCGGGGGACGGGAGGGCAGAGGGGAGGGGGAGGCGTTAGGTGACACAGAAGAAGGGGGAGAGAGCGAAGTGATGGCAAGAAGCTCGTCCGCTGTTGCCACAGGCGCGTCGAAACCTTGAGCAGGGCTCTTCTCCCGACGGGAGGAGACCGTAACGGCGCGTGGACGGCTCTTGGTCCGCGGTCTACGCGACAAGGAGATGGCGCTGCCAGCACTGACGTTGCTGCCCAGGGAGTCAGTGCGGTGAACCTGTGGGGGGACGGGGGATAAGGGAGGCAGCGTCGATGACGACGCGGCCATGGCTCTCGTCGACGTTGTCGGGCAGTGAGGGTCGTTTGACAACGACGGCCGCGGTCGACACTTCTTTCAGTGTTTTCTCACGCTACGTTGGCATGAGCAATTTCTCTGGATCCAGTATTAATCTTATTTGTCTTTATTTGTTCACGCCTGTCTTTCCTCTCCTTCGCGTCGCGTCGTGTCACCCTCGTGTTGTTATGGCCAATAACCGTACGTCCAGCGAACGCAAAGCTTGCTCGCCATTGAATAACACTTTGTAGTCTTTCCTCAGGGCGATGGAAAACTTCCCATTTGGCAAATCGCCGTAGCTGTCACTGCAATATTCAATACTGTACAGAACTTCATCACTCTAAATCTCACAAAGCGTCTCTATAATGCCGTACCTGCGACACAACCAGGTATCTCGCCACCCCATTTCTCATTGCCTTGGGCCTAATTCAGTACTCTAGTCACACCATTGCAGGCCCGTACGTTTGGGATCTGGACGTTGACTGCGTCTGTAGTGCGGTTGTATGCCGCCTACAACATTCACAATAAACCGTACGCCACATTTCCCCGCTACCGGACAGCCTTATTGAATTACCCGCCAAGTATCTATGACATGGCTCTGCTCACCTATCTGTTCGCTTTTGCCCATTTCTCCTCGGAGATCCTCATTTTCCGCACAGCAAGAATCAATATTCCTGTCCTTTCGCCTGTTATAGTAGCCAGTGCGTATCAACTTTTTTGGGATATTGCGTGATCTGATGCTTCTTTCGACCTTGTAACCCCATTTTTCCAGCAACCTCACTTGTATGGATGATCGCGCAATACGACTTCTACGTAAAAGCATGATACCGACATGTCCACATATGGTCGGTCACGCTTTAGATCAGCAATGCAATTGTGTGCTTCTACTCGAAATTAGCTCGGAAGCCGTATTAGAATGGACTTTCCTTTCATAGATCGACACTCAACTGATTTGTTTGATAACTTCCAAGTGACGTGCGATCTCTAAAGGATGACCTATTGTCGTGGAGGCAGTACTGCATTATCTGTGTAGCCCACGATGGCTCTCCAGTTCGTAATGACGCCGCGCGGTCTCCTAGCCTAGAAGCTCGCCACGTCGGAGTACTGAACAGGGGTGATACATGTAAACGTCACGGCCCGTTTCGTTGGCTCTTTGAAGCTTAATTGCTACAAGTACTGCCTGCTAGCCCCAACCCAAGGAAGTCGACCAGGGTGGCACGAGCATCGCACATAACCCTATTCTCTGTGACCCCAGCCGACGGACACGCCCGAGATTCTCATCTTTGTATATCCGCTCAGAAGTACTCGGTGGAATGCAGGATGTGCGTTTACTCGAAACGTCCAGCTGGGCCACGGAAGTACAGGAAAACAAGGACCCCCAAGTTATTTGTTGCCAACGCGTACGTCTAAATCGACACCAGGGGACAAACCTGCTCGGTAAAACGTCCCCAACGGCGGAATTTTCGGCCCTCCATGACCATGTGCCCCTAGGTGCCTGGTCACGGGGACGTGCACGGGAGCGCCCATCGCCCCGATCCTTGTCAACTCTGAGCCGATAATAGCAGAATTCCTCATTCCGCCAGGTGATCACGTCGAAATGAAAAAATCAGGTCACGGCATTGGCACTTGTCAATTACTGTCAGCTGAGTGCAGCATGGGGGGTTTTTTTTTCTTCAGCAGAGGGTTCCTGGTTATTAGGCAATTACTAAATCCCATGCACAACTGGTGCTTGAAACGGCGACCGTTCGCCATCGCTGTGAGTTTCCCTCATGGCGGTAGAGTCGTGACGTGATGTACACCACGGACATGCGACAACCCCAAACCTTCTCGTCGAACACCGCCGAACGGAGAGTGTGGGTCAATGGCTGATGGCATGGCCGCAGACACGGAATGAAGGGGGTTCTACAGCCAAGATTATTTGACGTGGCCGGGATTATCTTTAGAAACTCAGATTATCATGAAGCACCCGTTGTGACGATTCACCGCGGCAGAGAAAGTATTATATGTATGCCGCAGCAGTTGAGAGAACCAATGAAAAATATACCCTCGAAACAGACTGCTCTCGCGAGGATACCCCTTACGAAAACACACTGAAAAGGTTGATTACGAACGTTGCTGGCGAAAGAGCTCGCGCAAGAAGAGCCGAAGCACGTTGGTTCTAGAACCAGTTTCCATTGACAAGCGCCTAATGAAGGAACGTAAGAAGGTGAGCAAGGGGGGCAGGGTCCGGCGGTCACGAAGCGAAGGATCTAAGGTATGCCAGGCACGGATATTTCCGTTCTCCCCGCATTTTCTTCTTAGTGAGGGGCAACGCACGTGATGCGGATGACTTGACTTGTTAAAAGCCATGGCCCATATCCACCGGAACACGACCACCTCCCATTTACCGAGATCCTTTCCGAAAGACAAACCATGTCTTCTCCTCTACAGTACCCTCCGGAACTACTCTCTCTCATCTGCTCGTACGTTTACGTCGCCTCTATCCCGACTCGAGTCTCTTCCTTGGATCCTCCTTACCTTCTGGAAGGTGGAGTACCGACAGGCTTGCCCTCGTCATACCCGCCTTCTTGTTGGTCGGAACCCATTGCCCGGAAGACCCTCGTAAACCTCACACTCGTCAACCGCGCCTGGTCAGAGGCCGCTCGGCCTTGGCTATGGTGCAAGATAGAGGTACGCCTTCCTCGCGGTTGGCTCTCTCTCGTCGAAGAGATCTCAGGCGGGGAAGACGCCGAAGCTGCAGAGGAAGACACTGCTCGGACCGTCGAAGAGTCCATTACCGAGGCCGCCCACGCCGCCTTGGCGGCCAAGACAAGGCCGGGCACTGCCCTCGACGCCGAAGCAGAGAGGAAATTAAAGGAGTCCATCATTCAGGAACTCGGTGGACCCGACAGTTCCATCCCCCCCGAACTACTTTCACCCCCCGCATCTCGTGACCCTTCCCCCCGCCGGTTGCGTCATAAGAGTAAAAGCCCCGCACGCTGGAAGTTAATGCGTTGCATCAGTGATGCTGTGCAAGGCGTAATGGGACGCGACGAAAACGGCATGTATGGTCAGTCGTGTCATGTGTCCTTTTTTCCCCTTCGCCACCATGTTGAAACGTCCGGATTTCCCCAGTGCCGGCTATCCATGACAGGCGACCGGGACGTTTTGTCCGTCATTTAGATTTCAATCACTTTCGGACCATCGGTATGCGCCGTCTGGTTGGCGAAGGTTTTAACAATCGCTTTGTAACTGGAGAGCGTCTTGAAGCGATGCTCAAGGTCCGTGTCTCAACCATAGGCATTGTCTTCTTTTTGTGACTCACCTTTGTTCTGTAGGAAACCCCTAACCTAACCACTTTTGGTGCGACAGAGTATATGGATGGTGCCTTAACGCTGGCCGTACTTAAGGAACTTTTACTTCGTGGCGCGCCTTCAAGAGGTCGTGGCCAACCCCTCCGTGGGCGCCTTGTGGTAGAGGATGCAGGTGATGATGCAGAGGATGGTGCGCGGCGCCGCGAATCCAGGGAGCTGAAAGCCATAGATCTCACCGGCTGCGTCAGCGTTGTTTTCGTCAATGCGCTCACCGACTTTGTGAACACCCACATACTCCTTCCCACCTCCGGCTCTGAGTCTAGTGAAGACGAGGACAACCGCGGTCATCGTCGAAATCGTTCTGCTCGCCTTCGTCTTGTTGAAGAGCCCCCGGCATTTGCCGGACTGCAACGCCTCAGCGTGCGCGGCGCCAAGTCAATCCCACCCCAGATTCTGAGCTCCTTCGTCACCGCACTCCCATCGCTCACCCACCTTGATCTTTCGTCTACGCGGGCAAGCCCTGAACTCCTCGATGGACTCGCTGCTTCACCCACCGTGCGCCTGCAATCGCTTTCACTAGCGCGCTGCGTCCGGTTGACAGGTTCGAGCATTCGAAATTTCCTCGTGTCGGCACCTGCAGCCTGTGGCATAACAGAGCTAAACCTGTACTTTGACACCATCTTCCCGAGCCCCTTGTCGGTGGAGGACCTACACGAAATTTTCACGAGGGCACCGTGTTTCACGTCCGGAGAGCTGGTGTACTTGGACCTATCCTGCGCTCCCCTAGACCAGGGTCTGCTCGAAGCAATGCCCACTCAGGCCAAATTGCGTTCTTTGGGGCTGTCCTTCATCTCAGGGCTACCCCTCAGGGTTGTGCAGGAGTTTATACGGAACAAAGCCACGCAAGTTGAGGTCCTTACGCTACTGGGGACATCGCCTGAACTTGTCCGCGCGCAGCCGCGGCAAGCGTCCGTCGCACTTCACAGCCAGATTATCCGCCCCTTGTGTTCACCGCCCCTCTGGCTCGGCGCAGCATGCGATGCCCCGACGGCGGAGCAAGTGCCGACCCGGCTACGTGTCGTTGAGCTCACGACGACGTTGCTTTCGGCACTGGGTGCCGGTGCCGGTTCGTGGCGCATTGTTCGTAGCAAGGGTGGTCGCGGGTGGTATGTTGATACCGCCAGTGGATGGGTGTCTGGATCTGGAGGCGCATCGTTGAGGAGAGATCTGGAGAAGGGTCATCCATGGAGGCGAGCACTGGAAATTCTCGCAGAAGCGAATGGCAATGTGAGCAGTGGAATCGG
>Ga0307510_10003370_pt1 | contig 18629 bp, 19 predicted proteins | sample 12_EM_MG_FD_207224 | JGI IMG/M metagenome (GOLD analysis project Ga0307510, IMG submission 207224) | Populus trichocarpa ectomycorrhiza microbial communities from riparian zone in the Pacific Northwest, United States - 12_EM | ecosystem: Host-associated > Plants > Roots > Unclassified | place...
ACCCATGGTGGGACCCCTTCGACAACGGCTGTTCACTCCCAATTCGTGCGAGAAGTGTTCTCGCGGTGCACCGATATCGATGTGGCATTGTATATTGATCCCGTGGCTCGATCCCCTGGAGATCCTTACAGGAAGTCTACGGCGTATCACCTCGTCCTGCCTTTCTTCGGCGGTCCCGATGATCGCGCGACACTCGAGTGGGTCGTGCAGTTGTGCTCGAGCGTCAGGGTTAGCGCCACGGTCATAAGGGTCCGGAAAGGGGACATCGTGGAAGAAGTTCAGGAACCTCCCAAAGCTCACATCTCGTCTAACGGGGGGAAGGGTCAAGGAAGAATACCTGTCCTTGAGCATTCTACTTCCCAACATACCGCCACATCTGTCATGGATACCATTTACACTCAATATGATACCCATACGAGGTTACAGAGCGACACGGCGGATAACGTCACTTGGGATCTCTACGCCGAAGGGAGGGAGACGGCGGACGGGCTGGACGAAGTTGTGAGGGAGGCGTTGACGAGGGTTGAGTTTCTGGAGATGAGAACTCCCGAACCCTTACACGCCATCATCGGATGCGTGAACGAGATCGTGAGCGAGATGAGTCGGAAGAAGGCGAGGGTTTTGGTCATGGTTGGGAGGTCGAGGAGGTTGGCGGTTGAGGATCATACCGCGGAGTTGAGGGAGGCGATACATGGCGGGAAACCGATTGGAGGGGAGGTGAAGAGGACGATTGGGGATGTTGGGACCGCTTTGGTGGTTTCGGGGGTCAGGGCTGGAGTTGTGGTCCTCCAAGCTGCGAACCCGCCTGCATGAAGATCCATTTCAGATGTGGTAAATTTTACAAGCCGGTTTGTGACGTGCTCGCATTGTAATTCAGCTCAACTTTTTGCAAGAATTGTGACCATGCAGGACTCTCGTTTTTGGCAGGTGGACAAATGACGCGCGCCAATTCTCTTCGGCGAAGCTGCTCATATTCCCCGCACGGAATCCTTTCCCCATCCGCCGCTCGTGGTCAGAAGTGGGCGGACCGGCTGCCTTCCCTTGGAACCAGTGAATAGAATGATATCACCTACAGATTTTTTTCTCTGTTCCAGCTCCGCAGCTTGAGTCGCTCGCACAACGCCGGCGATGCTCTCGGGGAGTGTTCGATGTTACTGTTTACGGTATGTCGCTGGATTCAACTTTCCTTCCCCGAACTCCGGTTCGTTTCTGCTTCGCTTATGGGTAGCTCTCCTCTGCCAACGTCGATGACAAACACCCCGCAGAAACTGATGGTGGAACCAAGAATGTGCAGTCTGTCACCTATCCAGCTTGCGCTTGGTATTCACCCCCTCTGATATCCGGCATGGAACTCTTAGGTACTCCTCCGTTCTTATTGTGTATATTCTGTATGCGAGCTTTCGAGAGTTATGAAAACATGATTGGACGAATCTTGGCCAGCTCCGATCGGTCAATTTTCGACCCACCCTTCCACCGAGCCCTGGTTGCTGGAGATCCTCCAATGATCGATATTTGACCGCAGCCGACCGAATCAAATCAACCTATGGCTTGTCGCTCTCTTCAGCCAAAGTTATACCGTTAGCGAGATAGGCCTCATGCTCCAAGGCGCGGGGGAATAGGTCCGCAATAATGAGGTCGAAGTCGTATCTGTTGCGCGTCTTGCCCGGCGTGGCATGTTGTTTAAGCAGGTTCGAGTGCTTTCCCCACACCCCCGGCTTGAGCAACGTCATAGGCGTGGACAATGCTGAAGATAGGAAGAGTGGGGTACGCAGCTCTGACATATGCATGCAAGTCGGAGAAAAGGCGGTCACCCCGATAGTCCTCGAGTATCTGAACTTGATCTGTGACAGGTTGACCGACCGAATCGAAGGCTTCCCCGTTCGGCCGATCATAGCTCTCCCCGATGCTACCAAGAAGAACCTGGATGCCCCTAACCTTGAAACCTTTGTCCATCATTGAATCGACCCAAGTCCGAAAGGCTAAGCGAGCGAGGGGCTCTGCACGGGTCGGCAAAAAGTCTTTCTGCAGGTGGGTGGATCTGAACAACCGTCACCAGGTTCACATTCTATTTCCAATCGCCGCAGCACCAGCCGCCTCGATTTGAGAAGCGAACTGTTTCCTGTCCTCCGGTCCCCAGGTGTAGAACTGGACGGGCGAAGTTTCACAGAGCTCCGGTCGTTTGCTGAGTGCAGCAACAAAATGAGGGGACTGATCGTCCTTTGTGTCGTAGGTAGAGGTAAGACCGGGGTATCGATTCGGGAGGCGCCGGGACCCTTCCTAGACGGATCGGAGGTCACCCGGTGGGTCGCATAGTTTGTGACGATCGTAGTAGATATCTACTGAACTCGCCTTCTTATCGGTAACCCAATATTTTTCCGTGAAAGCACCCTTCTTGATCTGCCTCACAATGACGGGCAAGCCCTCCACCTCGGAAACAGTGAGGTCCTCCCAGCGTGCGCTCGGGTATGCGGTTATTCTCCCGGCGGGGCGATCGTGACAGAAGACGAGACTCGGTTCGCTGCCGGACATTTCAGGTTTGCACTTCATTACATCGCACTCAATGATACGGGCGCCGAATGCTAAAGCAGCGCGGTATGCGCCCATGGTATTATCAGGCTTCTCCGGGGCCTTGATAAGGCCACGATGTGCTGCGTAGCGAACGAGGCCGGGCTCACGCCTGAAATTTCGCAGGAGAAACGGAGAAGAACACTTTATCAGAAGATCGAACGTGTTCGTAGCTGAGGGGAGGCTTATCGCGGACGAGAAAAGGTGATATTCGGGAACGATGCATGATGCTCCATCTCGTGAGATATGGTTGGGGGATGATCCGAGCTCTTGCAAAACCGTTAGCGGACGCGATCAGCGGGAAGGGCTGGTCGCAGTGGTCACGAGTCAGCAGACCAGCTGCTTCGTTCCTGGCATCAGTGAACGGAATGATGCTGCCCCGCAGATTTTTCTCTCTGCGCATCCTCCAACTCTGCCTTTCGGATCGCTCGTACAACGTCGACAATGCTCTCGAGGGATTTTTCTCAACCCATGATCAACATCGCCAGCGGGTTGTGGAGTAAACGAGCGGCGACGGAGCAGGTGAGACCTGGCCGCTTCGTGGAGAAAGGCTCCGACACCCAAGCTTACCTTTTTCGTCTTTCCGTCATTTTGCTAGGGGGGCCTCCTCAGTGGGAAGGACCCGACGGAATTCAATCCTGCAGACCCTATCAGGCTATGGATCATTCAAGTCGGTGAGTTTGGTGTGGAATGCCCGCCGCCGAGCTCACCGCGACCGCGGTCAGGTTCGATGGGAGACTTTTATTGACCTGTTTTCACCTGATCTAGGAATCATCATCTTGACATCGCAACTCCTTTCCTTGGGTCTTGCAAGAATCAGACAACCCAAAGTTATCGCAGAAGTCCTGGGTACGATAGATCACTGCACCCAATGCCGACCTTCTCCCGACTCATTTTACAGGCGGAATATTGCTTGGGCCCACCGCGTTTGGTCGGATTCCGGGGTTCACGGACCACATATTCCCAAGCGAATCAAGACCTTATCTCTCCTTGGTCGCGAACATCGGTCTCGCTCTGTTCTTATTCTTGGTTGGACTCGAGATCGATGCTGGGGTCATAAAACGTAATGCCAGGATGTCCCTCGCGGTCTCTTTGGCGGGAATGGTCATCCGTAAGTCCTGTGTCCTCGAGATACCAAAACGTGGTGATTGCGATTCATATCTCCATTTCAAATCTGTCTGTACATACAGCTTTCGGTCTGGGCTCCGGCCTGTCTGTAGCACTGTATAGCCGGTTCGTGGACAAGGCCGTTCAGTTTACCCATTTCATGCTATTTGCTGGAGTCGCGTTTTCCATAACCGCGTTTCCGGTCTTGTGTCGGATCCTAACCGAGCTCAAGCTTTTGGACACGACCGTCGGAATCGTCGTCTTGTCCGCTGGAGTCGGGAACGATATTGTTGGATGGACGTTGTTGGCTTTGAGCGTCGCCTTGGTGAACGCGGGTTCGGGACTTACGGCCTTGTGGATCCTCTTGACTTGCGTCGGCTGGACTTTGTTCTGCCTTCTTATTGTAAAGAGAGTGGTTTTGTGGGTCGCTATCCAGACTGGTTCGATTACCAACGGTCCATCGAAGAGTTTCATGACTTTCGTTATTCTCCTGATGTTCGGGTCCGCGCTCTTTACCGATATCATCGGCGTCCATGCGATCTTCGGTTTGTCTCAGTATCCTTTTCCTGTTTTTCTTCCACTGAAACTTCCCTAGGCGCTTTCATCGTTGGACTCATCGTCCCGAGACAAGGCAACCTCGCCATCACATTAACTGAGAAACTCGAAGATGCGGTCTCCATTATCTTCTTGCCTCTTGTGCGCGTTCCCAAACTGTCGGGTGATACTATCAAGCTCACTTGCCCAACAGTACTTCACAATTTCTGGTCTTTCGACTGATCTTGGTTTACTCAACTCTGGTATCACTTGGGGGTACACGATCGCCATTTGTGCTACAGCTTACATCGGAAAATTTGGTGGATGCTCCATCGCAGCACGATTTTCTGGGTTCAACTGGCGTGAATCTACAGCCATCGGATCCCTGATGAGTTGCAAAGGGTAAGCCCTCCCCTTCATCGTTTTTTCTCGTCTGTTCACACCCACGTCTTCACAGGCTGGTAGAGTTGATCGTTCTAAACGTCGGTCTCTCGGCTGGCATCCTCGACCAAAGGGTCTTCTCTATGTTCGTCCTCGAGGCGCTATTGCTGACGTTCATGACCACTCCCGCCGTCACCTTTCTGTATCCACCTCACCTCAGGGTCCGCGTCACGGCTACTGGAGCGAATTTCAACAACGTGGATAGGGAAGAGGCTCGTACTCAACATCGCGCTCCAAGGCCTCACACGGCTGGTTCTAGTCATTCAGATGACACCAAGTGGAGGACAAGGTTTACCGTTGTATTGGACAAAGTCGAGCACCTGCCTGCAATGATGTCGCTCACTCAACTCATCCATCCTTCACCGCCTCCGTCATATTCGTCCGACCGTAGCTCCATCTCGAGTCTCAGGCTGACCAGCAGACAAGACGTTAGCGTCGATGCGTTGAGACTGATCGAGCTTTCGGACCGTGTTTCGGCCGTAATGAAGGGTTCCGCCACGGACACCTTGGTGCGCACCGACCCTACGTTAGAGATCTACCGGACATTTGGGGATATCAACGGAGTGGAGGTCACCACCTCACTTGCCATCGTTTCTTTCGACGATCTCGCCGCTAGCATCGTGGACCACGCGAGGAACAATATATCCCACTTGGTTCTCTTACCTTGGTTGCCTCCTACACACGACTCAGACCCTCCCAAGGTCTCACCCCCGGATTCACATCCACCGGCTCCGACACACCACCAATCGAGCACAAACCCGTTCGATGCGTTGTTCAAGGCCACTCATGGCGGAGCCGCTTCGACTTCGGTTGTCCACTCTCAATTCGTGCGAGAAGTGTTCTCACGGTGTATCGATATCGATGTGGCGTTGTATATTGATCCCGTGGCTCGATCTCCCGGCGATGCCTTTAGGAAGTCTACGACGCATCACATTGTCCTACCCTTCTTCGGTGGTCCCGACGATCGTGTGACACTCGAGTGGGTCGTGCAGTTATGCTCGAGCGTCAGGGTTAGCGCCACGGTCATAAGGATCCGGAAAGGAGATATGGTAGAAGGAGTTGAGGAACCTCCCGAAGCTCACATCCCGCCAACTGAGAAAGGCCAAGCAGGATTACCTATCCTCGAACACTCCACTCTCCAACATACCGTTGCATCTGTCATGGATACCGTTTACGCTCAATATGATACCCAGATGAGGCTACAGAGCGACACGGCGGATGCCGTCACCTGGGATCTCTACGCCGAAGGGAGGGAGACAGAGGACGGGCTGAGCGAGGTCGTAAGGGAGGCGTTGACAAGGGTTGAGTTTCTGGAGATGAGGACTCCCAAACCCTTACACGCCATTGTCGGACGCGTAAACGAAATCGTGGACGAGATGAGTCGGAAGAAGGCGAGGGTTTTGGTCATGGTTGGGAGGTCGAGGAGGTTGGCGGTTGAGAATCATACCGAGGAGTTGAGGGAGGTGATGCATAGCGGGAAACCGATTGGAGGGGAGGTGAGGAGGACGATTGGGGATGTTGGGACCGCTTTAATGGTTTCGGGGGTCAGGGCTGGGGTTGTGGTCCTCCAAGCTGCGAACCCGCCCGCCTGAAGTGACCGCGCTACATGAAGATCCGTTTCGGATGTGATAACTTTTACAGGCCGGTTTGTAGTGTGCTTGCGTTGTAATTCGTCTTGACTTTTTGCAAGAATTGTGACTGCGGAGGACTCTCGTTTTTGGCGGATGGGGCGCTAATCCCTATTGGCGGGGAGCTGCCCATATTGAATATTCCCCATGCAGGACCCCGGCTGTCCCCCGTCTGTCACTGGGGGTCAGGACTGGGCGGACTGACTCCCGCACCTTCCTTTGGGATCGTCGAACGGAACGATATTGCCCACAGATTTTCTTTTCTACTCCAGCACCGCTTCTTGAGTTGTTCGTACAGCTTCAACGGTGCTCTCCAGGGATTATTTGAATCGCGGGGGTGTTTGATCCTACTGGTTATGGCATATCGCTCAATTGCCACTTTTCCTGCTCCAAGCTCCCTGCGGTCAATGCTGAAGATTGGAAGATTGGGGTACGCAGCTCTGACATAGGCATGCAAGTCGATGAGAAGGCGATCACCCCGAGCATCTGGAGGTCTGTGGGGCCGTTACGGGTCGACCGGCCGAATCGAAGGCTTCCCCGCTCTACCGATCATAACTCTCCCCGATGTCGCCAAGCAGAATCAGGATACCCTCAACCTTGAAACCTTCGTCCATCATCGAATCCACCCAAGTCCGAACATTAATAACGCGTTGGATTGGAAGGAGTTCGGCCTGGCCCGGCAAAGAGTCTTTCTGCCAGTGGCTGGATCTGAGCAACCGGCACCAAGTTGACGCTCTCCTTCCAGTTGGCTGCAGCACCAACCGCCTGAGTCGGTTTAAGAAGTGAACTGCGTAATCGTCGTGGCTGGATTTTGATGTTCGAAATCTCCCAAAATGGGTTGAAATCTCTCGTTGGTTTTTCTGATGTAATCTTATAGTATCCCGCCTTGATATATCCTACAGGTGGACCCCAATGCTAACCTCGTCCTACACGCCGCTACCCATCAATGTGTTTTCTAGTGCGCGACTGTGCGATCCGGAAGCACTTGTGGCGACAATACGCGCACGCAAGCGGTTACCGTCATTAGTCGATTTCTTCGATGGCTTGAGTGAGCCCTTTGTCTCCGTCTTTCCGCTGCAACCAAGCGGTGTGAATCTCGCGGAGTTCCTGATTCACAAGTTAGGCTCTGTTGCAAAGCTTTAGCATAGACAGTCCACCATACCTTTATCCTCGCCGCATCATACCCCCTTATGTCCACTATCCTGTTCTGGGCGTCCAACGTTTCGAAGCTGAGCCGGACCTCTTCAGGTTCGAGGAGACCCTGAACCAAGGCGCTTCCTGCGATGGTGAATACTTGGTAGATCGCGCTGGCCCAGACGGGATCCTGAGCGTATCTTGGATCTTCAAAGTGGTTGATCAATGGCTTGATCAGATGTCGCCGCACAAGCTCTTGGCTCAGCAAGCCGCGCTCGACGAGATGGCCAACGAACGATGCTGCGCGAACGAAGCCATCCCCTCCACCACTCGCAATCAAGCCGCCGCTCGACCCCATTCCAAGGCGTTCCACCGAAGTGATCGCGAACCAGCGAAGAACGTGAGAGCATAGCTGGATAACAAAGGACCTCCCCTGCTCAGAACGACTGGGTGCATCGTGAAACTCCTTCAAAAACCGCCCAACGTTTGAATAAGAGCCCCCTCTCTCCCACACCATCCACGAAACACCCTCCACAAGCTCATCAACCGTTGTGAACTCCTCACAGAGGACGTACTCGATCCAGAACTCGATCTTTGGTGTGATTTTGTCGTACTCCGATGGCTTCATGGTGAGGGAGGTGAGCAGGTAACGAATCTTGTTTGTGATAGGCTCCTTGCAGTTGTGGAAGTCGGCCATGGTTGTCGAGCGACGAAAGGTGTGGCGGGGGTGTAGATCCACGATATGTGGGATATCGATAATTTGATAAGGAGACAGGTCACAAGATAATCTACAGTATAGATACCGATTCAGATGGAGGGAAATTTTGACACCAAGCTCTTGATACGGGTTCGACCCTTCAACTCAAGCACGTTCGGCAACGCGGTCCAAACCTTCTTCCTCACTCTGGCGTCCTCGGCCTCCCACACCTCCACAAATGTCACCCAGCGATAGAACCTGCCACTGTACATATGATTATCACGAAAGACTTGGATCGACTTGTTTTCACCTGGTCTATGAATCGTCACCTCGACATCGGCATTTACTCGTTGGGTCTTGCAATGATTCAGAAAACCCAAAACCACCGCAGAAGTCTTGGGTACGATAGATTACTACATCCGTCGATACCTCGTCGCGAACGCCGGTCTTCGGTCCAATTCGCACCTAAGACAAAACACTTTGTACTTTCGTCCCTATCTTCGGAGATGGCCGACTGAATGGAGTGTGGGTGGGTTGTCCCACAGATTCTGGTACGCAAAGTCTTGGCTATGGCAGGCATTCAGTCGGCTCTGTGCGGTTATCGCAACTTTTGGCTACGCCCACAGAGTCCCCACGTTAGGAGAGGACAGAGTAGGGAAGCACTCCCCTTCTAAGGCTGAGCCCTCCCGATCACACCCATCCAGTGTACAGTCAAGTGCGTGTGACGTGTCGACAGCCAGACACAGTATGAACTCCCCCACATCCATTCGAATTTCGACGGCGGGTTGGGCGGCGGGTAAGCCCTCTGACGAGCCCCTTCGCAAGGGCGAAACCCAAAGTCTGACCGTCTTTCACTGTTCTTGTTCTTGGTTGGACTCGAGACCGATGCCGAAGGTCATAAAACGTAATGTCAGGATTTCCCCGACGCGTCTCTTTGGCGGGAACGGCCATCCGCAGGTCCCTGTGTCCTCGAGATGTGATTACAATTCCTATCTCCGTTTGAAATTGACCTGTGCGTGCAGCTTTCGGTCTGGACTCCGGTCTGTCTCACTGCGTGGCCGGTTCGTGGACAGGCCGTTCAGTTTACGTATCCCATGTTATTTGCTGGAGTCGCGTTTCCGGTTTTGTCGTATCCTCCAAATTCGTGCGAGAAGTGTTCTCGCGATGCTCCGAGGCCGCGAAGGGAGGCTCTTGTTTTCGGCGGGTGGGAGAATGTTGCGCGCTGGAATTTCTCCACAAATAACCAACATCACCAATGCGCTGTGGTGTAGACTCGCGGCAGCAAAGTTTGGCCACTTCGTGGAGAATAGACCTAACTCAGTTCAATCCTGCAGACTCGATCAGGCTACTTTGGATCATTCAAGTCGGCGGGTTTGACATTCAGAGCTCTTCCTCCCTCTCTAAACTTAAGCTTCCCTCTCCTCCAAACTTGAGCTCTGAACTTGAGGCTGGATGCCAGCCTAGGTTTGACGGGGAATATCCGCAACCGACCGGGTCAAATCGGCCCATGGATTACCGCTCTTCTCGTCCAAAGCAATACCATTAGCGAGATGGGCCTCATACTCCAAGGCCCGAGGGAATAGGTCCGCGACGATGAAGTCGAAGTCGTATCTGTTGCGCGTCTTGCCCGGCGTGGCGTGCTGTTCAAATAAGTCCGAATGCTTTCCCCACGCTTCCGGTTTTCCATCAACAGGCCCCCACTTGTAGCGTCTGCTGTCTTGAGCGACGTCGTAGGCACGGACAATGCTGAAGATGGGGAGATTGGGGTACGCAGCTCTGACATAGGCATGCAAGTCGATGAGAAGGCGATCATCCCGATAGTCCTCGAGTATCTGAGGGTCTGTGACCGGTCGACCGGCCAAATCGAAAGCTCCCCCGCTCGACCGATCATAACTCTCTCCGATCCCGCCAAGCAGAACCTGGATGCCCCTAACCTTGAAACCTTCGTCCATCATTGAATCCACCCAAGTCCGAACGCGAGCGAAGAGGTCATCGTAGTCACGTGTCGGATCGGAAGGGGCTCGGCGCAGGTCGGCAAAGAGTCTTTCTGCAAGTGGCTGGATCTGAACAACCGGAACCAGATTCACATTCTCTTTCCAATCGGCTGCAGCACCAGCCGCCTTGATTTGAGAAGCGAACTGCTCCCCGTCCTCTGGTCCCCAGGTATAGAACTGGACGAGCGAAGCACTACAAAGCTCTGGTCGTTTGCTGAGTGCAGCGACAAAATGAGGGGACTGATCGTCCTTTGTGTCGTAGATAATGGTAAGACCGGGATATTGATTCAGGAGGCGCCGGGACCCTTCCCAGACGGAGGTCACCTGGGTTGCATAGTTAGTGGCGATCGTAGCAGATATCTACTGAACTCGCCTTCTCATCGGTAACCCAATATTTTTCCGTGAAGGCACCCTTCTTGATCTGCCTTACGATGATGGGCAAATCCTCCACCTCGGAAACAGTGAGGTCCTCCCAACGTGCGCTCGAGTATGCGGTTATTCTCCCGGCGGAGCGATCGTGACAAAAGACGAAACCCGGTTCGCTGCCGCCGGGCATTTCAGGTTTGCACTTCATTACATCGCACTCAATGATACGGGCGCCGAATGCTAAAGCAGCGCGGTATGCGCCCATGGTATTATCAGGCTTCTCCGGGGCCTTGATGAGGCCACGATGTGCCGCGTAGCGAACGAGGCCGGGCTCACGCCTGAAATTGCGCAGGAGAAACGGAGGAGAATGCTTCATCAGAAGATCGAACGCGTTCGTGCCCGAGGGGAGGCTCATCGCGGACGAGAAAAGGTGATGTTCGGGGATGATGCTCCATCCCAGCTGCTCGCGTGAGATGTGGTTGGGAGACGATCTGAGCTCCTGCAAAGCTGTTAGTGGCCAAAAAGGGACAGTCACTATAGTAAGCCTCACCTCTGCGGTAAGTCGTTGAGGCTTTTTCATGTGCGGTCGCAGATTTTAGGAATGACTGTTATGCAGGGACGCAACTGTAGGACCAGACGCTCAACCGCCCAGCAGTGGATTACGGAATCTGTTTTCAAAGCCTTCGCTTTAATAATACCGTACGGGATCGCATTGCCGGTTTATACGGTGAGAGCACTTGGGCAGCAATGGGATCCTACCCGATGGTTATCATGACAGACCTCGATTGACTTGTTTCAACCTTGCCTAGGAGTCACCATCTCGACATTGCAACTCCTTTTCCTGAGTCTTGCGGGGATCAGACAACCCAAAGTCGTCACACGAGCTCTTTCCTGACTCATCACGCAGGTGGGATCTTGCCTAGGTCCGCCGCGTTTGGTCGGACTCCGGGGTTCAACGTTCACGGACCACATGTTCCCCAACTGGTCAAGACCCTACCTCTCCTTGGTCACGAATATCAGTCCCTCTCTGTTATTATTCTAGGTTGGACTCGAGATCGATGCTGGGTCATAAGACGTAATGTTAGAGTGTCTCTTTGGCGGGAATTGTCATCCGTGGGTCCCATGTCCTCCTCGACCTCTCAACCATGACCAAAACCCTCGACCCTTGTCAACACCTCCCTTACGACTTCGCCCTTTGACATAGAAACCCCAGGTGACGTTATCTACGGCGCTGCTCCGCAGCCCCGTCTGGGTTCGGCCCACCCGAGATGCACACGATCGCCGGGACCACCGAAGAAAGGTGATGCGTCGTGAACTTCCTGAAGACATCTCCAGGAGTTAAATCGGGCACAGTATCAATATACGGCACCATATCGACATCGGAACGTCACGAGAACGCTTCTCGTACGAATTGGGAGGGTACGACACAAGGCCGGAATCGCAGTGATGTAAAATGCGACTCCAGCAAATAGCATGAAATACGTAAACCTTGTCCACGAACCGATCGTACAGCGTTACAGACAAGCCGGAGCCCAGACCAACAGCTGCGCGCAGGTCAATTTTAAAGCGGAGGTAAGAATTATAATCATCATGTTTTGGTATCTCGAGGTTGGTGGTTGAGGACCACTTTGGTAATTTCGGGAGTCAGGGCTGGAGTTGGGGTCCTTCAAGCTGCGAACCCACCCGTCCGATGACGACGCTACATGAAGATCCATTTCAGATGAAGGAGAACTGACCTAGAACGTGCATATGAATAGCGAACCCTCGGTGATCCCACGAATTCGAACTCTAAAGAGACTGTCCTCTTCAGTATTGAATATCATCATACCGTGTGACGGATTTACTTTGTAATTGCTGGTGTATCATCAAGAGTATATACCGGGTACACACAGTTGTGTAATGGAGTGTACATCGTGGAGACTGTAACTGTGGAGACGGAGACAGAGAAATGAGAGCAGAGAATGCCACGGCGGACCTGTCACCTGGGAGAATCATGAAGACGATTCCCTGTTCTTTCTCTTCTTCTCTTTCCTCTCTTTCTTCGGCTTTTCCGACGTGGTTCCGTCTACCACTTTCTCCGTCTTTTCTTTTCTTCCCTCCTTTTCTTTTTTCTCCTTCTTCTTCTCTTTCTTTGGAGATTCCTGCTATATAATGAGCATGGGTATCTCGAGGTCAGAGAAGAGAAAAAAAAAGGGGAAGGGACGTACACCTGCCGCCTTCTCCTCCTCCTTCCTCTTCCGTTTCTGTTCTTTCCTGAGGGCCTTCCTTTCTTCCTTTGACAATTTAACCTTTTTCCTCGGTACCTCTTCCTCTTCCTCCTCCGGATCCACATCCATATCATCGCCCTTCCTCTTCTTACCCTTCTTCTTCGGTGACACTGGAGGAGGTGAGTTCTCGATAAGAGGCAATATCGAGAACCCAGCAGAGTCTTTCCGTGGCGAATCGTCGACCTTCATTCCGCCCTCTTCCTCTTCCTCGTCGGACCCTTCCTCATCTTCATCCTCAAGAGCAATCGCCTCGAGAACTTTCCGAATTGCTTCAGCGTTCTTAGAGGGCGGTTCACCGGTTTCGAAGAACTTGAGACGTTCTTCCACTTGGTCTCGGAGGGCCTCACCGAATTTGGCCGAAGGCTTCTCTATAATGAAGGGGGGTGAATTGTTCAGAGATACACACGTACCACACCAAATCAGAGTTGCTCGGAAGCACGGGCTTACCTGAGAAGCAGTCGATACGAGCGGCTATTGAAGACTTGTTGGCCAAGAATCGTGAAATTCGGCCCTTGTGTCTTGGACCAGCCCGCCCGATGAAACTCGAATGGTACAGCAGACCGTACTGCGCGAAAGACGTATCAGAACACCAGAAGGCATCGATGACGAAAATGCGTACCTTTGGCGTGTTGCCCTTAGTCTTGAGAGCGCGGAACAACGCCTTCTCAGCACCCAAGATCTGAACGGTACTTGCAGGGTATTTGCTCAGGTTGGTCAAACTGCCAGCATGGCTGATTAATCGTGCGCCGATACGTTCTCCCAGAAGAGCCGTCAGACTAGGCGCGACGAGGTTCATCTTCTCAAAAAGGTATGATGAGAGTGATTTCCGGTAGTCGGCGAGAGAAACGACTCTTGTTGCGAACGCGGAGATGTTGAGCATGTCGATTTCCGATAATGAAGCACCCATGGAACCCCTCGCGGCATCCAACACGTTCTGGGCTTTCGTCATATCGTCCTCGAGGAGGGTAGCGAGTTGTGGAAGCTTTTCCTCATTCAGACTCTCCTTCGGGCCGATGAACTGAATGGCTTTGGCGTAGAGGTGGTTGTCTGGGACGAGTTTTGCCAGTTCTGGGAAGTGATATCCATACCATTCCCTGACGCGCATCGAGAACAGGTTCACGTCCTTGTCGAGTTGATCGAGTAGGGAGATGGCTTGGATGATCATGTTGTCCGCCCGGTTCACGTTGAACTTTAACTTTGCCCGAGAAAAGGAGTGGCCAAGACCGAGCTGAGCTTTGATGAGATCGTCGGCTTGCATGCCCTTGAGGAGCTTGTGGGCGTGTTGGCGGATACCTCGGAGGATGTCGAAGGCGGAACGGGATGTGTCGCATTGGATGTTGAGTTCGGCCCTGATTGAATTGGCGAGGGTGGGGTCAGAGACCGCAAGAACAACCGAAGAGCCCTTGGAGGGTTTTGAAAGGTTGAGCTCGAGCAATGACTTGAGATAATCGTTCAAGATACCTATCCAAAAAGAGAATTAAAAAACGAGGACATTGAAGGGATATGGGATCCTCGATCACGCCTCCGGTCGGAGAACGCGGTATCCGGAAGACTGATACACGCACAAGCCGGGCGCAGGCCACGACGCGACAGAGGAGCACTAAAACAAGTGAGACTGACTGACCGTCAGCGACGTCGGTTGCGTTTTCGAGAGCTTGTGCGGCGGATTTAAAGGGTGAGAAGCTGGCGAGAGAGATCATCTTGCCAAACTTTGCGAAGTCATCTATGGAGTCCTGAGCGGCCTTGGACCGTGAGCCGATGTCCTCCTTGAAGTTGACCTTGAATATCGCATATCCCGACGCAGTCTCGAATAATGCGTGGGTGGCCATTCGGGATGCGTGCAGAAATTTTGAGAGAGACACGTGATGGCCTTCTGCTTTCGGCTGTGGCTGATTTTTCGGACTGCGACTTTTTTCGGTCAAACAAAGGGTTGACTCAGAACGCTCATCTGTCTGCTTGGATCCTAGGGTATCGTCTTTTCTTGCTGTCTGCTCCAAGAACTCCTCGTTTTTCGCCGTGAGTACCGTCCCAAACCCGGCCCAACATCCGGCGCATACATGCACGCCATACAGCGCCCGTCTCTGCAGTTTTCAACGCACACCCCGGATACACGGCCGAGATCCGCGCAGCCGCTTACACTTGTCGCAATTTCTCTGTCGAATGCTGCGTCTCACCCTCTTTTCCTCGCTGTTCATAATTTCCGATCTGCGCGTTGCGGCAAGACACGCATCCGTTCGGCCTTGTCCCGTCTAGGGATTTATGTATTCGGCTGGAGCGTCTATCCGCTGTTGATCATGTTGCTTGCGGATCCTAGGTCACGTAGGGCTAGTGAGCGTGTCGGTCACGCATGCCCCCTCGGATGTGAGTGGGCCGGATTCGGGTCGGATATGAATGGGTAGATTTGGAATATGTGGGCGACGGGGACTGTCTAGGGGTGCGAGTAGGATGGTGGACTGGTTTCACGGTCGTTATGTCCGCCCCATTACGTTGACGTCGTTTACGTGCAAGAGAGACGTATCAAAAAGACGAGGTGAGATCACCTTCACAAAGGGTCCTCTACGTTGCAAGTTTATCGCTGACGTCGGTCCTCCCAGTAGCGAGATAGCTGATGCATGTGCCCGCGATATAAATCACCTTTTCTGCAACGTGGCCTCTGCATCAATCCGTGGCATCAATTGCTTGAGCCTATCGTGCATAGAACCTGGAGAGAAGGTGCGGCGTATTTCATCTATAGCCTCCGCCATCACGTGTCCGGATCACGGCACGGGGGGTCAGAAGGCGTGTCTCCACCTTGTAATCTCTTCAAGCCCGGCCCATGCCTCATGTTCAACGCGAGGGGTGTCCCCTTCCTTTGACCCTCACCTGCCGTGAAACGGCACCCTTCCCACAAGGCTGTCTGGCCTCTCGTCCTATATCTTTCGCTCTCCATCGAGCTTTCGACAAAGGAGGCCTGCCTGCGGCTGGTTCATCTCTCCCCCCCTTCTCCCTCATCCCTGACACGAGTTCCAGCCCTTATCGCTCCCCTTCCAGCGCAACACACTTTCAATTCGATTCTGCAATTTATTTCTACTTTCCTAACGATTTTGTTCACGAGCTTCGACGTCTATGCCTTCGATAATTCCCTGGAGAACATCTCCCCCTTCGTGCGCGGGAACTCCCCTGGCGCCCAAACTTCACAGGGTCCCTTTACCAGATAAAGACCCTGAAGACGACATCATCCTCTTCATGGCCACCAAAGACCCAGCTGCCCCCGCGATGCACATCCGCCAGATCAAGACCTCTAATCCCTCAAAACCTCCCCCCGTCTTGAAGTCTTGTCTCAAGAAGAGAGATCCCTCCCCATCATCATCCTCTACGACATCCTCCTCCGCGTCGTCCGCATCGTCCTCCTCCTACCCCAGGTCACCTCCCCCACAGTTCCGATCGAGAGAGGACGTGTCTATCTACTCTGAGTCCGAAACTTCCCCGACAAGGCTGAAAGGATATCGCGGTAGACATCTTAGGCCATCGGATGGGGTGGAAAGCGACTTTGAAAAGTCTGCCTCGCAAATGCGGCATCCCCGGAGTAACTTGAAAAATTCGAGTAAGTCATCACGTGATGGTGCTTTTCACAAAACCTTTTTCCTTCCCCCCTTTTTTGGCGTCTAATCTGACTATGATTATCCGGCACGTTCCCGTCATTCCAGCGTACCCCCTTTCCTCAACCGCTGTACACCCGATTACCCTGCATTGGTCGCTGATACGGTACAATCCCCACATGTCCCGACAATGCATCCGGTTCGATATTTGCTTCCCGCCAAGAGATAACATCCGTGATTTCTATACCGGGAAGTGTTGGACCGAGTCCGACTCAATGAAGCTGGCCAGCAAACCTGCGCTGGACGAGGTTCGTTTTTTTGTTCCCTTCTTCCCTTGTGTCGTAAACCGATGGGAATCGATAGATGCTGATTCGCTGTGAGGTCGGACTTGTCTCCGAACCTTGGAACATCTACGTAAATCGCAGAGGAGGCATCCGGATACTCGACGTCTTTGAGAAGATCTACGAGAGCTTCTCGATTGTCTTGAATGATGATGAGAAAAAGAAGTTGGACCCTCGCAAGATGAAATATTACGACCGTGCCTTCCGCCGGCGGTGTGCGATTACCCCTGGGTTGACTTTACTCGAAGAGAGGAAAGGTATGAGGAGGGTAGACTTGTTAGAGGGCCAAACTGTCTTTATGGGCTTGGAGCTCTCAGCTAGCAGGGATTGCTGGCTTTTGCGACTCGGGACATCCCCTACCTTCTCGTGATAGGCTTTTCTCTCCCTCCCCCTCTGCACGCTATATCTCCCCCACGCTTGAACGACCGTCTCTGCCGCCGCTTTCTATTTGTTTCTATGCGTCGCTTTATTATGGCCCGTCATTCCTTTTCCTGTTTATTATGTGACTGAGTATGGTGAGTCCTTCGCATACCCTGACCGCAATTCTAGCCGGGCTGACGGAAGCTCGTCATGAAGCGGACTGAGTCCCTTTGCTCAACTCCTTCAAGACACCTAGGGGTGTCTCCCTCCTGCCCTCCGCACAGACCGGATCAAACCAGACACGCCTCAGCCGTTCTACTGTTGTTTCTCTCTTCTTGGTCGAACTCTTACAACCTCAAAACCACCCCTCTTCGAAATCTTTATGGCAGCCGCAACGACTTGGCCCGGATGCTGCGTTTCCCTTCTCCCCCTATGCCTCCGTTGGTCCGGAGATCAGTTCGTCGTAGTTGCCTCTCGCTACTCGTCACCTTGTCTGTTCAGTTCTCCGTGATTTTTTTCTTTTGTCTCATACGCTTCGGTCGTTCAAGCCGTTCATGCCTTTCTTCATTGTCAACGCTCTTCTCGCGCTTCTGTTGTTGTACCACCTTTATCGCGTTTTCTATTTTCCTTGTTATCCGGGCTGTTGTTTACTTGTTATCGATGCATATGTTCATACCCTATACACTCCTTTGGACCGTTTCCTTCCATCGCGGCATTATTTGTATATACGTTCCCTGCGCACCTCATTACCTCCCCACTCCATCCGCTTGGTTCGGTTTTGTTTCTGGTCTCGCTTCACTTGTCGACTGTGTCCTACATGTCCAACTTGATCGCATCGGATCTCTGCGACTTGGCGTCGAGTCTCTCGCTAGTTGATGAGCTCCCCATCTCGTAGATTGATCTCGTGCGTCGGTCGGTCCGTGGGATGTCCTTGCTCGTGTTGCGTTTGTATTAGATATCGAATCTGTCAAGCACCCCTCCTCTCATACACATGGCACACCCTCCTGTATAGTACGTAATCAAAACCATATCGATCGCTTTGTTGCCCACTCCCTTCCCCGGATGGATGCGATCCAATACAATCGAGATGGCGCGCCCCGCAGACGAAAGATCCAGTGGAAAAAGCTCGACGGACGCGAACACGGAAGTTTGGCTCAGCTAATTACTTATCACCTCCCCCCCCCCCCATCACCCATCGAGCGCACGGGCTTGGGACTGATTTTACATTCCTCCGTGGAATTCGGTCGTGCGGACGGGCAGTGCGGTTTTGATTGATCACTCTGTACCCCCTCCCCCCTTGGAACTGTCACAAAGGTGAAGATGGGAAGCATGCTTACCAACCCCAGATCGTAGAACCACTAGCGCTGAGGAGAGTGTTCTCGGGTAGTAGGATGCCAATTAATCCCATCTTGCATCTATCTATAAGGAATAAAGAATGTAAAATGTGTATCGTGGTACCTTTCGAGTTTCGTATACTTACCGGGTCCTGAAGGACCCCCGAAAATAGGCGGGGAGGTCTGTCGGGCGCCTATTGGCTTGTCCGAACAAAATTCACTCGGACTTTGCCCGAGGTCAGTCGGGATCCGAGCAAATTTGGACCCCGCGGATACCCATGTC
>Ga0307510_10003371_pt1 | contig 18629 bp, 17 predicted proteins | sample 12_EM_MG_FD_207224 | JGI IMG/M metagenome (GOLD analysis project Ga0307510, IMG submission 207224) | Populus trichocarpa ectomycorrhiza microbial communities from riparian zone in the Pacific Northwest, United States - 12_EM | ecosystem: Host-associated > Plants > Roots > Unclassified | place...
AATTTTGAGTACACTAGAAGTCAATCTATAATTTGAGGAATATAAGGAAACCATGCTACATGGTCTATATATTTGCTAGACAAGTATATTTAATTATGTTAAGTGGTTGAAGGAGGATTTGTTATCTTTAACCTAATGCAATAAATATATAATCTGATGAGAAACTATTATTTTGGCAAGCTCTACAATGTACAGCCTGACTTCTAAGACCCTTTAGAATAATCTCATAACTGAATATTGGTTCAAATAATTAACAATTGCAATTTGATAGTAGAACAGTGCTTTATCTATAGTTTTTACTAGTTTGATAACAATCCAAGTATAGATTATGCAAAACGTGTTTATTTAGCTTTAAACTTTGTATACTTAGTTGAGATATTATAGTAAAGAGTATTACAAAGAATGGAGTTTATTGGCCAACTATATATGTAGATATTACATGGCAAAATTGACCCAATTTGTATGTAGTTTATATGTAGTTTTCCATCTCTCTTTTAACAACTATTGCTTGAAAAACCGATTATAAATTAAAATAAAACTAGATTAATCTTAATATATAAGACTTATACCATACTTTTATCCATGTTAGAATGTCTTCAATGGAGGGGTTTCAACCCTATAGCCCTTGGAAAGAGTAGTATTCTTTTCTGCAATGGGCTATCTTAAAACTATTATACCAGAGTACTAATTTATTAGTAGAAAATAAAAACTAGATTTTCAAATTCTCTATATTTTAAAGTACTTGGAACTAGATTTTCAAAGTAGTATCTCTATTATTCATTGAGATAATGGGATGGAAGTTTGATTTTTCAGTGGTTGCTATGGGTGATCGGGATCCCGGTCCTGATCAGGTTCCCCATAAATCACTTGAAACAACAAATCATAGTATTAAAAAAAAAAAAAAGTCCAAAAAAAGCCCCCTATTTCCTTGGTTCTTTACGCTACCTGGTATTGCTTTCACGACTCCTGTACTTCAGAATATCACGTCTTCTATTCTGATATCCAAGATCCACGCCAAGAATCCATAAACCCTGACCCTGATCTGCCATGACGCAATCGGCCTTGACCTGTGATTGACATCTCCAAACCCACGTGCTAAACGACTGTCATCATTTAGGACCTTCCTGTCGTTGAGTGCCTTGGACTAACGTCCAGTGGCAACTTGAAGACCCCATTACACAAGGTAGCGTCTAACGAGCATCCAACCCACACAACACCAGGTCTCGACGTGTCAAACTTCCGACGGCCGCATTAACTCCCTTGACCGAATTGTCGGCGGTTGCCAATGAAGAGTTTGATCTGTTACCCGAAGACAAGATCCGACAAGAGCTCCGGACCTCACACAATCTTGCTATCGCTCTTCAAGGACTCCCTGCCCTCCATTCTGTTTCCCGCGAAGGCAGCCCTGCACCCCTCGAACAAAACCATCGCTTTCAACAATTACAACAACGGGTTCAAAACTTGACCAACTAAACGGAGGCGCTTACTGAGGAACGAGATGCACTTACTGAGGAACGAGATGCTTTACTTACTGAGGGACAAGGCCTTGAGGCAAGGTACAGAGCCATCGAGACTGACGTAGAGTGCGACAGAGCCACAATAGTCACTCTCAATACCGCCTTGACTAACACGAATACTGCCCTGGGAAATCCAACCTCTGTACGTGGGAACGCAGGGGTATCTTCTCCACCAGAAGGCGAACGACCACCTAAGCGAGAATTAATCCCCAAACCCTAAGCATTTGATGGATCCCAAGAACAACTTCCCCCTTTCATCACACAATTACTTAACAAGTTACTACGAGATGCCCACAAGTTCATCGATGTCCAACATCGGTTGGCATATGCTCTTGGGTTCTTGAAAGGAAAAGCCTAAGAACCGATGCTTCCCCTTATTGATGAGGGAAATATTAACATCGCCAGCGTGGAAGCACTAAGAACGCTACTCGAGAATGCCTTCGGTGACCCTGAACAGGTCAGAACAGCCGAATGAAATTTGCAAGGCTAAGGTCTGAAGGACTGTAACTTCTCCGAGTACTTAGCAGATTTTCAAAGATATGGTGCCGAAGTATCTTCAAACGATGCTGGTAAGCGAACCTCATTCGAGGAAGGGTTGAGCGCTGAACTCAAGGACACTTTGGTAACCCTGGACTTCCCGGAAGAACTTGACCAATATATCATATTGCTCAAATATGTGGATTATAAGATCCGTACCCGTGGGGCCGAACGAAAGGGATCTTCTTCTACATGGAGATCACCTACCACAACCACAACCACAGCACCAAAACCGGCTGCCCCTCCCCCAACTACCACCACCGCTACAGGTTCAAGCGTGCCCTATAGACCTTCTAGCTGGAGGATGCAGGCTTTCACAAGCGTAACGTCAAGATCGCATGCAACGCAGCCAATGCCTGTACTGCGGAGGAGCAAACTACATGGCGCGACAATGCCCGAACAGGCAAAGTCACCTCAGAGCCAACGCTGCTGCCATTCGTGTACCTCCACCCGTAGTCCTTGAAGACTCTCGTTACGAGTCCGAACACTTGGAGTACTAATCGTCCCATGTACTCTCCAAGCCACGCTCATGGGACAAGAATGGCCTTCTTCGTTACTTTCTTTATCCGGTTTATCTCTTGACGACATGGAAAACGGGCTTGAAGCTAATTATCTGGTAATAGCATGTACGATTGTTGACAACCATAACGAGATTAGATTCTATGCTCTCATAGACTCGGGGGCTACTGGCTACGCATTCATCGACAAGGCTTTCGCCGAGCCCTATAACTTTTGTTTGATTGAAATTAGTGAACCACGACGTTTGATCGTCATCGACGGACGGCCACTGAGTTCCGGAGCAATTACTCACATGACTACCATCGGGTTGTCGATTAAAACCCACCTCGAAATGATTCCTGCTTTTGTTACAACGCTTGGGGGATACCACCTAACACTTGGTCTACCTTTGTTAAAACACCACGATGTCAAGATTGACTTCCCTTCTAACTCCCTTACTTTTGAATCTGAACATTGTTTGAAAAACTGCATTAATGATGTTACAATGGCCTATGGAATCGAGGCAGAATTGCCACATTTTCTATGGGCTTATGCCGCACAGTGTGCTCTTGGACATAAGGTCCTCGACAAGTGCGAGGTACTTCAGATACTTCCCAAACATTAACATGAATTTCTTCCTTTATTTCTCGAGAAAACAGAAGATCAACTACCACCTCACAAGAGGTTTGATCATGAGATACCATTGCACCTAGGATTCGTCCCTCCATTTGGACCAATATATGCTCTTACCCCCTTTGAATTATCAGCCTTATATGTATGGCTAGATGAAAACCTGGATAAGAAGTTTATCCGCAAATCATCCTCCCCCGCGGCCTCTCCGATTTTGTTTGTTAAGAAAAAGGAAGGTTCTCTACACTCATGTGTTGACTATAGGCGACTTAATGAGGAAACGATCAAAAACTGCTACCCTTTACCTTTAGTCAAAGAAACCTTTATTCAACTTTCACGAGCCAAGATATTCACTGAGGTGGATATCCGGGAGCTTACAACTTAATCCGCATAAGAGCAGGTGAAGAGTCGAAAACAGCTTTTCGTACACTATATGGGCTTTTTGAATCCCTCATCATGCCCTGTGGACTTCCCAATGCCTCCGCTACGTTTCAAGCATAGATTAAGAACGTACTACGCCCATTTCTGGATAGGTTTTGTACATCATACCTTGACGATATCTTGATATGCTCTGTGAACAAGCAACAACATATCGAACATGTCTAACAAATCCTGGACTCTTTAACGAAAGCTGGACTCGTGGTGAAACCTCAGAAATGGGAATGCCACACCAACAATGTCGAATATCTTGGCTTCATCATCATAACCGAAGGTCTACGAATGGATCCCGCCAAAATCACCAGGATTATTGAGTGGCCCACCACTAAGAGGTTACGAGATGTCCGCTCCTTCCTAGGTTTTGGAAACTTCTATAGGTGCTTCATCCAGGATTATTCACATCAGGCCAGACCACTAACCAAATAAACCAGAAAAGGGTACACTCTTCGTTTGGTCAGATCTTTGCCAAGCCGGCATTCGAAACATTGAAGGAAGCCTTTACTATGGCACCCATCCTGATCCATTTTGATTTTGACAAAGAGATACTAGTGGTAACTGATGCTTCCGATATCCCTTCTGCCAGTATACTATCCTAAGCAGGACCTGATGGCCTTTTGCATCCAATTGCATTCTTCTCAAAGAAATACACGCCGGGGGAATATAACTATGACAGTTACGACAAAGACTTGATGGCCGTGGTACGAGCTTTTGAAGAATGGAGGGCTTATCTCGTTGAACGACCTGTTACTGTACGGTTGGACCATCAGAACCAGCGATACTTTATCACGAAAAGGTGACTCAATCAATGACAAGCCAGATGGTGAGAGTTCCTGTCATAGTTCAACGATACGATTGAGTTCGTACCTGGTAAACCACATGGAAAGGCAGATGCGTTGGCATGAATGGCAGGGCAAACAGACCAAGAGATAATAGAGGACAAAACTCATTGGACACAGGTGGTTCTCAAGTCCCAGTCTCTGAGTTTCTTGGCGGATATTCAGCTTCACTTTGGAGCGTCCCCATTAAATGAATTATGGACAGAAACCTATCAAGCTAACCCCCTTCCAAACCAGATACTCACGATGCTAGAACAAGGAGTAAGACATAGCCACCTGATATCCCTGGCCGAATGTACCAGGGATGGTAATTGACTGCGGTATCGAGATCATCTTTATATTCCCCCTCACAAACCTTTGAGATTGGCCATCATTCAGGAAAATCACAATGCTTCTGCTGCTGAATACTCTGGACGATCCAAAACACGTGAACTAATTACCCGATGATACTATTGGCCAAGTATAAGAAAAGAGATCCCCGATATGTGGCCAATTGTCATATCTGTCAATGTAGTCGAATGACTCATCATGCTCCGTTTGGTATCCTTCGCCCTCTCTCTATTCCCTATTGACCATGGCAAGATAGATCAATGGACTTTGTAACCGGTCTGCCCTGGAGTAACCGCAATGATGTGATTTGGGTAGTGGTAGATCGGCTAACAAAGATGGGTTATCTCGTCCCTTGTGGTACTACTATCGATCCCCCCTCTGCTGCTGACCTATTCCTGAATAATATCTGGAAACACCATGGGTTACCGCTGAGGAGTATATCTGATCGAGGACCGCCGTTTACTGCTGAGTTCCGGGGAACCATCTGTCCCAGTCTAAAAATTGACCGACGTCTGTCTACTGCCTTCAATGCTGAATCTGACGGTCAAACAGAATGAGTTAACCGCCTCATGGAACAGTACGTACGGTCATATGTGAATTACGAACAGGATGACTGGTGTCAATCGTTACCAATGGCCGAATTCATGTGGAATAATCATGCATCCGAGACTACCGGCACCTCTCCCTTCTTTGCCAACAACGGCTCTGATCCTCGCATGGACTTTGTCAACGAACAAACTCTCCCGACTGACGACAAAGAGGCGCGATCTTCGCTGTCACTATGAAGGAACTTCATGCACCTCTTTGAACCGAAATGGGTTATGCGCAAGAAAGGCAACAGGAAAATACTGACTGATGCAGACTCCCTGCCCCTCCTGCCAAGGCGGTGATAAATTTTGGCTGAACGCCAAAAACATTAGGACACGTCGACCTTCACGGAAGTTGGACAACAAAGGTTATGGAGCATATGGGGTCAAGGAAAAGATTGGAACACAGGCTTACCGTCTGGACTTGGCAAATACTATGAAGATACATAATGTCTTCCACGTATCGCTGTTGGACCTAGCAGCCAATGACCCACTCGAAGGACAGATAATCCCACCACCTCTGCCTGTGCAAGTTGAAGGAGAAAAAGAGTGGGAGGTTCAGGAGGTTTTAGATTCCAAATTCGTGAGGAACCGACTATGATATCTGGTGAAATGGGAGGGCTACAACGAAACAACATGGAAACCGGCTGAATCAATCAACGAACTAAAAGCAGTTGATGAGTTCCATGAAAGGTACCCACTTAAGCCTGGACCATTGCCAGATAATCCGGAATAGGCCTCAGGTGACTTCTTCCCTGGGGAGTGCCCTCCCCTCACCCTCCCCTAGTGATATACGTGTTGGGATAACTTTGGTGTTCTTTCTTTTATTACACGATTGCTATGAGAGATTTCCTTTGTAAGGTTTACAACAAATTCTATTGTTTTATTGGTTACGCGGATATGAGACTCATACTTAATAAAATAAGGCTATGTTGGGGAGAGAGTGTATTGAGATTCTTGTCCGTTCTGTGCTGCCAGCAGCGTCCTATATATACACAAAACCTCTTCTGCACAAAATACCCTTTTTCTTTGTCCATCGCTCAAGCCCATTCTTCCATAACCATCTCCTGCTTTCCAAACCACACGATCAACTCTCCAACACATCTCGTCCCTGAATCCCTTGACCTCGTCTGAACTACATACAGAGTCTGCCCTTCCTTAACATTCCTGATACAGGTGCCTGTTTCGCTAACATGATAGTGTTACATTTGCTTGTTCCAACTTCCAACTAACCTTAGTTCCAAACCTTCAACACCTCCTAGTGTGACTTCATCACGTTCTCAAAACATCTCCGCTGCAACTAAACTTTAGTCCATACAAGCCCTCGCTTCAACTGCTGTACCTCTATAACAATCTCCTAACCAAACTTCCACTCGTCCAGCTATTTGTTGTAATAGCTGTGTTGTAGAAATGGAGCCTTCGTGAATCTAACAAATATTGTAACAATACTGGGGTATGAGTCGGGCGGCAAAGGCTGTGCTAGGATTTCCTTCTATAACAAGAGGGCTTCGCCCCCTATTTCCTTGGTTCTTTACACTACCTGGCGTTTCTTTCACGACTCCGGTACTTCAGAATATAACGTCTTCTATTCTGATATCCAAGATCCACACCAAGAATCCACAAACCCTGACCCTGATCTGCCATTACGTGATCAGCCTTGACCTGAGATTCACATCTCCGAACCCTCACGCTAAACGACTGTTATCGTTTAGGACCTTCCTGTCCTTGTGTGCCTTGGACTAACATGCGGTGCCAAGACCCTATTACATCCTCGGCTTCACACCAAATTTGCGGCTGGCAGCCATACCCTTACCTCTGGAATTCTGATGGAACCTCGGACCGGATTCACGAAGATGCATGGCGAAACTACTAAGTGGCAGAAATCGAGAAGAAGGATTGTGCATGCATAGGAATCATGACAGGGAGAATGGCTAGGATATAAGGAAGCCTGTTTTCCCCCTTATTTGTTAACTATAAGTTTACCGCACTGCGTTCCTGTCTGTCTTTGCTTTATCTTATTCTTCACTTCTGTTCGGTTGCATTCTCATTGTTCTTTCTTTTGATAAGTTCTTCGTCACACTCTTTTATATCTGCTATATACAATCAACTTGCGTCAAATCCGTATCTGAACTCTGAATCCGGTGTGCCAGAACCTTGTTGCTAAAACTACTCTCCTGAACCTATTGTGTTTTAGACAGCGGCTCATGTTAAGGTCCCCGATAAGGAGTTCCCTGCGGTAGCCTACTGGGAGTGAGCAAAATAATCTAGTTACCAAGTAGTAGTGCTTCAAATTTTCTGTGAGAGATACATCTTGGCAACCAGATTATTAGGGCAGTACTGTGGCAATTTCTTTTCCGGCAATGAAGGTACCAGTACAAGATTTTGTGCATAATCTGAACTGTAAAGGTTGTCCTGGTACCTTCGTTGCACAAGACATTGCCTGTCTTTCCGCGATGAGTTTGGGAATGGGAGTGAACCTATAGGTTTTGGCATATGATATGATACCTACTTGAGTAGCAGGGCACTGTCTGACTTGTGCCATGATAGGGCTTAGAAACCCATACACAAGGCCCCTGGTCTTACAGGTATCCACTCACTAGCCACGATTCTCGCGATTGGCGTGGCTTAAGTGGACTCTTCGATAGGAAGTATCCCGGTAGTGCATTCTGCAAAGTTGCGCTATCGACAGAGCCCCGCTTTCTTCATCAAGACTCCGCTTTTCATTTGCTTCTAGGAATATCACGAACTAACTATACGATAAATCCTCCTTCCAGCAGTGCGGCGGAACTGGAAGATGTCTCAGGATAGTCCCTACCCGAAAAACACTTTTTACAACTCGGATGACCGTATCGATGGTCGGTCTCAGCTTCTATCCTGGTTATCACCCCTAGAGCCCAAGCGACGACATCGCGACATTCAAGAGTGCCGTGTCGACAATGTGGGGGAATGGCTCATGCAAACTGAGGAATTCAGAAGCTGGCATGACTTGAGTGGTAAAGGCGAAGGCGACAACGCAGTCTTGTTCTGCTATGGAAATCCTGGAGTCGGCAAGACATTCATCAGGTGAAAAGGATTATTCTCCGGAGAGAAGGGTGTAAGCCCGTGCTAACAAGCCGCGATGACAGTTCGCTAGTAGTAGACAGGCTATGCGATCGGGCCAGCGAGAAAAACACCGCCGTTACATGTTTTTACTTTGACTTTGCGGCGCAAAGGGAGCAATCTGCGACCAATATGCTGGGTTCCGTGGTGAAGCAGATAGTTAGCGGAATGAAGGGGATTCCGGAGGAAATATCGCGGGCCTTTCATGAACAAAGTACCTCCATCAGTGGACCCGGCGGGCCACAACTAGCCAATGTTGTGAAAATGCTACAGGCTATCACGTCCTCACAACCCACCTTTATTTGTGTTGACGCTCTGGACGAATGTGCGGAAGTGCAACGAGTCAGGCTCCTTGATTCGCTGAACCAAATTCTTGAGAAGTCCCCGGGAACTCGAATATTCGCGACCGGCGGGCCCCATATTCGGGCTGAGATGGAAGGGCGTCTTGCTGGACGAGTGATAAGTGTCTCTGTAAGTCCCACTAGAGGTGATATCACAGAATACCTTTGTGCTAGACTGGTCGAGGACGAAACACCCGATGCCATGGACGAGAGTCTGGAGGCAGACATCCTAGAGAAAATTCCCCAAAATATATCAGCAAGGTGCGTAGGGGAAATCGTTTTGAGAATCCCACCCCGCATCGTCCGCTAATAGATGTGTCTAGGTTTCTACTCATTGCCTTAAATATCGAAGCAATCTTGCAAGAATCGACGATACACCGGCGGCGACTAAGGAGCCGCGACATGGAGGCTGGTTTAGGGTTAGGCGATGCTTATGGTGGGACGATTGAACGGATAAAAGCACAGAGTGGGGATAAATCGAGACTCGGGATGGCAGCTTTGATGTGGATCAGCCATGCGGAGCGGCCGTTGAGGGCAGATGAGCTCCGCCACGCCCTAGCAATCAAGCCAGGGTCTAAGGATTTCAATGGTGGCAACATCCCTTCGATGTCGACGTTAGTGAGCTACTGTCAAGGGCTTATTACTGTGGATAAGGAGGCATCAACCGTACGATTGATCCATTTTACCCTCCAGGAATATCTTTCCGCACGTCCCGATACTTTCAGTAGACCTCACTCCTTAATGGCCGAGGCCTGCTTGACATATCTAAATTCCCGGAGGGTCGAGGCCATTTCACCCGCTCCCTCTCTCGATATCCGGGGCATACCATTTCTAGAATATTGTTCTGTATACTGGGGAGTCCATGCGAAAAAGGAACTCTCAGACCATGCAAGATCACTTGCACTAGAGCTGTTCCAGGGATATGGTAGCCACGTATCCACCGGGTTCCTTTGGGACCAAATGGGCCATCTGGATTTGAAGGATTTTCGTACCGGCTTCCGGCTTAGTGGACTGCATTGCGCATCGCTTTTCGGAATTGTTGAGCTTCTAACCGCTTTAGTAGAGATGAAGTGTTATGATATAAACCGGGGAGATTCTGGGGGGTATACTCCGCTTGCATGGGCTGCTCATTGTGGACATGAAGGTGTGGTGAAAATATTGCTCGAGTGTGAAGAGATCAAACCCGACCAGCCAGATAAATACCGCCGAACGCCTGTCTCGCACGCTGCTAGGAGAGGGCACGAGGGAGTTGTGAAAACACTACTTAACTACGGAAAGGTCGACCCTCACAAGCCAGATACATACGGGAGAACACCGCTCTTGTTTGCCGCATGGAATGGACATGAGGGAGTGGTGAAAATACTACTCGGATGGAAAGGGGTCAACCCCGACCAGCCGGATAATGACGGTCGAACACCGCTCTCCTATGCTGCTCAGAGTGGACATGCGGAAGTGGTTAAAATACTGCTTGAACAGGAAGAGCTCAACCCCGACAAGCAAGATAATTATGGCAAAACACCGCTCTCGTATTCTACTCGGGAGGGACATGAACGAGTTGTGAAAATACTACTTGGGCAGGAAGGGGTCAGCCCTGACAGGCCGAGCAATTACGGAAAAACACCGCTTGTGTATGCCGCGTGGAGTGGGCATGAGGGTCTAGTGAAAATACTACTCGCGCAGAAAGATGTCGGCCCCGACAGGCCCGACGATGGTGGCCGAACACCGCTCTCTTATGCTGCTTGGAAAGGACATGAAGGAGTGGTGAAATTACTGCTCGGGCGGGAAGAGGTCCACCGCCACAAGCCAGATAATGATGGCATAACACCGCTCATGCACGCAACTGAGCGTAGCCATAAGAGTGTGATAGCGCTGCTGCAGACTCACTAAGCGGTAACCGGCGGCACCACTTGAAGCACGGGGGACACCGCTTCGTGAAAATCGCCGCTAGCATGCTACGCACAGGAGCTGTCCTTAAGCGTCATCCATTGTAGGCGGAGAAAATCCCGTGAAGTGGGAATACATTTGTATGTTATCACACCCGTTTGGAAATCCTTGTCTAACTCAGTTGACGAGTTTCATTTTATAAAGTACTGTAGAGCCTAGTCGGTGGGGTCAAACGGTTCCGTCATCAAGGTTTAGCTTATAGCTTCTAGTTTTCTTTTCATACTTAAATTTCCTCTAGCTACAAGTTATTGCCTGTGCCTTTTCTTTCCCCCCCGTGCGGCCTCCTCCCTTCCTTCCTTCCCTCTTCCCCGCCCACTTTCTTAGGTGATAAATGAACTGCATATAGTGTTTTTTTTGTAGATACGAGTAATCCCAGCCTTGTAAGAAAACATCCTCCCTGTCCTATCTCTTTTGCCTAGGGGTTATCTTGTGGAATAAAACGTTTTTGTTCTTTTTCCTACCGAAAAGTTGTGCTACTTTTTGTTAGAATTCATTGATGCCGCTCGGGATGCTCGGCCCATTGCGCGCGCAGTTTATCCATGTATCGCTCAAACAAAGGCTTTGGACATGCGCTCTGGATCGTCCGCCGGGAGGAAAGGGGACTCCCGGGAGCAATACGGTAGAGTGTGTTGCGAGTTTACAATGCTGTCCAGCATGCTTAGTATACATGCAGCCTCTCCCATCGCCCAGGCGAACCCCGCGGATATGTACTTGGGTCGGTGCAACGTCGGAAGGAATGCAGCTCTGAAAAAGTCGGATGCGGGAATGAGTCGGATGCGCAGAGGCTGCCGAGAGAGGAGAAGTTTTCCTTTGTGATGTTTGTTTTTCTTTTGTCAGCATGAGAGTTTTGCGGGAGGAAGGGGGACATGCGTGGAAGAGACTGGACCTGTATTGCGATAGATAGAAGGATAGGAGGAAGGCTTTGTTGTCTTTATATCTATTCCTGTGTCTACCGATTAGTTTAGTAGTTAGTTAAGTGTTGTCGTGAGTCGTGAGCGTGAGGGAGCAGTTGAATGAGAAGAAGTTCCCCTCTCTCGGTTGTGCGATGATGCCACTGCGATCTGTCTTGTGTGTGGCCTGAATCTTGGCGTTTCGTTTCATAGCCGCCGTTTCGCCGTTTCGCCGTCCATCGTCCGCCGATCAGCGGTCGCTGTTCAAAACTTTTTACTTGTTGATGGTTGATGATAGGACGCGATTGTTAACAAGGGCGACCACTTGTCCCGCCCATTTCAGGCGCGTGCTTGAGCTCGATGCCAGTAGACTGCACACCCAGCCACTGTGGCTGCGAGTGAACGCAAATGAAGTGCCATAAGTAAAGAGAATGATGGTGATTATTCAGCCAAGAAATCGCGATACTCTTCACACTGGGCAAAGAAATTCTCCCGTGATACCTGCCCAATACTCCGCCTTGAGGCACGTATCTCGCAGCGATATCCTTTTCAAGCCTCCCGAGGTCAATTAGATCTCCCAAAACAGCTTTCGCACCCCCGACCACTTGATCCACCATAATATGCCCGTTCGCACGTGAAAAGCTCTTGCGCTAACATGGTAGTTGAATTCAGTGTTGCAAAGAAGGCCTTTGATGATTGAACCCGGGGGATTAGAAGGGGGGGTTTGAATCGGGGCTTCTGAAAATGGGGATTGAAGGGGGGGGTTCTTTAATGTCTTAGTAAGCAAAAATAGCAGGAACTCTGATGCGAATTTCTACCTTAAACCCAGATGTGCGAGTGTTTATTGCTCAGAAGCCAGGAAAGTACAGTGCCAGTGCCAGTTTATTTGCTTTTTCTGCTACATTTGCCCTCTTTTCCTATCATTTAATTTATTTATTTGCTTCCAACTGCCTCCAATATCATGGTTTAACGATTTGTTAGAGGGGGTTCTATCTTATAACCCCCTGGTTCGAAAAAGCGCGTTCCTAGCCTTTGATCATTTTTTGATCGAACCCCCCCTTTCATTGCAACATTGCATTCCTGTGATATTCATTTGCATAAATAACGCTAACTCCTCTTGCTCTCGGCAAAAATTTGCCTTTCCAATTTGTAGCGGCGAGTGTCTGCTAGTCCTTTTTTGCCGAAGAATTACTAGTACTTGTATAATATGTCAGTGGCGCCATACTCAGGAAGATCAAGATTGCGTAAATATTGGGCAATAAAGCTCAATATTACTGTATCGAATTCGACCTATGATGTCTCATGGAAAGAGCCTTTCCAAGCCGGCTAAAATAGCTATTGCCCTCTACGTGCTCAGCTGTAAGTCGGCCTAAAGGTTAAGAAAGAAACAGCACAACAAAGCTTCTCGAGGATTGAGGAAAGTACTCTGGTGTGCGGGTAAGTCTGTCCAATTGTGGCTCATTCGTCGAAATTAGTATGTGTGTAACTGCTTTTTCGGCAGCTACTTGGCCAATCTAGGCTAAATTTTGGTGATGGAAAAGTGTCTGTCGAACTCTCGCCCAGTGGCTAGAGAGGATCCTGTTCACTGAGTGGTCGAGAGGCCACTGGACCAACCAGAGGGGTTCGACAGACTTACCTTGATACCCTGTACAATATGAATTATTGGTAATTATTAAATTTCTCATTTAGAATACCAGAGCGCCTCTACTCACAATCCCCGAGACCACTGCTTGTGATAAACTACTGTAAATAGACTATTATTTAGGCAGAAAAGAACTTGGGGACTCGCGGTCGCTGGTTCAAATGGACTCGGAGAAGACAAATCTTGGCTGAGAAGCGCGACCGGGGCAAGCGATAAGCATTAGCCTTGCTCATTTCCCGCCACCTTCCTTCTACCAATTAATTCTTAGCTCCTCTGAGGCCCTTTTTTTATAGCTGTTTTGCAGGGGCACGTATGAGGCAGAGACTGATGTGAACTTTTGACACAAGGCCTGTGGATTGTCTTGTTTTAACTCTAAGGATGAAGCGACTAAAATTTCGCCGGCAGATGGTGTTGGATTCTATCTCGAAGTAACTCGATGATAAAAGCAAGGGATCAAACAGAGTACTTTGTACAGGGAATCATTGCTATGATACAATCAATTTAGAGAAACCCTCTCCATCCCTTCGCAAGCAAGATCTACATCCTCTTGTAATCCCGAGGGGGTCGATCTCAGGGATATAGCTTTTTCTGTGGCTGACATGTTCGGGTGTGGAGAACTCAGACTCCCTTCTCTTTCAGCCCCCAGCTCTCCCCCATTGTCACTCTCCCTGCTAGCCCATCCCTCCCTGGATCTAACATTTCCTCCTGCTTCTTCGTCCTTTGCATCACCACCTACTTGGCCGATAGTTCTGTGGCTATTCCGTTTCCCGACAGTTACCCACGCCCGATTTATCACAATGTCGTCAACTTTGTTCTCACCCTCAACATGCTCCTGGCGGTATACATAGGGGAAAACTGATAAGGAGACTCTGCAATAATCCTCACAGGTGCTTAAATCACCCTTTTCCCGTGATAATTCCCCCCCAACATCTTCCATGCAGGTCGGAACAAATCGGGCTCCAGGAGAAACGGTCTGGGCATGGAACCAGTAGGGTTGTTGCGAAACTTCTACTGCTAGATGGGCCGCTCGCTCAACTATGGCAGATAGTTTTTGGTTTCGTTTGGAGGCTTTGGACTCGTCTGACCCTTCACTCGCCAATCCACCCAGTCTTTCCCTGAGGTCTTTAGACAAAACACGGACCTTTTTACCCAGGTTCTCTTCAAATTGTTTAGTCTTGACCAATAGACCAATCGTATGCGATAACCATTGGCTTTTTTTGAAACCTGTTTTTTTGGGAAATAATATATTTTTAGCACTTGTGGGCTTGTAGAGGGTTTATATACTCACCGGTCATCTCAACTAGATTTTCGAACCTGGCGAACTCCTCCGGCAATAAACCTAACAGTAGGGGATGGAAGAGCTCTTTTCTTAGTCGATCGGCAAGCAGTCCAGCAATCGCCCGACGGCTTGTTGCACGATTTTTGAAAATCTCCGGCAGGTCAGTCTGTCCTGCGATCTCCCGAATGTCATCCCCGAGACCCCCAGTCACTGCTCCGAGTCGGGGAACGAGGGTTTCTGAGTGAAAAAAATGTGTAAACGACCAATTTCGTATATCCGTTGCAAGACCTGAAAACTCTTTCTCGAAATATTCGTCGTCTCGGATTGCTGAAGTATTGACTCGCTGGGTTTTACGTGCCATCTCCCCTGTGAATTTATTAAGTTGTGCAACTCGTGTCTCCAGTTTGGTCCTGATCTCGAGGTTGGAATCCCTGAGGGCTTTTATTTCTTGCTCTTGGTTCCTGTTTGTCATAGTAATTTTCTTATTTTGCATAGAAAGGAACTTGCACTGGGTATAGTAGTAGTGGTCGCACTCAGAAGCCCATCTGAGCACTGCACCACACTTTCTCTCTGTAGTCTGAGCTTTGCAGAGCCAACCAAGCATCTCTCGGCATTTCAGATTGGGGACGGACTTGTCGCTTTCTAAGCTCAGGAGCTTTCTTTCTAAATCCGGATTCTCAGCAACCAAGTCTTTTATGCACTGCTCGACTCGTCGAATATTGTCCTTTTTTCTCTCCAGTTCCTGTTCCCTCACTTCTATGGCATTCCTAAGGGTTTCAATTTCAGCCAGAAGGTCGATCGCTCTGTCCTCGTCCCTGGTCGGTGATGCTGGTGTCTGATATGCTAGTTAGCATGATAGTACATAATTCATTTGGTTGGGTTTAGATTACCGTTATCAAGTGTTCAAGCCCTGTTGCGATAGACTTGATGAATTGCATTTCTTGAACGTCGGGGGTGTTACACGTATCTCGATTTAGGGGTTGTATTCTTTGTGGCGTGGGAGATGGGCCAAGGCCGCTTTTCGCCGCCTCTGCGTAATTGGCGTGGCGCATCATGTATAGTACTCGAGTATTACAAATGCACCAAGCAATGGAGGTCTCCTATAGTACACTCTGATGAAGAGAAGAGACCCCAATTTTAAGGGGCTGCCCGTGTGCTGCCCAAGGGCGGGGCTGGGTTGAAAGCTCAGGCAGCCATAGATGCCTTGTAAGGTTGGTGGTGTCTGTTGCCTAATTGGGCATTGTAGTGGTAATGATACTGGAAAAAACACTTTATCTGTGGAACTTGAAGCACATGACGATGTAAGATACACTGGCTAAACGCGATTTGATCTAGAAGCCTACCCTTGTCTGCCTGATTTCATCACTAGCCGTATTGAAAAGGATACCCTACACTAGCCTCTCCTTTCTATCATGATATAATACAGAACTATGACGAGAGGCCAGAATACCCCACCCCCCCGACACAACGCTTACTCACTCTCCATGACCAAAGCCCCCATATAAATTTATCTGGGGCAGACCTGTGAATCATGATCGTTGCTCTCACCCTCTCATCCACAGTGCCGACTCTCGCCCGGAAACGAATATACCCTTCCCAACTAAAACGGTCTTTACATCCAAGGGAGACTCTAGAAACCATAAGTTAACTCTCCAGACTCTCTAAGAAGACTAGGAGGAAATCGTCTGAACAAAAGGATGAGCAAAACATCAAGTTTACACTCGATTAAAATCGGGGTAGACTTTGGAACGACATATTCTGGTATAGCTTGGGTAATCTAGGTTGCTCCCATGACCAGGGTACTCTTCTCTAATTTTTGAAATTTATATGATAGGCCCATACCTCTACTCCGGAAGAGATTAATGTGATTGATAGATGGGTCACTGGGGTAATTTCGAAAGTATAATCCTCTATTGTATTCCAAACCCTTACGTGTTTACAGAGAAACAGGACATCGACAAAAGGGCCTAGCGAGATAGCATACACACCTTCAGGTGTGAAATGGGGATTTGGAATTCCCGATAGGGAGCCAAGGCTCGCTTGGTTTAAGCTCCTTCTAGATCCTACTAAATATTCTCTTACAAATGTTACCAATTCACCCTTGGCGAAGACAAAGCAGTTGATACCACGCGGGAAGAAGCCAGTTGATGTTGTGGCCGATTACTTGACTGAGTTATACAAGCACACAATCGCTCATCTGGAGAAGACCCTTGGCAAAGAGTTGGTCGAAGTCTCACCACTTGAGTTTATCCTGACGGTTCCTGCGGTAATCTATTTTCACAGTCATATATAATTTGTTGTTTCCGCCCAGCTGACCTATCCCACAGGTGTGGAGCGATGCAGCAAAGAACTTAACCCTCCAAGCGGCTGAGACAGCAGGATTTGGAAAAAAGAGATCCATTCGCTTAATTTCGGAGCCGGAGGCAGCAGCAGTCTGTTGTCTGAAAGAAATTGAGCCGAACCACCTCAAGGTAACTCATATCCATATCCCACTGCCTTCTTCTGAGCCAACATCAAACTCTATTAGGTTGGTGATACTTTTGTTGTCGCGGATTGCGGGGGTGGGACAGTGGTAAGCACTGCCATGACTTCTTTCCTACAAAGACTCCAAGATTATCACATGGGGCAGCTCACAGAAAGTAGGACCTCATATCTTATACCATCACAAGAAAATATCCCAAGTTAGAGGTGGTAGAATGTGTTGAGGGTACTGGAGCCATGTGCGGGTCCACGGTCCTGAACGAACGATTTGAAGAATGGGTCAGAGGTCGTATCGGAGATAGGTTAGTGCCAGAATCCTCTTCTATTAGATCATGTGGGTAATAGCATTTTCTAGATTTGATAAGATGAAGCACGAAGGGAGATTGTATATGATGAAGGAGTTCAATGATTCCTTGAAACGAAACTTTACCGATTCTAAAGATGAGGATATATTCACATGTCCCATACCCGGTGTTGCAGATGACAGTACCGCAGGGATAGAGGATGGGATGTTTGTCATATTTCGAGAGGACATGAGGAAGATATTCGATCCCGTGGTGCAGAAGGTCGTTCACTTGGTACAGCAACAAGTCAAGGAGGTCGAGAAATTGAAGGTCAGATATGAGACTGAGTGCTTCTGTGAGCTATTGTAGCTAATACTTCACCCACAGGAAAACTCACCACTACCAGAAGGAGAGCCCCCCCTCGGTAAACTTTTCCTAAGCAATCCCGCTCACCAGATGCGTCAAGTCAAAGCCTTAGTTCTTGTTGGTGGATTTGGTGAATCAGAATATCTGCGTCGCCGGCTCCGTGATGAAATCAGGACAAACGACGGCAGGAAAATATCAATTCTGCAGCCACCTAACGCGTGAGTTAACTTGAAAAGACCATTCCTTCCCCCCTCTCAAAAGTTAACAGAAGGTAGTTGGACGGCTGTCGTTCGTGGCGCAGTGATGCGTGGGCTCGAGGGGGAAATGGTGCGCAGTCGTAAGGTTGCCAGAAACTATGGTCATTCGTATAGCGTGGCGTTTGTGAAAGGGTTGCACTCCGAGAGTGATTCTTATGTTGACAAGTATGATGGAACGCTCAGGTATAGGGGTCAAATGAGCTGGTGTGTTAAGAAGGTAAAAACATAAGCTGCGGCCTGCCCTTTCTACTATTGTGTGGTAACAGAGGTTAGGGCGAGGATGCTCAGAGGAATGCCCCCGTTAGAAAACCATATTATATGAATCTCGGTTCACTCGACGAGCCTGATGATAGGATCGAGATCTCACTTTTAGCGAGTGATTCCTCAGACCCCTCCGACAATAGCAGCTCGTCCGGCAAGTCATCTAACGCATATTTTATGGAAGTTTCCAACCATACTAACACTTCTTGAAGATATATATCCCATTTGCACCCTCAAAGTGGACAGCAGGGTGATCCCAGAGGAGAAGTATAAAAGGATGATCGGAGTCAAAGGCCGGCCCTATTTTAGGATTGACTTCAACCTTTTGATGAGTATTGACTCAGCTGCTCTGGTCTTTGAGTTCGAAATTGATGGGACTGTATATCAGGATGTGAGGGCGAGTTATTGTTAT
>Ga0307510_10003372_pt1 | contig 18628 bp, 22 predicted proteins | sample 12_EM_MG_FD_207224 | JGI IMG/M metagenome (GOLD analysis project Ga0307510, IMG submission 207224) | Populus trichocarpa ectomycorrhiza microbial communities from riparian zone in the Pacific Northwest, United States - 12_EM | ecosystem: Host-associated > Plants > Roots > Unclassified | place...
CCCCGACGGGCCGGGGTGACATTTACGCCAACTAAGGATAGTGGGAAGAACATCCGCAGTTGAACGATGTTGGCTATCACCGAAGAAGGGTACGAACTCGTCGATATGCTAGAGACAAGTCATTGTGGTGACTATTATAATTACCAAGGTGTATAGATGGTCATGGTGGAGGATAGGGTTCTGAACGATAAGTAAGCAACTGCCCAAGCTCCCGACGGCTAGCTCTCAACCTCGCCTCTATGAGTTCCTGGGGACACGAATGGGTAAAAGTGGGGGAAGATAGAAAGTTTTTGACGAACCAAGTCCGTAATATGCTTATTCCTTTCCAATTCTGTTCTGATCCATGAGATCGTTTCTTTTCGCGTTGCAGTGTCGGTAATGACTGCGAGGGTGATAATTTCAGAAGAAAAAAAAGTGCGAAAATAAGTAAATGATGACCTCTGGAGGCACGAATGGCGGTACGATAGAAAGATAAGACACGTTGTTTGAGGATAAAGTGCCTGAGGGAGAGGGTGGCCACACACATTGGCCGTGGTGGCATCGTATTCAAGGCCCGCTGACGTTGTGTCCCCGTGGGCGCTCTGTTCTTCTTCAGTTTCAGTACCAACAGTGCACCGACTCCCACAATGTCCACTCATCTTCATCCTTCAAATTCAAATTCTCTACACATCTCCCCCGATGACATTGTGACCCAAATGCAAAATGTTGCCTTGTCTCCCTCTGCAGACCCAGACACTGCCTCCTCGGACAACTCACTTGCACCTGTTTGTCCTTTCGTCTCGTACACTCAGGTTCAGATACTCTCTCTATACAAGTCTCCGCTCGTTGCCCCGCCTCGTGGAATGCCTGCTTTAAAAGATTGGTTCGGGTATGCACCTCTATTTATACTTTTCTCTGCCTTCGGTATATCGTTCCTCAGGGACTGGAATGAACACAATGCCTCGAAAAAAGACTCCGATACCTCCGCCGCCGCCTCAGGAGCCAGGGACAAACGGTATGTTATAATTGGAGCATCGTCCGTGATTACACCATCCTCACATTTCTTAGCTTCCGACGTGATCAAGAAGATGCTGGTATATTCGTCATTCCTTCCCTATATTCCTTCATACACTCACCAATTTCTCGGCAGACCTCCCCCCACGTGCCACCTTCCGATCAACGTCATCGCAGCCCTCGCAAATGGGGAACTTTAAGCATCAATCCATTCGCTCCAGCGACCGCGAAAAAGATAAGGACGCAGACAGAGACCGTGAGCGTGACCTCCGGGATAAAGAAGGCCAGGAGCGACTTCGTAGTGTGAGCCTGTAGCCGTTGTCCTTATCTCTATCTAACCCGACTTGTAGCTCTCTGATAAATATGACCGAGACCGCCTGTCGTCCCCTGCTGGCGGCACTAGCCTCAGGACCAGAGAGCGGGATTCCGCCCCTCATTTGGCAGGGGGCGCGGGGAGGCTCTCTTCTCAGGGCAGCCTCGGTTCAGGGGCAACCCGCCGCACCGATGGAAGAGACTCTTCTAGAAGGAAAGCCGGTGAATCGAGTGAAGATTGGAGGAGAGGTAAGTAATACGCCATTTTGAAGCATGCACGTGAGCTTATGTACATGTGCAGGTCGAGAGGAACGTAAGTCCAAGTTTCATCCGACGTCAATAGAAAGAAACAACTGTTCATTATGTCCCACAGGCCCCGAAGGCTTACGCCGCGATCGTGAAGACCGCGAAAGACCACGATCACGCGTACGAGATTCGTCAAGGCAACGACGGGACCCCTCGCCTTCTCGACGGGAGCGAGAAATGGACAGAGACCGAGACGATCATCGAAAAAGAGATGGCCGCGACCGAGATATCGACCGCGAGACTAATGATGATCCTCGCCGCTGGAGAGATGACGGCAAACGGGAAGAACGCATGGCAGCCCGACGCGAACTGCGGGATAAAGAGTATCGGGAAAGGGAGCGTGACCGCGAACGCGAAAAGGAGCGCGGTTCCCGAGCTGGTGAACGAGAATCGAATTGGGATTCTGACCGACCCCGTGATCGTGATCGAGAACGCGACCGTTGGGACGAACGTGATACAAGATCCAAGCGAGCCAATGGACGTGATAGGCGTGGACATAGTCGAGACGAAGACCGAGACGAGCGCAAGGATTCGAAAATCCGAGCTGAGGAAAAGGAGCCCGCTTGGATGGATACCTATATCCCCAATGAATCCGGAGCAGGCATTCTTGGTGGTAAGGCCGAAAATGGGGAACTGGATGGCATCCAAGCATGGAAACTGGACATGAAGGAAAAGGAACGCAAAGAAAGAGAAAGAGAATCCGAGTTGTTGAGATCAAGTGGTGACGCTGAACACACTGGGATTGCAAAGGTAACCGAGGCACAAATCGTATCTCCCGCCGAGCCTCCGCTAGATGAAATCCAGCTTTTCAAGTTGATGATCAAGCGCGAGGAGGAGAAGAATAAGGCAGCGACTCTCAAGGGTTCTGTAACTGATCCCGCCATTGCGTATATTGTTTCTGGGACTGATTCTGGTGTGTCTCTTGCGCGTGTTCCTTTACTCATTCATAACCATTGTTCTGCAGCTCCATCTGTCCATCAGCATCCAACGTCCAACCCAGGGGGTCAATCGACTTCAGATTTCGCTCCGTCACCTTCGATAGAAGCTTTGGCTCCCCCCACCGCCCCATCCACAAAACCGTCTTCACCATCCGCCGAGTCTCCGAAGCCTGCTGGTTCTCGCTTCTTTCCTAACCCTTCGACGTCCGAAAGTGTGGCTCTTCAGGGTCAGCAGGAGAGACAGTCTACCTCCGCCATTAGATCTCCCATGCCGACTCAGTTCAATCCCCCTCCTGGTTCACGTTTACTTGCTTTCGGTTCGCGTACTCCTTCTGCTACAGCAACAGCGGCTACATCTCCTGACCAACCGTCCGCATTTGCAATCTCTACTTCGACTCTCGACACACCACATCTGGTACAACCAGCGAATGGTCCTCATCGACTTCCAGACGTGGACACATCAAGCCCAGATTCCACGACGCGCAGTTCGGTCGCCATTGGTCTCCCTCCACCTGGCTTCTCCAACCTCATAAATCCCCCTACTCGCCTACCAGTTTTTTCAAACGACAGCACCAATCATACACACCCCGAACTTCTTCGGCGACAATCACTTGCTTCCTTTGGTGACCGTATGGCTTATGGTGCATCCTCTGACTTAACCTCGTACTCCGAGATAGGCGCCACCAACCCACTCGGTCCTCAATCCAACATTCCAAGTAGTCAGAGCCCGTCATTTGACTCTGCTGGTCGTGAAAGGGGTCATGGAGGCTCACCCTTTCCTCAACAAAAGGGAAGTCGATTCGCAAAATTTTTCGACGGCAAATCTCGGGAGCAGCCTGCCCTGGTTTCTACAGAGGAGTTGAGCACCCTTGCCCATCCTCTACTTTCGTATCAACGACAACAGGTTATCGGTGGTGGGGACCCATACACACTCAGCACTGAAAATAGGACGATGGAGGACATCTTTGCCATGTTACAGAATTCCTCACAGGTCAGTTAATTGGTTCAGGTCTTGACAGTGCCTCACGTTTATCACCTACAGCGTCTTGCTCAAACCGTTCCTCACACCCAACCTTCTGGTTATGGCCAAACACCTTTTGTTCAACAACACGCGAATATTTCTACTGTGAGACAGGCTCAGTTAGGTCCTATGGGGCGGAATCATGACATCTTGTATGACAATCGCCTGGATGATCGTAACTTCGTCCCCGATGGAATGGTCCCTGGCTTGCGCTCGACATTCCCGTCGCGACGAGAGAGTGGGATGTTCCAAGACCCGCTTGATGAACTCAGCGCTTTCAGTGTCCAACAACGCCTTCCGTCTCAACGAGCCGTTGACCAGATGTATTCGGGACCTCTCCCTTCCATGTACCCAAATCAAACGAATGTGCCGCGAAACTCGGGTCTCCCAGTACAACAACCGTTTCGCAATGGTAACTCTCCCAACGCCACGCACCTCCATTCATCCCCACAACAACGATTGCCGCCTGGTTTGGCTAACCTCGGAGGACGCCCTCCACATGATCCATCTCAGTTCCTGGGTTCAGTAGTAGGCGTCCCATCCCCTCATTTACAAGGGAATGGTACCGGTCAACCTACTTATAACTTCTCGAGTGGTGGTATGGGCTATCCAGCTGGCCCCCAATTACGTGGCCCTCCTGGAGTGTCCCCTAACATCCAGAACAACATCGATCCCGGTCATGGGGCATCCCTTTTACATGCTGGCAAGTTGGACGTGCGCTCTGCCGCCCAAGCACAACTCCTTGGGTTAAATAATGGAGCAGGAACAGCAGCGCAGAGAGCACCTGGCGTCGGATTTGTCCAACAGAATGCGCTACCGATGCACGTCCCCCACACAACGTTGCGGCAACAACCTCACATACAACAACAACAAGCACATCCCCAAACCATTTCTCATATCCTTCCGCAACACATGCAAGCAAGTGGTTCACAACCTGCCCACGATCTCATGGCGCTTCTCATGCACGGCGTCCCTCGTGACTGATCTCCCACCCCCCCTTATATTCCGTTCTCGTCACGCCACTCTTTGAACTTTTTCCCCCCTTTACTTTTGTTGGCCGTATATTGTTGTTGGCCTCTCGCATTTTTGTTCATTCCACCCCTACCTGTTTCGCCTGCACTCCTGCGTGTTCCGCTGTAAAAACTACCATGATCATGGAATAATGCGATGACGTCATATTTCTCGAATCTGATCTGGGTCTTACCCAAAGTAGATATTTGGCCGACCTTCGAGATCCCAAATAAGGAAATTTGTTACCGGCATTAAGGAGACTTTTCACCGCGCCATCCTGTCGAGCTCATCTGAGGACCTAGGATCTTAATCACGACCTGTCGTCCAGTCTCTCGCGCTCTCCGCGGTAGCGAGCGGACGCGAGGGAGTTAAAAGTGTACACATTGTACCGTAAGCCAATAAAGCGAAGAAATCTCGCTGACAGAATGGATGTGTCGCTTTTATTGGCGTCCCGTGAAGTCAACGAAACAGCAAGTACTGCTAACTGGATATGTTCGCTTTGCGGCCGCCCGGGTCACCGGTTTGCGGGGCCGAGCTCCGCAAATCCGGAATCATGAACACCAAGGAGCCGGTGTGCCTGCATCCATTCCTTGGAGCGAGGGCGCGCGTGCGCTCATGTTCGTAACTATCGCAAGACAGAATTTGCAAACCTGTCGCCCGCGGCATTACTCCACATACAAGGAAGCCCGTCAGTTCGGGATGGCGTAGCGCCCATGGAAATGATGCCTCTTGCTTGGAACATACACGCTGCAGGTGCGCGTCAAGATAGGTATCATGGGATGGACACGCGATGGGATGGGAAGCTAGGGAGGCTGTCAAAAACAAGGTATGATGCACGTTGGACACCATAGGAGGGCAAGTCGGGCACTTCCGTGATGGGACACGCCTGATAAGAAGTTGACAGATGGAAATTGCGGTGGGAAAAAAGGGATGGAATAAAGGATGGACCGAGGGACAGCCCTTGGACGGTCCATGCCACCGTAAGCATAGCCCTCTGGAACGACCTGGCGCCGGGTTATCGATGTGTCCAGCGTTAAAGTAGGGCGCTACGTTCCTGAGCCACCAATAAGCGAGCCGCTTGTAGTTAGCGAGGGACAAATCGCGAGTCTCTTTTCGCACAGATATAATGAAAAGGCGGGCGCAGGATTTGTTAGGAGAGGGTGGTACCGTAGTTGGGAAGGGAGCGGTGGTACTAGTACACGAGATTAGAAGGTGTTGTGTTGGGTTGTGTCAAATACGCGGAGGGAATACGGAAAACAATAATAGAGTAAAGTTACATAAGTATCAAATATGGGCTTCCGCTGGGCGAATCATTGACAAGCCTGCCTGCAGGCAGCGACAACGTGGTGCGCGTTCTCACCGCAAACGGGAGTTAATTATCACCGAACGGACACAGAAAAAAACAGGCGAGGGCGTCTCGCTGATACGCACAACTCTTTCGCTTTGCAGTCCCATCCCTTCTGCAAGGCCGCATTCTCGCTATCGACCACCACCTCCTTTCCCTCATATATCCCCAAAACATACCGTCTCCTGCTCTCATACTCTGGCTTGAGGCCTGCCCTGTGAAAGCCTAGCTCAGTGCTGGGTCCCTTTTCACTGGTAGCTTCCAACCTTGCATTTGGCAGAACGCACACAGTCCTTTCCTTGATTGACCCCAGTCCACTCTTTTCTGTATCGTCCAGCTCACCCAGCACCACTCACTTTACCCCTCCCCCCCGAACCGTCTAATTCGGCGGCCAGCACATCGTCGCCAGGTCGCATATTCCCAAAATTTCCCCCGTCGGTGAAAACCTCGTTTCTTGAGCGAGATCAACGTAGGCAATTGCTTTTGTTACGTTCCGAGGTGTCAAGACTGATCAAGAACTTTTTAATTCCGCGGGGGGATTTTGATTGCAGAACAAAGCCGACAGAAGTCATCAACACCCTCGGTGAGCATCGATGATGACGACATGATAACGGTCTGACTGACTGACCCGAATTGTAGTGACAAGCAGGAGCGGAGGCGACTTGACATAAGCAGGTAAGCCAGATCGGACGGATAAAAAGTGCTCGACGTCGAAAAACGTGGGGCGTGTGACAGTTGTCGAAAATGGGGGTAATTGGAATTTAAAGAGACGCCCATGATTGCCGGGCATCAGCGAATGGTTGAACTGTCGCCCGAGGGGGAGTTCTTTTTCGTTTTGTGTGGCGGTTGGTAGATGCGATGAGGCGGTGAGGCTAGAGCCGTGTTCGGTCACAAAATTGATTCGGTCTCTCGTTACGGCTACCGTACGGGCTCAGCCTTGGCCATTGGTTGGCCCTTGCCCCATCCACACCCGATTAACCGGCTCCCTTATATTATCATTTCGCGCCCTTCCCCATCCCTCCCTTCTTGACCGCTTTCCTTTCTCCTTCACGACCAAGCAACGCTCACGATTTTTCTCTTTTCTTTTGTCATTCACAGCACTCCCTCTCATCCTCTTACCCCCCATCCTGTGTCGACTTGACCGTCGATCACACCCCCACAGTGAGTGAATTCCACCTTTTGTCTCGTATTCCCCCCCGGCCACTGCCACGATTGGCTCCTTCCTCTTTGGATGTCAATCCTTCCTTTTGTTGACGGATTCCAACATTCCCTGTTCAACTTTTCTTTTCCTTATTGCTTTCTTTTTGGACCAACCATTCGAAACTATTTGCGCAATGCGCGTAGTGTTCAACAACGCCTCTGCCACCTCTACTTCAGCGTTCCATATCAATTCGTGTGCTGACTCTACCCCAATCCTTTCCCACCGCCCACCTACTTCTAGTCCCCTTCTCATTGCACCAACCGCAACCGCCATTACCCTTTCTTCTCTCAACATGAAAGATACCTCTGTTTCCTCCAGACACTCCCGTAACAACCCGCTCTACCCAAAGAAGCGCCCATCACCCAATGGCATCACCAAGTCTCGAAAATATCAATCTCAATCCCCTCTCACGCTTTCTGTGGTTGCCGCCGCTGCCGCTGCCGCTTCTCGCCGATCCCCGCGAGCCGCCAAGGTGGAATCTGTGCTTCAACGGCGGCGTGAGTTACAGTTAGCAGCTCTGCGCAGGGAAGGAATCCTCTTGGAAGACGAGTACCGCGAGGAGATCCGTTATTACATGTACGAGATGGAGGTGCGCAAGCTTTCGAACCTTTTTTGATGTATCTTATCAGTCGTTCATCTTTTCAGAGATACACGATGGGGACTACTTCATCCATGGACCAGCAACCAGAAATCAAATGGAACATGCGCCCCTGCCTCGTCGAGTTTCTCGTAGAGCTCCACTTCACGTTCCGCTTGCGCCCCGAGACACTCTATCTCACCTTGAACATTGTCGACCGTTATGTCTCGCGCCGGATTGTATACATCAAGCACTACCAACTTGTCGGATGCGCCGCTTTGTGGATAGCTGCCAAATTCGAAGATGCCAAGGAACGGGTTCCAACTGTCCAAGAACTCGTCCACTACTGTCGTGAGACTTACGACGAGTCGGCCTTCATTCAGATGGAAGGGCATGTCCTTGCGACCATTCAATGGACCCTTGGTCATCCAACAGCAGAAGCGTGGCTCCGGTTGTTGTGCTGTGTTCCGTCCGTTGAGGACCCAAAAGTGCAACACGTCGCAAGGTTCCTAATGGAGATCACCCTTTTCTATCGCGAATTTGTCAAGTTTCCATCATCGGCTATTGCTCTCGGCTCTCTGACACTTGCGAGATTCCTCTGCGGGAAAGGGCGCAGAATGTTTGAAGAGACGGAGGAGTGTTTACAGATCGTCGAACATCTCGACAACCGGTTGGCCAAGCATGTCAACGATCTGTCCGAGACGCTCATCAAGAAGTACTCGTATGCGTTCTATTCCAAAGCGGCAACATTCGTGGTCCAATATTATCTCCAAGGCGGTCGCTTTGTCCGACACGTTGCTCTCCCTCTGCCCATGACACCGGTACGACCCTCCAACTCGGTCGTGGGTACCCCGATGAGCGCGACAACGACCGCTTCTGATCTTTCTGATGATATGCCGATCACCCCTACGAGTCCTTACTTCTCTAGCGATCCTTTCTCCAGCTCTGCCATGTCTGACGATGACAAGGAAAACTTCTCGTCCCCAAAGTTCGAACCTGCGACAAATAAGCAGCATGGTGAGAATCCTCCAGAACAGTTCCTTCCCCACGACTTCGTCCAGTTTGGTCGACAAGCACTTCACAATCTCAACGTGTCGTCACCCCGGGCGATGGTCCCATAGATCTCGAAGAGTTGCAACCCCCCATTCATTTCAACACCTCCATCAACCACCTAGCGCTTGGTCTTAGTACCCTTCTATTCTCTCATCCGCATTCCTCACCTCAATAAAATGTATCACCATTCCACACACGTCGTCGACAACATCAACCCGTGCAATTCTGTCTCCGCAAGCTTCATCATCCCATGCATTCTCTCGTCGCACTGCCTCGTACTTTTCATCTGTCATCACTACAACGCATCGAAAGCGCAGAGCCTGTCCCCGCGTGAGAAGATGTTGGCTTCGCAAACACTCTCCGGTATATATTGACTATTTCTGTCTATATTGTATACTTAGCGGATTGCCAGCCGGACACATCATGTCTCTCATTGGTGTAGGTTTTGTCGTTCTATTTGCGCACACCCTTCCCATCGTTAAACCTTTTTTCCTGTGTTTCCTCCTATGCAAACCCTCATTCTCATTGCGCATAGTACTCCCTCCCTTTCTAGTCCCCCACGCGATGAGGCCAACAGTCTACACTCTTTCCTTAGTGTCTCATTCCCTTTATCTTATTCCTTCACTTTAACCCTCCTTCTATTTTCTCGGCCGTCGACTATTCCTGCATCGCATGGCGGCTTTATTCCCACACCAAATTCTTTTTTTTTCTCGTCCCCGATCTTACAGTCACGCGAACAATCCTCGGTCATTTCCATCCTTCCCGCTTGTGCACTAATATCGCCCTGTCATCCCTTTGCACTTAGGGTTATTCACTCTCGTAGTGGCCTGAAGGGCCTCATCATCTCGTGCAATGTCTGTTACAATAACAAGGGTTCTTGAATGGTGTTTGTGGAGCGTGCATGCGCGATAAGATCCGATGTCATGGGCTACGCGTACTCCGGCGGCCGAGGATACCACGTTACGGATGTGAGATTCTTTGGAAGTTGGTTGACAACTGTCAAAAAGTGTTCTGGCTCAGAGGCGCCCGGCACTAACAGGTTTGCGGTCCCCACTCGGCAGGTAGAATGGTCTTATGAGAAGCGATGACCCTGACAGCCGCATATTTGTGCGGAGTTTGCCTCTCGAACGTGCTCTGAACCCGGAAAGTAGTCGGGCATCAATCAAACTCACGGAAAAGAAAAGAAGAAAATGATATTTCCGGATACGACCCATTTCAATATAGACTCCATTCATCCCAAACACGGCAGTACAGTGCGGGAGGAGCGGGCAATAAAAAGGACAAAATTAGGACACCCGATGGTCTTTCCTGATCGACAGATCCGCGATACATTTTACCACTAATGCAAGACCCACTTTCCGTCGACGTTGGCGATGCCCACAGGTCTCTTCTCGTCCAAGCTGATACGCCCGGCGTTGAGTATCGCGGTGGTCAAGACCGTGTTGGTGATGGTAGGCAAGCCCTGTGCATCAAATTCGCTCGGCTGGGCGGTCCCCGCGTTTACGCTGCGGGCGGCGTCAACGAATTTCTCAATGGAAATGTATCCGTATCCCCGCTGGCCATCAAAATGGCCGGTTTCGGATGGCGAGTATTTCATGCTGAAGAAAAAGGTGCCACAGTAAGCGAACGAGCACATGCAAAAGAAAATTACGCCCGTCGTGAGCCCATGCTGTTTCGAGGGCAAGATGGGATCGACAGGGGGAAAGTTCACGTACTAGAACGGGTTGTACCAGGTCTTGCCGGTGTCGTCAACGGTCACGTCGTACCCCCGGTGTGCCTGGTCGATGTTAATGTCGCCCTACGTATACAAACCATTATTGTTCGTTTAGTAGAAAATACGGTGAAACAAGGGAGCGACCCGGCTGACCTTTTCACCCATATAATACCAGTGCTGGGCGGAGTGGACACCGGATCTTAGAGGCGCTGTCCATGATGCCGTATAGACAGCCGTACCCTTGTGCTTTGGGCTCATGACAGACTGCCAGTCGACTAGAAGCGTGATTGTGTCTTCGGTTTCCGGGACACAGTTGTACGGCTCGCTTGTGGCTATCCCAGTAGCGGCGCTAGCCACCACGCGAGTAGGAACGGCCTTGTCTTGCAGAATCCAACAACAGATATCGATGTGGTGGGACGATAAATAATAACTGCCATTTTGGTGATGAAGGTATGCCTCGTGGCCGCAATGGCCGCAACTCCACTCTCACCTGATATCAGAATCCTTGCCCGCCCAGGCCCGGAAAGTCTCCAACTGACTCTTTGGCTGGCTCATCCAGGCGTTGAAGAAATTGAACTCGCCAAGCGCCATCGCACGGACTCGCGCGTCGCTGTAGACAGGGTCATATCTAAGAAATACAAAGTCGGGCATGGGCGTAAGGTAGAGCGGAAGAACTAGGGCCAACCGCTTGTGATGTTCCACAAAGCAGACGACATTGTGTTTTCTTGACAACTCAATCAACTCTAGGTGGTGCGATAGCAGTTGCGTGGCTGGCTTCGTAACCAGGACATGCAGACCACGTTCGATCGCATAACGAGCAATGGCGTAGTGCGTATCTTTCAAAAAAAAAAGGAAAAACAATGCTCCACAAACTGCCAATTTCTGGGCATGCGCAGGACACTTACTATCTGGAGTAAATATCACAACGGCGTCTCCAGGGTTGAACTTGTCAATGGCAACTTTGTCTATGGAAAGATAAGAATGATTAAGGGGCCCCACGAGGCAACCTTGGCGTACAGGCTCCCGGGTCCTTCTCGTTGTCTCCCGGGAAGCTATCGAAACTGAAAGAAAGGTTCTAACAACCGTCGTACCTCCAGTCGCGCGGGGACATACAAGATATCAAGGTCTTTATATACTTGTGCGATATTTTGCTCGAGATGAGCACGTATTGCAGGGAATTTACTCCCGTTGACGCCGACCATGCCAAGTTTATCGACCTGAGAACATTAATAGGTCAGAGGAGTGCGCATCCTATGGATTTACCTTTCCCAGCCTTCGAAGGTCAAACAAGGTCAGTGCTACCACCTTGGATGACAGGTGATGAGATGATATATGATCATGATTGGGAGCCAGACATACACCGATCTAAATAGATGCAACGGTTGGTAGTCTCGAAGACGTGAAAGACTCAGTACGGACCTTCTTGTCTGATTTAGAGGCACCAGATCCGGTCCACCCGGTGGTGTACTCGCCCTACAGGATGGAAAATGATTATCAGAAGTGAGAATGAGTATAAGCAAAGCTTGCTCACGGTGCCACCTATGATGAGATATGACAATCAATTGTTACGAGGGGAATACTCTTGCACTTACACATCAACAAGTTCAGTTTCTTATCCATGATGGATGATGGTTGGGGCAAGAGGGATGAGAAGCAGCATCAGAAGGGGTAAACGGCCCGAGCGACTCGAAGTTGGGGTAGCGAGGCCCAGCACCGCGCCCGCCATGAGGCCCCAGAGGGGGCGTACAACCAATAATCATGTCTCGTTGATGGTAACGACAAACTGCCACTTACAGCCTGTAACGCATCAACGTATCGTATCAGCGTTATGATCAACCTTCAATTTCAAGATTGCAGCCTAATAATTGACGCCGGACCGTCACGGGCCGGGCGCGACTTTGGAGCTGTTGCTGACGAAATCGAAATCCAATCAAAGAGAGAGATGAAATCAAAACGTGTCCGTGACGCAATGCGATAAAGGTCAGGCGGCGGGAGGCAGTGCAGCCTGCACGATTCTACGCATCAAACGCGCAGCTCGGTACGTGGTATTGGCGTGGCAGGGTACGAGGTTCCCAGTCGTCTTACTTGCTCACCCTGACGGCGCGGCAAGGGGTCCCTGCTCATTCTTCGTCATGGCTCCCATCTCCCCTGCTGATACCAACCTCGTCCCAAGACGCGAATTCATCCGTGATCAACGCCCTGCTTCATCTTTCTCCATCCTCGCTCTATCAGGCGCGGCTCTACTCAGACTATACAGCTTTCCAACCGACGCCGTCTCAGAATTACGCAAACATCTTGACACTGTACATCTTATCCTCAACACTCGAGAACTCATCCAGGACAACTTTTACGAGCTCGCTTTGGAAGGAAAGCCATGGTCAAATCCAAAGTCAATGCGCACAGAAAGGCTCCTCATCGAAATCATCGATGTACTCCACCGCACCGGCCATAATTTCCTCTCTACCTTGGACTATGGTCGTGAGCAGGATGACCGTATCGTCATGGCGTTTTCCCGCCCACCACCACCACCCCATCCGCAGTCACCACCTCTCCCCGGTGCTGCCTTCCCCCATACCTTCCAAAGTATGAGTAACGATTCCTTGGGCGTTGTCTCACATCCTATCAAACTTCTCTTCGCCATCTCTTTCCTTAGCCAGAATCATCTCCGTGTCATCGCCCCTCCATTACATTTAACACCAGCCATTCTCCAAACAGTCCGGGGTTCATGGCCCCGTGGAGTAGTCTCGGAGAAGAAGGTGGCTGAGAATGTTTACGAGTTCAAGCTCAAAGGCTATCGATGTAACGTCATCCACCACCTCGACTTGCCCACCTCACTGACAGGTTGTTCCCCCACGTGTAGGGTTCCAAGAGGATACCTTTGCCACCGATTCCCTGCGTCACATCCTCTCGATGCTTGGTACATTGGATAGCTTCGGTTTCACACTCTTAACATCACTCTCGCTCAACAATCGATCACGCTCCAAGGACTTATGGATCTTCGCGGGCCCTTCACAAACTCCTCCACTTGAATCACAATCTAGCACTCCTCTAGGGTCGCGTACGGAGCTTCAAGCAGCCCCCACCGACAACGCTCGTGAGCGTAGGCGCAGCTATCAAACGCCGGCCCACTCGCCCACATCTGCCAACCGGCCATCACATACTCGAGCGGCAACGGTGAGCTCAGTGACCGCATTATCGCACAAACCCTCTACACCAAGCCCCATCTCGTCCAAGTCGGGTATCGTGCGAAAACCCGCTCCACGAGCCCAACTCCCTGTCTCCGTAGCTCACTCCACCGGCTCAAACTATAACGTCAACGGCGAAGAGATACCATCTACCCATTCTGCCCGTTCTGAGGAGCTCAGAATGGAGCTACAAAGCGACGTCGGAAGCGCGGTCGACATGACTGGCGTAGGCACGCAGAAGTACGGGCGCGAACCTGACACGAGTGTATACCAGCAGGCACCATCCAAGTTTTACAGCGTATCTCCAGGTTTCGCCCACCAATATCCGAGCATGTCAGCCTCTATCATGAAGGGATCGCAACCCAGCGAGTCGCTTCACGGTGACCAAACATCATCAGGGCGAACGGAGATACCCTCTCCCACACGAGAAGCGGCCGCTTCCTCCATTCCTTTACGATCGCGCCGTCCACATGTGAAGGCAACCCCTCAGCCCGTGACACCCCTCCTCAGCCCAGGAGCCTTCCGTGACTCTGCTTTAAGCTCCAACACAGGCCAAGCCGGGGATATGCCATCTACTTGGCCTGGCTCAGGGAGCAGGCTCACTCGCGCCGGCCGCCGTTCCCGTAACCGTGATCCAGAGGAGGATGTCTTACCGGGCGCATGGATACCCTCATCGACTGAAACAAAGGGATTCAAGGCACCAGGCGATTCTCCTGACGACTTGAACGCGCACGGCCTTATGTTAGGACCTCCGACACACTACAGACCGGAGGAGCAGGAAGTGAAGGTTAGCGTCCCAGAGGTAGTGCATCCTAGGCACCGACTACCCCGGAGCGGTGAGGCGACTTATGTCGGAGAACCTCCTCGTGCGGACACCCACAGAACAAGAGGTGCGGATCAGCTCCTTCCACGCATGAAGCCGACACTGGACAACAGAGATGACGAATCACCCAAGACACCTGCTGAGGGTTGGGTCCTTGTGAACTATGGCCAACCGAACATGAACGGCTCATCGCAAAGCTCCACGCCGACCTCACGACCTAGCCTTCGAAGAAAGCAGTCATTTCCTCCTACGAAATTGCAGAAACCACCCCTTGATCGGAGTCCGTATTCAACTGGCACTCGGGGAGCACAAACAAGTTCTCCTGTTGGCAATGGCCACAAGAAGACCCCATCGAACGCCAACCCCTCGTCCATGTCCGCTGCGGCTAAAGCGATTGTCATCATCGATGCGATGCAGGCGAAGCGCAAGGGCGCGTCGGGTGACCCACCCCAATCAGGCTTTCGCAAATTCTTCTCTCTATCCCGTCCGGACTCTCCTAAGTCCCCGGATAAGGAAAACAAAGTAGCTTTGTCCAGTGGTAGGGGCAAGGGCAAGATGGTGGCATCGGAAGATAACGCAAAGAAACGCGAGGAGACACGGGAACGTTGGCACGTGAGACGGATGTCCAAGAGCGACCGGCGCATGTCAGTGGACTAGTTTCCCCCCTCCAGACCTAACCAGATTACGCACGTTTCAGCACACGACTCATTTCATGATATGGCATACTAATACGAGAATCATGATCTTCCTCATTTCCCACTCTATATATTTTACCACTACTATATCTTCGATTTCGAGTGGCGTCTGCTGCATGTATAAGGAAATGTTCTGTATACCCGATCACGACTATACTACTCTTGGCTTAAAATCCACATGGCAAAGTGACCGCCTCAACCCCTCCGCTTCTTTGTCCTGTTCTTCACCGCATTGTTGGGACTGCCGTGCGGTGGCGATGTAGCCGTGGTAACTGCGGACCGCCCCTCACCAGTTCCGGCGAGAGCCGGCAGGCTAGGCGTGGTTGCGCAGACTGTCAGGGAATCATATACGGTACAGCCCGGCGTGAGACGCACCCGGACTTTGTGTCACCGCTCTGAAGGGCACCCCTCAAGCGTGCCTGGTTCTGCTGCGCTTCCTGCAATAGTTCCGGGTCCACGTTTTTCTATCGTGAAGAATCATAGGCAGCGTAAGCTCTCCGAAACGAAGGGAATAAAAAGAGATATGTGACCCACCATGACATAGGGCATTGCGAGCATCATTATGCCACCGAAAACCATGATGAGCATCATGGGATTCTGGAACATCTGCAAGACGTTGAATGACTGATGCGGAATGAAGTAGCTCTTCCTGTGTCGTGGGACGAGTTTGATGGGGTATGGGAGCTTTACGGGCGAAGGCGGGTTAAACGGGGTTCCGACTGTGTACGGGCGTACATCTGGAGGGGATTCTGGCTCTGGAGGGACATCGACGCGGAGCTGCGGGCACAGGGCGTTTTAACATGGTGTGTGAGCATGGTGGGGGAAACCTGGAGGTCCTGGCGGTAGCTGACCGACCTTGTCAAAAACATGATCACGGGATATCACAGAGACGATGTACGTCCCAGCTGCGACGTCTGGGCTGCCAGTGGGGGTGGGGCAAGTCAGCGAAACCGCATATTAATCATGGTGTATGCAAAAGCCCACATGACGAATCGCCCGTCCTTGGTGATACTGCCCGAGGCTATGGAGTTGTCGAGGACCACTTTTGCGTGTCCTAGTTGGAGGGTATCTGGCGTGGCGGGGACGAAGGAGTCAGCCTACGGTGCAAGGTGGGCGCAAACTGTACATGTGACGAAATGGTTACCTGCACAATGCTCGTTCCACTGCACAAAGCCGGATAGATCGGCAGACAGCGCGGCGGTGCACGCACTCCTGCATAACTACTATGAATAAAAGGCCCTTGGGAGAGGACGAGTTGTAGAAACACGTACGCGACGAGCAGACCGAAGGTGACGAGGCGGGTGATGGGGGTCATGTCCTAATCGGGACATGACAGACTGACAGTCGACTCGGGTCGTTCTTGCTTCTCAGCACCACCATCAAACGTTCGAACAGAAAACATGCGTCAAAGTCGCACAAAAGCTTATCGTAAACTAATGGCCATGTATTCGACCTCATTCGGCTTCAGGGAGCCGTACCAGGTTCTCGGTGCGTGCCTCAACCATCAGCCAATTCTTGGCAAAACTTTACGCTCCATTACATTTCCTTACACGTTTCACCGTTTAGTGGACTCTGAGATGTGCGAGACGGCAGTATCCCAAAAAATCGACTTCATTACGCGAATGGAGTCCGTACTAGTCGGGTCAGTAAAACTGAGTGAGTAGAGCCAACGTTTGGCCACCTTCGGGGACGATGATCTCGTCTCACCAATCTCTACCTGCCCAAGCGGCTTGTCAGTGATCACCCAATGCTGCATCCACGAGCTCTATCTCAAAGGCAAGTCGCACCAGCCTGCAACGGACCTCGCCAAGTCGTTCGAGAGACGGAAATGCAACCACAAAGACGCAATACCGGGAAACGATTGCATCCTCGCCGTCATTGGTGCGTTTCTCCTCCCCATACCCCCGTCGCGGATATTGTTTCCTTATCGCCATGTCTGCTGACTGGAGAACTTACATTGTGGACACTATCTATCAGGTGAGACCAACAAGCATCGATACGTGATCGCGACACAGTCGCACCCTCTCCGCGTCAACCTCCGCGCCATACCTGGAGTGCCCATTGTGCACGTAAATCGCTCTGTCATGGTCCTGGAACCGGCCAGCGACTCTACACTTCAGTCCAAGCAGCGTGTACGTTGCGCGATCGGTTGTCTGGCAACGCTATCCTTACTCATATACATTATACATTGGAATCCCCGCAGGCCGAGCAAAATGCGCTGGGGCCGTCCATATCAGAAAAGGCCATGCTGAATGCAGTCGCACCTCGGGCAGAACCTAGCATCAAGAGAAAGAAGAAAGGTCCAAAGGGTCCAAATCCTCTCAGCGTGAAAAAGAAGGCACCCAAGCACACAATTCATGAGGTAAAAAAGACGACCGTTGCAGCTACTGCTCAAGTTAAGAGGGTTGAGACCGAAAATAAGAGGAGGCGACAGGAGACAGACGCTGGTGATTTATCAACGGAAACAGAACCCAGGCCGAAGCGTAGGCGAAGACACAAGTCTGGTGCTGGTCCGGTGGAGGTCTAGCTAGTACTTTGGTCCTCCTCCTCGTTAACCTTACTGTCACTCGTCCGAATAAGGCTCATGCCGCAGATGAAAATGATATGAATTCGAGGTAACTACATGGCGGAACGGCAGAGTATTACATGGGCATCAACAATGCAGAAAGATTACAAGCCACCACGCAGACGCAGCACTGCAGTCAGAGTCAGAAACGATAGCGAGTAACAAGAAGTGAACCGAGACTAACCTAGATGAAGCGTGCTCTCCTTTTGAATATTGTAATCGGAGAGGGTACGTCCATCCTCGAGCTGCTTGCCAGCGAAAATGAGGCGCTGTTGGTCAGGCGGGATGCCTTCTTTGTCCTGAATTTTGGCTTTGACGTTGTCGATGGTGTCCGAGGACTCCACCTCCAACGTGATGGTCTTGCCGGTCAACGTCTTCACAAATATTTGCATGCCACCGCGCAGACGAAGGACGAGATGTAGGGTCGACTCCTTCTGAATGTTGTAATCTGAGAGGGTGCGGCCATCCTCCAACTGCTTGCCCGCGAAGATAAGGCGCTGCTGATCCGGGGGAATTCCTTCTTTATCTTGTATCTTCGCCTTCACATTGTCGATCGTGTCCGATGACTCAACCTCCAACGTGATGGTTTTTCCCGTGAGCGTCTTCACAAATATCTGCATGCCGCCGCGTAGACGAAGAACGAGGTGGAGCGTCGACTCCTTCTGGATATTGTAGTCGGACAAAGTGCGGCCGTCTTCCAGTTGCTTCCCAGCAAAGATGAGGCGTTGTTGATCCGGAGGGATACCCTCCTTGTCCTGAATTTTCGCCTTAACGTTGTCAATCGTATCCGAAGACTCCACCTCGAGGGTGATAGTCTTTCCAGTCAACGTCTTGACAAAAATTTGCATGCCTCCACGAAGGCGGAGAACTGGATGGGTCGTAAAGATA
>Ga0307510_10003373_pt1 | contig 18626 bp, 20 predicted proteins | sample 12_EM_MG_FD_207224 | JGI IMG/M metagenome (GOLD analysis project Ga0307510, IMG submission 207224) | Populus trichocarpa ectomycorrhiza microbial communities from riparian zone in the Pacific Northwest, United States - 12_EM | ecosystem: Host-associated > Plants > Roots > Unclassified | place...
AGCACCGTTGCCGCGGGAGGCTGACATTGTTGTGATCGGCGCGGGCGCGGCCGGCATTGCTGCGGCGCGGCGGATCATGGCGGCGAACCGCAAGGTGATCGTGGTGGAGGCGGCAAGCCAGATCGGCGGCCGCTGCCAGACCGACGCTTCTACCTTCGACGTGCCGTTCGACCGCGGCGCGCGCTGGATGCACAATCCCGAGACCAATCCGATGATCAAGCTGGCGCGCGCCGCGGGCCTTGAGATCACGACGGCGCCGTCGGGCCAGAAGATTCGCATCGGCCGCCGCAACGCCCGCGCCGGCGAGACCGAGGAATTTCTCGCCGCACTCGTGCGGGCCAACCGCGCCATCGACGACGCCGCGCGCCGCTTCGATGTCTCCTGTGCATCGGTGCTGCCAAAGGATCTCGGTGTTTGGGCGGACACGTCGGAGTTTGTGCTCGGCGGCAGTTTCTCAGGCAAGGATCTGAAAGACGTCTCCGTCGGCGACAAGTCCCGCGCCCAGGATCGCAACACCGCGATCGGCTGCCGTCAGGGATTGGGCACGCTGATCGCAAAGCTCGGCGAGCCGGTGCCGCTGTCGCTGTCGACGCCGGCCAACCGCATTGTCTGGAGCAACCGCGACGTCAGCGTGGAAACGCCGGCAGGCCGGATCGCCGCGCGTGCCGCCGTGATCACCGTGTCGAGCAACGTGCTGGCCGCCGGCAACATCAAGTTCGCGCCTGACATCCCGAAGCGCGCGCTCGACGCCGCCTCAAAACTCAGCCTCGGCAGCTATGACCGGATCGCGCTGCAGATGCCGGGCAATCCGCTCGGGCTGGCGCGCGACGACGTCGTCATCGAGCAGAGCAATTCGACCAAGACGGCGATGATGTCAGCCAATATGGGCGGCTCGTCGCTCTGCACGATCGACGTTGGCGGCTCGTTCGGCCGCGAGCTTTCCGCGCAGGGCGAGAAGGCCATGGTGGCGTTCGCGGTGGAATGGCTGGCGAAGCTGTATGGCAGCGAGGCGGCAGCCGCGGTGAAGAAATCGAGCGCGACGCGCTGGAACGCCGCGCCGTTCGCGCTGGGTGCGATGTCGGCGGCCGGTCCCGGCGCGCAATCCTCGCGAAAGGTTTTGACCGAGCCGTTCGGCTGCATCTATCTCGCCGGCGAGGCGACCCATGAAACGCTGTGGGGAACGATCGACGGCGCCTGGGAAAGCGGCGAGCGCGCTGCGGAAGCGGCGTTGCGGCGGATCGGTGCGCTGAAGGATCCGGAGCCGGAGGCGCGGCCGGCGAAACAACGGCGGCGCGGATAACCGATCAACTGATGGCACCCACGAGCGCGTCTAACGCGACGGTTATGCGTCTTGCGATCTGGTGATAGAAAACCCATCCTACGCACCACCCGCTAGCGCAGCACGCCATCCAGCGCCGGCAGGCCGAAGATCACTGCCGCTGCGATCAGCGCGTAACAGATCGAACGGAATACGGCTTCGCTGGCTTTGCCGAACAGCGAGGCGCCGAACCAGACGCCGATGCCGTAGACCGGGCCGACCACCACCGCGAACTTGATCGCATCCATCGTGATCAATCCGGCCGTGGCGTAGCTGACGCCGGAAAAGAAATCCGACGCGCCGAAGAACAACACGATATTGGCGCGCGCGATCACGGACGGCAGCGGGCGGCCGAGCCAGTAGCCGACGATCGGCGGGCCGCCGGTCTGGGCGAGCCCGCTGCAAAAGCCCGATAGCCCGCCGATGCCGACCGAGACCGCCGCGTGGTCCTTGCCGCGGTAGCGCCAGCCCGAGAGCAGCAGCAACAGCAGTGCGAAGACGAAGACGGAGATGATCCAGCGCGTCGTCACCGGTTCGAGCCGGCTTAGGAAATAGGTTCCGATGGGGACGCCGATCAACGCGCCGAACACCATGATCGATGTCGCCTTGCGATCGGCCTTTTGCCACGCGCCCGGCAGCAGCGGCGCGGCGGCGATGAAATCGATGATCAGGAGCAGTGCTGCGACCAGCCGCGGGTCGGCGATCGAGCTGGCGAGCGGCATGAAGATCAGCGCCGAGCCGAAGCCAGAAAAGCCCCGCGCCGTGCCCGAGACGAAGGCGACCGCGCAGATGGCGATCGCCGCATGGAGGCTGATTTCGGAAGGGATGAGTCCGAGCAGGCTCATCCGCGCAGAACGCCGCCGGTCTTCTTCGTCACCTCGGCCACGATCTTCGCCGCCACCGCGTCGATCTCCTGGTCGGTCAGTGTCTTCTCGCGGGGCTGGATCGTCACGGCGATCGCGACTGACTTCCTGTCGGGATCGATGCCCTTGCCTTCGTAGACGTCGAAGACGGTCACGTCCGTAATCAGCTTCTTGTCGACGCCTTGCGCTGATCGCACGATGTCGCCGGCCTTCACGCCGCGATCGACGATGAAGGCGAAGTCGCGCGACACCGGCTGGAACGCAGAGAGGTCGAGCAGCGGCTTGGCCCGGGTCGGCTTTTTCTTGGCGTCGGGGATACGGTCGAGGATGACTTCGAACGCCATCGAGGGGCCGTCGGCGCCGAGCGCTTCCAGCGTGCGCGGATGCAATTCACCGAAATAGCCGAGCACGTTCTGCGGCCCGATCTGGATGGTGCCGGAGCGTCCGGGATGCAGCCAGCTGGCGCCGCCCGGCACGATCTGCAGCGCCTGCATCGGCGCGCCGGCTGCCGCGAGCACCGCGAACGCGTCGGCCTTGGCGTCGAGCGCATCGGTCATGGCAGAGCCCGACCAGTGCCGGCTCATGCCTTTTGAGGACGCAAAGCCGTGACGCACGCCGGAGGCCGCGACGAATTGGTTCTCGGGTTTATCGCCCTTGAAGATCTGCCCGACCTCGAACAGCGCGACGTCCTGATAACCGCGATTGGCGTTGGCCTGCGCCGCCGCGACGAGGCCCGGCAGCAGGCTCGGGCGCATGTCCGAGAGATCGGAGGCGATCGGATTGGCGAGTGCGAGTTCGGCCTGTCCGCCGCCGAACAATTCGGCGTGCGGCTTGGAAATGAACGACCAGGTCACGGCCTCCACCATGCCGCGCGCCGCCAGCGCGCGCTTGGCGCGGCGGGTGCGGAGCTGGATCGTGGTCAGCACCGGCTTGCGGGCGTCGTCGCCGCGCTCGAACGGCGTCATCGGCACCTTGTCGACGCCGACGATGCGTACGACTTCCTCGACGATGTCGGCCTTGCCGTGCACATCGGTGCGCCACGAGGGCACGGCGACCTTCACCACCGGGCCGCTGCCGGCGATCATGAAGCCGAGATGGCTGAGGATGCGTCGCATTTCGGCCAGCGGCACTTCGATACCCGCCAGACGCTTAACCTCGCTCAACGGGAAGTCGATGATGCGGTCCTCGCCGAAGGCGTTGCCAACGACGATGTTCTCCGACGGCGTGCCGCCGCAGAACTCCATCACGAGCTTGGTCGCGAGTTCGAGCCCCGGCACCATGAAGGCCGGATCGACGCCGCGCTCGAACCGGTAACGGGCATCCGAATTGATGCCGAGCTTGCGGCCGGTCTGCGCGATATTGATCTCGTTCCACAGCGCCGATTCGATCAGCACGTCCGTGGTGTTTTCGTCGCAGCCCGAGGTCTCGCCGCCCATGATGCCGGCCAGCGATTCGACGCCGTGCTCGTCCGAGATCACGCAGATCGAGGGATCGAGCGTGTAGGTGCGGCCGTCGAGTGCCAGCAGGCTCTCGCCGTCCTTGGCGCGGCGCACGGTGAGATTGCCGTTCACCTTCTTGGCGTCGAACACGTGGAGCGGCCGGGCGCGGTCGTAGGTCATGAAATTGGTGATGTCGACCAGCGCATTGATCGGCCGCAGCCCGATCGACGTCAGCCGCTTCTGCAGCCATTCCGGGGACGGGCCGTTCTTGACGCCGCGCACCAGCCGCAGCGCGAAGCCCAGGCACAAAGTGGCGTCTTCCACCGTCACCTTCACCGGGCAGGGGAATTCGCCCTTGATCGGCTTGATGGCGGGGTCTTTGAACTTGCCCATGTCGGCGGCGGAGAGGTCGCGCGCGATGCCGTGCACGCCGGTGCAGTCCTGGCGGTTCGGCGTCAGGTTGATTTCGAGCATGGGATCGCCGAGGCCTGCCCATTCGGCATAGCCCTTGCCAATGGGCGCATCGGCCGGCAGCTCCATGATGCCGTCATGGTCCTCAGAGATCTCAAGCTCGGCTGCCGAGCACAGCATGCCGCGGCTCTCGACGCCCCTGATCGTGCCGATGCCGAGCGTGATGTTCTTGCCGGGGATGAAGGTGCCGGGCGGTGAGAACACGCTGACGAGGCCAGCGCGCGCATTCGGCGCGCCGCAGACCACCTGCACCGGTGCGCCGCCGTCGCCGGTATCGACCATGCACACCCGCAAGCGGTCCGCATTCGGATGCTGCTCGGCCGAAATCACCCGCGCGATCGAGAACGGCGAAAGCGCCTTCGCCTTGTCCTCGATATTCTCGACCTCAAGCCCGATCATGGTGAGCTTGTCGGCAAGCTTTTCCAGCGGCTCGTCGGTCTCGAGATGTTCCTTCAGCCAGGAGAGCGTGAATTTCATGACGATGGCTTCTGTTGTCCCCTCTCCCGCTTGCGGGGGAGGGTCAGGGTGGGGGCTCTCTCCGCGATGGCAGCGGCAATTGTTTCGAGGACGCCTGCGCGATTTTCCATCACATCGAGATTGCTGAAACGAAGAACCTTGAAGCCTTGGGCTTCGATGATAGCGGAGCGTGATGCGTCGGCTCGTTCGGCATCATCGGAGAAATGCTGTCCGCCATCGAGTTCGATCACGAGTTTCGCCGCGTGACATACGAAATCGGCGATGAAGTCCTTGATGGGGACCTGACGGCGGAAGCTGGCACCGTTCAGGCGATGGTCGCGCAATGCAGCCCACAGGAGGCGCTCTGCGTCGGTAGAGTTTTTCCGGAGTGCGCGAGCGTTGGAGCGGAGCCTGGAGGATACTTTCCAGGTTGGACTTTTTTCGTCCGACATCGAGACCTCCGATGCGGAGACACCCCCACCCCAGCCCTCCCCCGCAAGCGGGAGAGGGAGTCTGACCGATTGCTGGACTGAGGGGGTCGTATCCATTTGACAAAAGCTATTCGTCCCAAGCGAGGTCCATTCCCTCCCCCGCTTGCGGGGGAGGGTTAGGGTGGGGGCTCTCTCCGCGACTGAAGTCGTGAGGGAGGGCAAAGCGGTGCCGGATGCTGTCGCACACAATCCGCTCATGACGTCTGTTCCGCCTGAGCGAAAACTTCAACCAGGCGAAACCGTTCGCACATCAGCATCATGTCTTCGCTGAATCGGCCTAGCCGTCCGAAATAGGTCCAGTGCGCCTCGCGCCAATAAGCGAGGCTGCGGTCGCCCTCGCCTTCTTCATAGGCGAAGGCGGCGTCGATCTCATTGTAACGGCGATAGGTCACTTCGGTGGTTTCGATCACGCAAGCCGGCGTGCCATGTCCATCGAGCACGATCCAGCGTTCGCCCGGCGTCGAGGTGTTGGGCTCGTCCTCGGTTGAGCAGGTCGCGGTCTTGACGCCCTTCATCACGAGGGCGAGCAACTCGTCGGCCAACTCCGGCCCGTCGCCGAACGCGAACGAGCGCAAGCCCTGATATTTCGCAGGGACTGAAATCACGTGCTCAGTCCCCCCGCCAGCGTCGGGACGTCGAGCGGCTTGAAGCCGTAGTGATTGAGCCAGCGCACGTCGCTGTCGAACAATTGCCTGAGATCGGCGATGCCGTATTTCAGCATCGCGATGCGGTCGAGGCCCATGCCCCAGGCAAAACCCTGGTAGACGTCGGGATCGATGCCGCAGGCGCGCAGCACGTTCGGATGCACCATGCCGCAGCCGAGAATTTCGAGCCAGTCCTCGCCTTCGCCGAAGCGGATTTCGCCCTTGTCGCGGCGGCACTGGATGTCGACCTCGAGCGAAGGCTCGGTGAACGGGAAGAACGACGGGCGAAACCGCATGTTGATGTGCTCGACCTCGAAGAACGCCTTGCAGAACTCGTGCAGAATCCATTTGAGGTGGCCAAGATGCGAACCCTTGTCGATGACGAGGCCCTCGACCTGGTGGAACTGCGGCGTATGCGTCGCGTCCGAATCGATGCGATAGGTACGCCCCGGGCAGACAACGCGGATCGGCGGCTTCTGCGACAGCATCGTGCGCACCTGCACCGGTGAGGTATGCGTGCGCAACAGCATGCGCGAGCCGTCTTCCTTCGGGTTGAAGAAAAACGTGTCGTGCATTTCCCGCGCCGGATGGCCCTCGGGGAAATTCAGTTTTGTGAAATTGTAATCGTCGGTCTCGATATCCGGACCTTCGGCGATCGCAAATCCCATGTCGGCGAAGATCGTGTTGACCTCCTCGAACACCTGGCTCAGCGGATGGATGCGGCCCTGCTCCACCGCGGCTTCGCGCAGCGGCAAGGTGACGTCGATGGTCTCGGACGCGAGACGGGCATCGAGCGCGGCGGACTTCAGCACGTCACGGCGCGTGGTGAGCGCCTGCGTAACCTTGTCCTTGGCGAGATTGATCGCAGCGCCCTGGGTTTTGCGCTCGTCCGGCGACATCTTGCCGAGGGTTGCGAGCAGCGCGGAGATCGAGCCCTTCTTGCCCAGCGCTGCGACGCGCACGGCTTCAAGGGCGGCTTCGTCGCCGGCGGCGGCGACATCTGCGAGAATGGTCTGTTCGAGTGTGGCGAGGTCGGACACGGTCAAATCTCTTTCGCAAAAGGCCGCCGGTTGTCGCCGCTCCCGGGCCAAAACGTCAAGCAAAAAGCCCGTCATGGCAGGCCGGGCGATCCGGCGCGTTTGAACCCTTAATCCCGGGCGCCCTACCAAGATGTGTCAGATCAAGGAGAGCGCGATGCGTTTTGGTCCCTCGGCGGCCTTTCTGGCCGTCATTCTGTCGCTCGGCGGCGCTCCTGCGCTTGCCGCGGTCTGCCTCGAAAAGTCGATGACCCTTGATGAGATCGTCGACGTGATCAACGCCTCGCCCGGATGCGAGCGCGCAATGAAGGTGTTCAAGGACTGCGAATTCGGCACCAGCGGCGACATCCGGCTTGGCGCCGCCGTCGAAAAGAAGTGCGAGGGCGATTTCCTTGGACGCCTCAAGGTGCCGCAGAAGCAGGCCTACAAGCGCGAGATGGGCGTTTGCGATCGAAAGTACCGGAACGAATCCGGCACTATGTATCGCTCGTTCACGGCCTTTTGCCGAGCGCAGGTCGCCCAGCGCTACTCGCAACGCGCGCTGAAAGCCGCGAGCCCGTCAAAGGCCCGCTAGCGCTTCACTCAGGCCGCGAGTGCGGCCTTGGCCTTCTCGGCGATCGCCTGGAATGCCGTGGGCTCCGTGATGGCGAGATCCGACAGCACCTTGCGGTCCACCGTGATGCCCGACTTCGACAGGCCGTTGATGAAGACGCTGTAGGTCATGCCGAACGGACGAACCGCGGCATTGATGCGCTGGATCCAGAGCGCGCGGAAGGTACGCTTCTTGCGCTTGCGGTCGCGGAAGGCGTATTGGCCGGCCTTCTCGACCGCAGCCTTGGCGGCGCGGATGGTGTTCTTGCGGCGGCCGCGGAAACCCTTGGCGGCCTTGTAGACTTTCTTGTGCTTGGCGTGAGAGGTCACACCGCGTTTGACGCGAGACATGACTGCTATCCTTGAATTTTAAAATCGGTGATGGATCGCCGCGCGTGCGCGGCCGGCTAAAGCGTGATTGCGAGCGCGATCAGGCGTTCGGCAAGAAGTACTTCTTGACGTTGTCGCCGTCGGTCTTGAACAGCACGCGGGTGCCGCGGAGCTGACGAATCTGCTTCTTGGTCCGCTTGATCATGCCGTGGCGCTTGCCGCGCTGGGCGTGCATCACTTTGCCGGTGGCAGTCACCTTGAAGCGCTTTTTAGCGCCTGACTTGGTCTTCAGCTTGGGCATTTGGCTCTCCTATCGGCCACAGAAAAACGCGCCCGAGGGGCGCTTTTGCGGCTTAAAATGCTCGTTAGAGCGTTGAAAGTGCTCAGGTTTTCTCAAAACCGAGATAACCCGCACGAACACCGACACGGCAGCCCTTGATCAGCCGGGCGATGAAGGTCGGGCTTATGGCAGATGAAGCGCCGATTGGCAACGATGAACCGCGCAACCCGGAGCTGTTACCAAATCGCGGATGTCGCTAACATCAGGGCCCGGAGCGGTGAAAATGACCCAATTTCCTCGATCGATTGCCGATTTTGTCGCTCTTCCCGGTTGGCGCGCGCTGCGCTGGTTCCCGGTCCTTGCCGCGTTTGCCACGATGGCAGCGCCACCTTCCGCCGATGCTGCCACCCGGCGCAGGGCGGCAGGGGCCTATGACGGCATCTGGAACGTGGTCTTCGCGACCACGCGTGGCAACTGTAGTTCCGGCTACAGCGTTCCCTTCACCGTCACGGGCAGCCGCGTTTCATCGGCCGGCGGCGGCAGGGTCTCGGGCTCGGTCAATCGCGCCGGGGCGGTTGCGGTCAGAGTTTCGGTTGGGGCTTCCAAGGCGAACGGTGGTGGCCGTCTCGCCGGCAGGAGCGGCGCGGGCTCCTGGCGCGGCATCATCTCCGGCGACCGTTGCAGCGGCACCTGGCAGGCGACGCGAAGCTGATCGTGGATGCCGTAGCCTGCAGCCCGGATGGAGCGAAGCGCAATCCGGGGCCACCGCATCAGCGGATCGACCGTTCCCGGATTGCGCCGCGCTCCATCCGGGCTACGGAAACGAAAACGGCCCGCCGGATCGGATCTGACGGGCCGCTTGATAGCAAGTGAATTCAAATCAGCGCGGCGCCAGTACCATCACGACCTGGCGGCCTTCGAAACGTGCGTCCTGCTCGACCTTGGCGAACTCGGCGACGTCGGCCTTGACCTTGTCCAGCAGCTTGGTGCCGATTTCCTGATGCGCCATTTCGCGGCCACGGTAGCGCAAGGTGATCTTGACCTTGTCGCCTTCCTCGAAGAACCGCTGCATCGCGCGCATCTTCACGTCGTAATCGTGATCGTCGATCATCGGCCGCAGCTTGATCTCCTTGATCTCGACGACCTTCTGTTTCTTGCGGGCCTCGGCGGCTTTCTTCTGTGCCGAATACTTGAACTTCCCGTAGTCCATGATCTTGCAAACGGGAGGATTGTTGTTCGGCGAAATCTCGACGAGATCCATGCCGGCCTCGAGGGCCATCTTGATGGCAACCACGGTCTCGACCGTTCCATGGTTGAGGCCGGTCTGATCGATCAGCTGGATCTGTGCGTTGCGGATTTCATCATTGGTGCGCGGCCCGTCTTTGGTTGCAGCGGGCGGGGCTCTGTTGGGACGGCGAATGGGTAACTCTCCAAAGTTGTGAAAGGAAGGGCGGTAGTTTGAAGCAATACGCTGATAACAGCAAGCCGACTCACGGTCTGCGCCCGAAAACCGTCAAATGCGAGGCATTTCGGTCACTTCAGGCAAATATAGCTCGGCGGCCTGATGCGCAAGCAAAGTCAGGCCATGCTTGACCGATGCAGCGCGCTCGCGGACAAAAGCGCGGGGGCGAGGGTGACAGAATCCATGACCAATTCAGCACCAATCGACCAGGAACCGACCTTTATCGAGGTGGGGGAGGGCAGTGGCGCCCGCCGGATCGCCGTGCGGACCCGTGCCGGCAGCGGGCCCGGGCTGTTCTGGCTCGGCGGCTTCAACTCCGACATGAGGGGTACCAAGGCGCTGGCGCTGGACGCCTGGGCTGCGGAACATGGCCGCGCCTGTATCAGGTTCGATTATTCCGGCCATGGCGAATCAGGCGGCGCTTTCATCGACGGCACCATCGGCCGTTGGCTGGAAGAGGCCTTAGCCGTGTTCGAGCAGTTCTGCCGGGGGCCGCAGGTTGTGATCGGCTCGTCGATGGGCGGCTGGATGGCGCTTTTGCTGGCGCGCGCCATCGCCAACCGTGATGCCAAGGAGGCGACGCTGGCCGGGTTGGTGCTGATCGCGCCGGCGCCCGACTTCACCGAGCAGCTGATGTGGAACGCTTTCTCCGACGAGGTCCGCGAGGAGATCAGGACCAAGGGCGTGTGGATGCGGCCGTCGGAATATGGCGACGGCGCGCCCTATCCGATCACCCGCGCGCTGATCGAGGAGGGCCGCAACCATCTGCTGCTCGGCAGCGCCATCGAGGTCGGATGCCCGGTGCGCATCCTGCAGGGCGCGCAGGATCCCGACGTGCCCTGGCAGCACGCCTTCGCGCTGGCGCACCGGCTGCCGGCCGAGGACGTGGTGCTGACCATGATCCAGGACGGCGACCACCGCCTGTCGCGCCCGCAGGATATTGCGCGGATCATGGTGGCAGTCGCGGAGATGGGGTGATCTTTCAGCATCACCCACGGTGTCATCGTCCGCGCAGGCGGACGATCCAGTACGCCGTGGCCTATCGATCAACATCGCAGTCTCTGGAATACTGGATTCCCCGCCTTCGCGGGGAATGACGACCGAGAGAGATGACGCCATGAACCTGAACCCATCCACCATGCTCCGCGCGTTCTGCGACGCCGTCGAGCAACGCAACGGCAAGGCTTTCTCGGAATTGTTCGCCGAGGACGGCGTCTATCACGACGTGTTCTATGGCGCGTTCGAGGGCCGTGCGAAAATCGCCGGCTTGATCGACGACTGGTTCTATCGAACGGCCACCGATTTCCGCTGGGACATGCACGATCCCGTCAGCGACGGAAATACGCTCTATGCGCGTTACACTTTCAGCTACCGCTCGACGCTGCCGGAAGCCGAGGGCGCGCGCGCGATGTTCGAGGGCGTCGCGATCATGCGGCTGCGCGACGGCAAGATCACGGAGTACCACGAGGTCGCCAACACCGCGCCGGCCTTCGTCGACATCAAGTTTGCGCCGGAGCGCATCGCCAAGATCGTTGCGAAACAGGGCGCGGCGCTGAAGGCGCGGCCGGAGATGAAGCGGCATTTGGTGGAGTGACGGCCTCTCCACGTCATTGCGAGCGGAGGCGGACGATCCAGTACGCCGTGACTTTTCGATTCTATCGCTAAAGTCTCTGGAATATTGGATGCCCCGCCTTCGCGGGGCATGACGACCTAGGGCGAGCGCGACTACGGCGGCGGCACGTTGGTCATCGGCTTGCGCTGCGCGAGCGCCGCCACTGTGGACGTCCCGATCGGACCCTTCTCGTCGTACAGCCAGCATTCGCCGATCGCGATGCCGTCGGTGGCGTGATGGTTGACCACGTCGAAGCCGACCCATGGCGTCACCGGAAGCCGGTGCAGATAGAGCGTGACGTCGCTGTTGATGTAGCCGAGCCCCTGGTCGCCGGCATTGGCGAAGGGGCTGGCAAAGTCCGCGCCGGTGGCGACATGCACGAAGGGCGACATCGGCACGCCCTCGACCAGTTCGCGCACCTCGCTCATCCATAGCCGCCGCGGCCCGAGCGCACCCATGTGGCCCACGATCGGCCGCGTGGTCCATTTGCCGTTCATGCCGAGCCGGGGATCGGTCGGCTTTGGAATGTCCGCAGGCTTCGGCGCTTCCCAGTTCGGCGGCGACCAGACATTGCCCGGCGCGTTTTCCGTCTTGCGCAATAACTGGCAGGAGGCGCGCGCCATGCTGGTGCCGCCACTGAAGAACTCGGCTTCCACCACCTTGATGCGTTTGCCGTCGCGGACGAGTTTGGTCGTGACTTCGATCGGTGTCGTGGTGTTCGGCAGGCGGAACATGTCGACGGTGAGCCGCGCCGGCACGAAATCGTCGGAGCCGTGGCGCTGCTCGATCACATGGGCGAGCAGGCCGACAACGACACGGCCGTGCAGCGAATTGGCGTCCCACGGGCCGTTGGAGACGGGCGTGGGAATGAAGGTGTCGCTGTCGCGATCGTGGGTGAAGAAGGGCTGGTTTTTTGTCATGGCGGATGACCATGACGGATTTGGATGCATGAAATCAAGGGCACTGAGACCCTCATGGTGAGGAGGCGCGAAGCGCCGTCTCGAACCATGCAGGCCCGACTGTGGCTGCATCCTTCGAGACGCGCTACGCGCTCCTCAGGATGAGGGTCTGGCAGTGGTGCCACCGCCAAGGAGCCACTCGTCGCGCACGCTCTCATCCGGCTCGCTGCCCATCGCCTTCGCCGCTAGCGCCTCAAACCATTCCCGCTCGACCAACTGCGACAGCGCCCAAACCGCCGCGCCGCGAACCAGCGGGCTTGCGTCATCCAGCAAGCGCTCGGCCTCCGCCGACAGCGACGCGCCATCGGCGTTGCCGATCGCGATCAGCACGTTGCGGACAAAACGGTCGCGGCCGATGCGCTTGACCGGCGATTTCGAAAACAGCGCGCGGAATGCGGCGTCGTCGAGCCGCGCCAGTTCGACAAGCGAAGGCGCACGTAACTCTGTACGCGCGGCGAGTTTGGCTTCGCGGCCTTCCTGCGCGAACTTGTTCCACGGACACACGGCGAGGCAATCGTCGCAGCCATAGATGCGGTTGCCGATGCTCTTGCGGAATTCGTGCGGGATCGGTCCCTTGTTCTCGATCGTCAGGTACGAAATGCAGCGCCGCGCATCGAGCTTGTAGGGCGCGGGGAACGCCGCGGTCGGGCAGATCTCCTGGCAGGCATTGCAGGAGCCGCAATGATCGCCGTCGGTGTCGTCGCGCGGCAGGTCGGATGCGGAAAAGATCGCGCCGAGAAACAGCCACGAGCCGAATTCGCGCGAGACCAGGTTGGTGTGCTTGCCCTGCCAGCCGAGGCCGGCCGCCTGTGCCAGCGGCTTTTCCATCACCGCTGCGGTATCGATGAACACTTTTACTTCCTCGCCTGACGCCGCCACCAGCCATCGCGCCAGCATCTTCAGCCGCTTCTTGATGACGTCGTGATAGTCGTCGCCCTGCGCGTAGGCGGAGATTGCACCACGCGTCCGTTGTTCGAGAAGCGCGAGCGGGTTCTCATCGGGGCCGTAGTTGACGCCGAGCATGATGATCGAGCGCACGCCGGGCCACAGCACGCGCGGATCCATCCGCCGCTGGGGCTGCGCCGCGAGCCAGTCCATGTCGCCATGCGCGCCGGCGTCGAGGAATTCGCGAAAATGTTTTCCGGCGTTGCCGATTCCCTCGGGATCGGTCACGCCGATGCAATCGAAACCGAGCTTCTCCGCCTCGCGCTTGAGCGTGGCCTTCAGATCGGTACCGGAGAGTTTGACGGTCTTGTTCAGAAGTCGAGGTCCACGTAGGTCCGCGACGCCGGCACGCCCGCCAGCCATTCGCTCAGCAGCGGGCGGAACGACGGGCGGGATTTCACCCGCGCGTACCACGCCTTTGCCGCCTCGTCCTCGTGCCATGGCACATCGCCCAGATAGTCGATCGCCGAAAGATGTGCTGCGGCGGCGAGATCCGCGTAGGTCAGCCGGTCGCCGGCGAGGAAATTCCGCGTCTGCGCCAGCCAGCCGATATAGGCCATATGATAGCGCACATTGACCTTGGCCGCGCGGATCACGTCGGTCGAGGGCGCACCGCCGCCATTCTCCTCGCTCATGAAACGCTTGTAGATGCGCTCGGTCACCAGCGGGTTCGAGACCTCCTCGAAGAATTTTTCGTTGAACCATGCCATCAGCCGGCGCACCTCGACGCGCTCGGCCATCGAGGCCGGCAACAGCCGCCGCTCGCCCGCCTCCAGGCCATGCGTCTCGTCGAGATATTCGGCGATGATCCCGGCGCCCGGAATCGGCGGAAAGCCGTCAGCCATCAAGACCGGCGTGGCAGCCGCGGGATTGAGCAGGAGAAACCCTTCGCGCCGTTCCCAGGCCCGTTCTTCCAGCAGGCGCAGGTCGAGGCCGTGTTCGCCCAGCGCGAGGCGAATGAAGCGCGAATGCGGACAGAACGGATGGTGATAGAGCGTGTACATGAAATCCCAAGGGTAAAATCGCGGCGACTAAAAGGAACCCTCAAACCGCGTCAAGCGAATCGGGACACTAGCCAAGCAAACGCGCGAGACAATGGTGTTCTGACGTTTTTTTGCGATTGCGGCATGGGGGCGAATAGGCGAGAAGAGCGCGGCTTTTCCAGTCAAAATGGACCAACACCATGATGTCGGATGCAGTGAAGGCGGTGATTCTCGGCATCATCGAGGGTATCACGGAATTTCTACCGGTTTCCTCCACCGGCCATATGCTGCTGGCGCAACGCTTCTTCGGCCTTGGCGAGGGCGCGTTCTGGCAGAGTTTTGTGATCCTGATTCAGCTCGGCGCCATTCTCGCGATCGTCGTGCTGTATTTCTTCAAGCTGTCACGCGTTGCGCTCGGCATGTTCACCAATCCCGACGACCGCCGGTTCGTGATTGGCGTGCTGGTGGCGTTCCTGCCGGCAGTGGTCGTCGGCCTGGCTGCCGGCAAGTACATCAAGGAGCTGCTGTTCAATCCGTGGGTGGTGTGTTTCACACTGATCGCCGGCGGCGCGATCCTGCTGTGGGTCGATCGGCTTGATCTGAAGCCGCGCGAGGACGACGCCACCCGGTTCCCGCTGCTGATGTATCTGTGGATCGGCATCGCGCAATGCGTCGCGATGATCCCTGGCGTGTCGCGCTCCGGCGCCAGCATCGTGGCGGCGATGCTGCTCGGCGCCGACAAGCGGTCGGCGGCGGAGTTCTCGTTCTTTCTCGCGATCCCGACCATGGTCGGCGCGTTCGCCTATGATTTCTACAAGAACCGCGGCGAGATGACGATCGACCACGTGGGAACCATCGCGATCGGATTCGGGGTGTCGTTCATCACGGCGATGATCGTGGTGAAGACATTCCTGAACTACGTCACGCGCCACGGGTTCACGTTCTTTGCGTGGTGGCGCGTCATCGTCGGCACGCTCGGCCTGATCGCGCTGGCACTGGGACGGTAGGCTTCAGAATTCGGTGGGCAAAGCCACCGGGTCGCGCGAATGCGCGCCCGATGACAGGCTCCGCGTGCCCACCATCACGAGCGCGGTGCTGCACGGTGGGCGCGGCGCAAGCGCGCCTTTGCCCACCTTACGAACCTTTACGCGTTCTTGCGCTGAAACTGCCCGGCGGCGCGGAAGCGCCAGAGATATTGCGGGGCGATCGCTTCCAATGAATCGGGCGTGATGCCGAGCCCCTCGAGCGTCAGGCCCGCGGCCTTGGCGGCGTCCGACACCACATTGTCCGATTGCAGCATCGCCACCTGGTCCGGCGTCAGCTTCAGCGGCCCCGGCGCGAATTGCAGGAACATCGCCTGCAGCCGTGCCAGCCCGAACGGCAGCGAAACCAGCATCCGCTTGCGCTCGGTGATCGAAAGAATGATTTCCATGATCTCGCGCATGGTCAACACTTCCGGTCCGCCGAGTTCGTAAACGGCGCCGGGCCTGGTCTTGCCGTCGACGGCATCGGCCACCGCGGCCGCGACGTCGCCGACATAGGCCGGCTGCATCCGGGTGACCCCACCGCCGATCAGCGGAAGGAAGGGCGACATCCGGGCCAGCGCCGCAAAGCGGTTGGTGAATTGATCTTCCGGGCCAAACAGCAGCGACGGCCGCAGGATGGTGGCCGACGGCACGGCCGCCAGCACGGCCTGCTCACCGGCTGCCTTGGTGCGGCCGTAAGCGGAAAGCGAATTCTCGTCGGCGCCGATCGCGGACACATGCACCATCCGCGCGCCCGCGGCAGCAGCGGTCCTGGCGATGGTCTCGGCGCCCTTGGCCTGTACCGCGTCAAACGTCTGCGCGCCGCTTTCGGTCAGGGTGCCGACCAGGTTGATCGCGATTTGCGAATCGCGCATCGCCGCCTCGACGGAAGCCGGATAGCGCAGATTGGCCTGCACGGCGTGGATCTGGCCGACCCGGCCGAGCGGCTGCAGGTGCCCGGCCAGTTCTGGCCGCCGCACCGCCACCCTGATCCGGTAATCGCGCTTGGCCAACGCCCGAACCACGTTTCGCCCCAGAAACCCCGATCCGCCAAAAACCGTGACGAGCGTTTCCAGGTTCGATGCCATGGTCAATTCCTGCGAAGGTCGAATTCGAGAGATATCGGTTGGATTTAGCGGATTCGCGATACGCCAACACGCGGTCGCTGTACACCGTATTTGGGCGGCGTTGAAGCGATTTGACAAGCGCGTGACCGATCCTTACTAACCCGCCCGGGCCCAGGTGGCGGAATTGGTAGACGCGCTGGCTTCAGGTGCCAGTGGCTTAACGGCCGTGAAGGTTCGAGTCCTTTCCTGGGCACCAAGTGCCCTTGCCCAAACCAATGAGATGTTGCTCGGCGCGAAGCGGCGAACGGCTGCCGCGCAGCGCGGAAATTTCCGTCCTGTCGTCGCGCTATTCCGCCGGATCCTGGTCGGAGGCGTGCGTGTGTCCGTCCGGACCGCGGCTGAACACGCCATAATTGCTGGACTTCATCCCGCCGCCGTCAGCGGCAACGACCGTCAGGCCCATCTTCAATAGCTCACGCACCGCCGCTGCCCGCGTTGGCATCCGGTGTTTGAAGCGAAAATCGTCGATCGCCGTCAGCTCTTCCGGCGAGAGCATGACCTGCAGTCGCTCACCGCGCATGTCGGACATCGAAACCACCTCAAAATGAGATCATTGAGTAGTTTACTCAACGCTTGTCCTTGGCGGTGGTTCCGCCAAACGAGATTTAGGTGCCAAGTCAGCTAAATACTTCAGCAAAAACAATATGTTAATGGTTGATTTATGATTTGTGGGAGCGCATAATTTCGGGGTGGAGTACGCCCATGATCGCGACCATCAAGCTACCGCGCAAACTATCCGAAGAGCAGAAGCCGCCGCCCCCACGGCGGCCGAGCCATGCGGACGTCATCGAGAATCTCGAACGCTGGGCCAATAGCCCGGGGCTTCAGCCGCCGAAATTGCCCGATGAGAAAACGGCCTGAGCCGCGCCTTCGCTGGCGGATATGAACGCGCGAGTGGTCCTCGCCGCCTGAATTGGTAGACGTGTTGGCTTCAGGTGCCAGTGGCTTTACGGCCAAGGTTTAAGCCCATTCCTAGGCACCATTTTGCTGTCGAGACAGGTCGGCATCAGATGCACGACATAAACCAAGCCGCAGGATAGATTGCTGTTGACCCAGCACCTTAGCGGGTATCTTTGCCAAACAGCCATATTCCGAAATATGTCGGGGGGTTATTCACCCGCTGAAATCGGGGCATGAGGTCCATGTCCGTCGAGCTCTTGAGACCCAAGCTTTTGAGCTGGCCATTGACGAGTCCCGCAATTTCGCGCGCGGTTCTCTCGGCCGACGGGTCGAAGTAATCGACCCCTGCGCCGCTTATGTCCCGTTCGTCGTCCGGTGCTCGAACCAGATATCCTTTCTCAAACAGCGCGCCGAGAAGCTGCTTTATTCTAGGGTCATTCAGCTTTGGCCCTGCGTGCACGAACACGACAATTTCATTGTTTCCTGCAAGCGACGGGCTCGGCAATAGGAGGCCGATCAGCAATATAAGCCGCACTGCCGTTATTATTTGCGATGCCTTCATGGTCTTGCCTTCAGCGCAGCAAAGTCAACGCGGATACCCCGAAATCCGATTGCAACCGGACGATCGAATGTACCGTTGAAGGATGATAACCGCTCTGACCCGATCTCGGCTACTACGGCATTCTTGGCCTGCACGTCGGCAAGCTTCCGCTCAAGATCTTCAATACGGCGCTTCATCGCGTCAGGGTCGGCAGTACCCGGCTGGACAGGGGGAACGTTAGTAGCTTCTGCTTGAATGGCTACGGCAGTCATGCGTCCCCCACCTTGCTGCGCTCTCAAATCTTGACGAAGATTCTTGATCGATCGAGTGAGATAGATGCGATACACCATCACGACCTCCACCTTCATGGCATATCGCTCGTTCCCTTGCGCATCTATTACGTATTTCTTCACGCTGCGGTTGTCGGTAAGCGATTTCAGATTGTTGCGCGCCGTTTCCTCGGTGCAATTGTTCTTGGTTTTTGGGTTCCTACAATAGATGTCGAGAAGTTCAATCGAACGTATGCTCGGCAATCCATAGGTTCGAACTTCCCCTAATTCCAGCTCCTCGATTTCCTTGTTGCTCGCACCAAAGCTACCCCAAAAGCCTGAACCCGAAGCACCGGCGCTCGCACTGCTTGTTCCTTGTATTTTGAGGCGCGGAAATGCTGCGAGCGGCAGGTCCTTTAGCTGAACTCCGATCGAAAAGTCGCGTGTCAATCTTGCCGTGGGCTTGGCAGCTGCCGTTCCTTTGCGCGAGGCGGACAGAGTTGGGTCGGCAAGATTCGGAAAGAACGGTAGCTGACCGTATTCCTCGTTCAGTGCTTTGTTGACATCGATATGCGCCAGTTTCACGGCACGTCGAGGAAACGGCACTGTTCTTGGGTCGGATATTTTGTTTTTTGTTGTCGGATCGTCATCCTCGTCTTTGGTCACCAACGCCAGCAAATCGCCGACGACAAAGTCTTCCTCTGGAGGAAATCTCGGTTCGATTCCAAGTTTTTCTATGGTGTCGAACCAGCTGGCCTCGATGCTGCGTTCGGTGGAAGAGCCGAAAGCGATACTACTGCCAAACACAAACCACCTGATCGCGACCACCCCAAAAAATAAGGCAATCGCGGCAGCAAGCCCGATGATCCATCGCCGGTATTTT